>OGUD01001413.1_pt1 | contig 11789 bp, 12 predicted proteins | sample 1573671 | NCBI WGS metagenome assembly OGUD01 (sample SAMEA2582065, study PRJEB24529) | metagenome | biome: Human gut stool | place: China | collected 2011 | reverse complement strand
GGGCACCGGCGTGGACCCCAACATCACCGGCACCTTTTCCACCGAGTACGCCCACGGCGGGGTGGAGGTGCAGCGCACCTGCTTTCTCGATCTGAGCGCGGCCAGCCACGGCAACGCCCTGGGCGTGGGCCTGGCCAACGTGATCACAAAGCGGTTCTTTGACAAAATCGACACGGAAAAGATGTACCCCAACTGTCTCACCTCTACCGTCCTCACCTCCGCCCGCATCCCCTGCGTGGTGGCCAACGACAGGGAGGCTATTCAGATGTGTATCCGCACCTGCACCGGCATCGACCGCAGCCGCGCCCGGATCATCCGCATCCCAAACAGCCTCCACATCGGCCGCATCATGCTCAGCGAGGCCTATTACAGGGACGTGAAGGCGGGTAAATGGCCCGGCGTGGCGGCCTGCTCTGAGCCCGAGCCGCTGGAATTTGACGGGGACGGGGCCCTTCTCACCCCCATCGAGGGGTAGTATGGACAGCTTTTTCAAGATGGTGGACGTGCAGACCGTCCTCTTCATCTACATGGCGGTGGGCTTCTTCTGCCGCAAGAAGGGCATTTTCAACGACGCGGCCCGGGATAAGCTGACCGACTTTGTGGTGCTCATCACCCTGCCCTGCATGATCTTTGAGTCCTTCCACATGGAGTTCAGCCTGGAGTCCCTCAAGCAGGGGGGCGTGGCCGTCCTCATCGCCACCGCCATGGCCGCGGCGGCCCTGCTGCTGGGCAAGGTGCTCTACAACCGCTTCCCATACCAGGAGAAGAGCATCCTCCAGTACGGCACCCTGGTCACCAACTCCGGCTTTGCCGGCCTGCCCGTGGTCAGCGGCGCCTACGGCGACGAGGGCCTCTTTCTGGGCTCCCTGTTCATCATCCCCACCCGCATCCTCATGTGGAGCGCCGGCATCTCCCTGTTTACCAAGGCCGACGCCAAGCAGGCCGTCCGAAAGGTGCTGCTCAACCCCGGCATCATCGCCGTGGAGGTGGGGCTGGTATGGATGCTCTTCCAGCTCCCCCTGCCCCACTTTGTGGATACCGCGGTGGACAATCTGGGCGCCTGCACCTCTCCCATGGCCATGGCCCTGGTGGGGGCCATCCTGGCCGACGTGCCCCTCAAGACCGTGTTCGACCCCAAGTGCTTCTATCTGGTGGCAGTGCGCCAGCTCCTGCTGCCCGCCGTGTGCCTCGTGGCCCTGCGGCTGCTGGGGGTAGATCCCCTCACCGCCGGGGTAAGCGTGGTGCTCACCGGCATGCCCATCGGCTCCACTACCGCCATCCTGGCGCAGAAATACGGGGCGGACGCCCAGTTCGCCTCCAAGTGTGTGTTTATCTCGACGCTGACCAGCCTGGTCACCGTCCCCATTTTGACCCTGTTCCTTTGATGGAGAAAGGAGCCATCCCTATGCAGCAGTCCTATGATGTCGTCATCATCGGCGGCGGGGTGGTGGGCAGCGCCATCGCCCGGGAGCTCTCCCGGTACAAGCTGCGCATCGCCGTGCTGGAGAAGGAGAGCGACGTCTGCACCCAGACCAGTGGGCGCAACACCGGCATGCTCCACGCCGGGTTCCTCTATAAGACCGGCTCCCTCAAGGCCATCTGCGCCGTGGAGGGCAACCAGGAGTTCGACCAGGTGGCCCGCGAGCTGGATGTCCCCTTTAAGCGCACCGGCAAGCTCATCGTGGGCTTCACCGATGAACACCGGCTGCGGCTGGAGCAATTCATGGCCCGGGGCGAGGCCAACGGCGTGAAGGGCCTGGAGCTCATCGACCGCAAGCGGATGGATGAGCTTGACCCCAGCGCCGGCGGAAATTTCGCCATGTGGTGCCCGGCCAGCGGTATCCTGGACCCCTTCCTCTACACCATTGCCCTGGCGGAGAACGCGGTTCACAACGGGGCGGAGTACCACCTCAACTGCGCTTTCACCGGCGAGACCCGGCAGGCCGACGGCACCCACCTGCTCCACACCACCAGGGGCGACTTTCACACCCGCTGGGTGGTGAACAGCGCGGGGCTCAACTCCGCCGTGGTCAGCGGGCAGCTGGGCATTCCCGGCTATGTCATTAAGCCGGTCAAAGGCGAATACTTCGTCCTTGACAAGCTGGCGGGCCAGTTTGCCAGGATTCCCGTCTATCCCGCCCCCAATCCGGACAATACGTTTGACACCCATGCCACGCCCACCGTGGACGGAAATGTACTGGTGGGGCCCGACAGCCAATTGGCGCGGGACTTCCAGGACTACGAGTCCACCCAGGCCGCCATGGACGGCCTCATTGAGAGCGGTTCGCGGATGTTCAAGCACATGGACCGCGCCTACTTCATCCGCAATTTTGCCGGCATCCGGCCCAAGCGCATCGACCCCGCCACCGGCGCGGTACAGGACTTCGTACTGGAGTGCCGGGACGAGGCGCCCGGCGTGGTCAACCTGGTGGGCATCGAGTCCCCCGGCGTCCCCTCCGCCCTCCCGCTGGCCCGCCGGGCCGTGGCCCTCATCGCCCGGCAGGAGGCGCTGGAGCCCAATCCCGACTTTGATCCCATCCGGCACGGCATCCGCCGTTTTGCCGATATGGCCGACGAGGAGCGGGCCGCCGCCATCGCGGAGAACCCGGACTACGGCGAGATCTTCTGCCGCTGCGAGAAGGTCACCAAGGCCGAAATTCTCCAGGCCATCCACAACCCCCTGGGCGTCCACACCGTCAACGGTATCAAGGTGCGCACCCGTGCCACCATGGGCCGCTGCCAGGGCGGCTACTGCGAGACCCGCATCACCGAGGCCCTCCGCCGGGAGCTGGGAGAGGACTTCAGGGACATCCACCTGGGGCCGGAGGGCTCCTGGATGTTCACCGGGTCAGTGAAAGGAGGGGAGCCGGCATGAACGTGGAACGCCATCAGGCGGTAATCATCGGCGGCGGGCCCGCCGGCCTGGCCGCCGCCATCCGGCTCAGGCAGAAGGGCGTCGACGACGTGGTGGTGCTGGAGCGGGAGCACCGCCCCGGCGGCATCCTCCGTCAGTGCATCCACGACGGCTTCGGCCTCACCCGCTTCGGCGAGACCCTCTCCGGCCCCGAGTACGCCCAGCGGTTCGTGGCCCAGGCGGAGGAGCTGGGCATCACCTGCCTGACCGACACCACCGTTCTCTCCCGGGAGGCCGACCGCCCCGTCCCCGCCTCCGGCCCCGCCGGGCTCAGACAGCTCCGGGGCGACGCGGTGATTCTCACCATGGGCTGCCGGGAGCGTACCCGGGGCGCCCTGGCCATTCCGGGCAGCCGCCCGGCGGGCATCTACACCGCCGGCGTGGCCCAGGAGTACATCAACCTGCGCAACCTCATGGTGGGCCGGGAGGTGGTCATTCTGGGCAGCGGCGACATCGGCATGATCATGGCCCGCCTCATGACGCTGGAGGGGGCCCATGTGAAGGCCGTCTATGAAGTGCAGCCCTATCCCAGCGGCCTGCCCCGCAACATCGAGCAGTGCCTCAACGACTATGGCATCCCCCTGTACCTGAGTCATACCGTCACCGATATTTACGGCCGGGCGCGTCTGGAGGCCGTTACGGTCTCCCAGGTCGACGAACGCCTCCGCCCCATCCCCGGCACGGAGGAGCGGGTGGAGTGCGACACGCTGATTCTCTCGGTGGGCCTCATCCCCGCCGGGGACATCGCCAACGGTTCCGGCCTGGCGGTGGACGGGCGCACCAAGGGCGCCTTCGTGGACGAGCACTACCAGACCAGCATTCCCGGCGTCTTTGCCGCGGGCAACGTGCTCCATGTCCACGATCTGGTGGACTTCGTCTCCCTGGAGGCGGAGGCCCTGGCCTCGTCGGCGGCGGAGTACCTGAAAAACCACGCGCTTCCCCCCTGTCCCCTGGAGGTCAGGGCGGGCGCCAACGTGGGCCATGTCATCCCCCAGCGCATCAGCGGCAGCCGGGATTTTACCCTCTCCCTGCGGGTGTCCCGGCCCATGAAGGCCGTCACCCTGACCGTGACGCAGGACGGCCGCGAGGTGCTGCGGCGCAGGCTGCCCAAGGCACTCCCTGCCGAGATGCTTCAGCTTCCCATCCGCGCCGCGGCGCTGGAGCAGTCCGGTGATTTGGAGGTGAGCGTACAGTGACGCGGAGTTTTACCTGTATTATCTGCCCCAACGGCTGTGAGATCACAGCCGAATATGAGGGGGACACGGTGTACGCCGTCCAGGGTGCCACCTGTCCCAAGGGAGACGCCTATGTCCGCCAGGAGCTGACCGACCCCCAGCGCAATATCGCCACCAGCGTACTGGTGGAGGGCGGCGAACTGCCCCTGGCCAGCGTGCGGCTCAGCCGCCCCATCCCCAAGAAGGACATCTTCCGGGTAATGGAGGTCATCAACACCGTACGTCTCCAGGCCCCCACCGCCGTCAGGCAGGTGGCCCTGGCCGACGTGTGCGGCCTGGGCGCCGATGTGATTGTCACCAAAAACGTGGCCCGCGCCAACGCGTGAGTCCCGCTTTTATAGTTCCTATCCACCCCAATCTGTGCTATTATTTTAAGGAGGAAATGTATTATGAAAATCGGACTGATCGGTCTTGGTATTATGGGCAAGCCCATGGCGAAGAACCTGCTCAAGGCGGGCTATGACCTCACGGTCAGCGATCTGAACCAGGCCAGCGTGGACGAGATCGTAGCCGCCGGGGCCAAGGCCGCCACCAACGCAGAGATCGGCGAGACCTGCGACGTGGTGCTGACCATGGTGCCCAACAGCCCCCAGGTAAAGGCTGTCATGCTGGGGGAGGACGGCGTGGCCGCCCACATGAAGCCGGGCAGCGTGTTCATCGACATGAGCTCCATCAACCCCGTGGCCTCCAAGGAGATCGCGGCGGAGCTGGCCAAGCGCGGCATCGAGATGCTGGACGCCCCCGTCTCCGGCGGCGAGCCCAAGGCCATCGACGGCACCCTTTCCTTCATGGTGGGCGGCAAGCAGGAGGTCTTTGACCAGTACAAGGACATCCTGGGCGCCATGGGCGCCTCTGTGGTGCGCTGCGGCGACGTGGGCGCGGGCAACACCACCAAGCTGGCCAACCAGATTATCGTGGCCTGCAACATCCAGGCCCTGTCCGAGGCCCTGACCCTGGCCAAGATGGCGGGCGTGGACCCCGAGCTGGTGTTCCAGGCCATCCGCGGCGGTCTGGCCGGCTCTACCGTCATGAACGCCAAGGCCCCCATGATGATCGAGGGCAATGACAAGCCCGGCTTCAAGATTGACCTGCACATCAAGGATCTGAACAACGCCCTGGACTGCGCCCACACCGTGGGCTCCCCCCTGCCCATGACCGCCGCGGTGCAGGAGATCTTCCAGTGGCTGCACAACAACGGCTGCGGCCAGGACGATCACAGCTCCATTATCAAGTACTACAAGAAGCTCACCGGCATCGAGTCCCTGTAAGGCCGCCCGACACGAGTGCGAGGTGATCGATCATGAATACGGATTTTATCAAGGGCGTCGTGGTGCCCATACTCACCCCCATCGACGGGGAGGAGCGCATTGACGAGGCCAGGCTCCGCGACCAGGTGGACTACGTCATCAAGGGCGGCGTGTCCGGTATTCTGGCCTTTGGCAGCAACGGCGAGTTCTATATGGTAGAAGAGGACGAGATGGAGCGGGGCCTGAAGATTATGGTGGATCAGGCCGCTGGCCGCGTCCCCGTCTACTTCGGCATTGGCGCCATCCGCACCCAGAAGTGCTGCCGTCTGGCCAAAATGGCCGTGGCCAACGGAGCCGCCGGCGTCAGCGTGCTCCAGCCCATGTTCCTCAAGCCCACCTATGACGAGCTGTTCCAGCACTTCAAGGCCATTGCCGAAAGCGTCCCCGGCACCCCCATGCTGCTCTACAACAACCCCGGGCGGGTGGGGTACACCCTCACCGCCGATCTCGTGGACGCCCTGGCCCATCAGGTGGAAAACATTGTGGGCATGAAGGACCCCAGCGGCGACATCACCCTCACCGCCGAGTTCATCCGCCGTACCCGCGACGTGGGCTTCAAGGTGTTCGGCGGCAAGGATACCCTGCTGTACGCCAGCCTTTGCCACGGCGCGGTGGGCGGCGTGTGCACCGCGGCCAACTTCATGCCCGAGCTGATCACCGACGTCTACAACAAGTTTGCCGCCGGGGATCTCCAGGGCAGCCTGGAGGCCCAGTTCAAGCTCAACCCCGTCCGTCTGGCCATGGACCCCGCCAGCTTCCCTGTGGCCGCCAAGGACATGGCCGCGCTCCGCGGCCGGGAGGTGGGCGCGCCCTACCGGCCCAGCCTCCCCACCCCGGAGGGCCCCGCCAAGGAGGGCTTCCGCCGCACCATGTCTGAGGCCGGCCTGATTTAAGCCTCTCCGCGAGGCGACCATGGAGGAACGCATGAAACTGAGAAACGACTGTGATCAGATTGTCCGCCGGGCCATCGCCGCTGTCCAGCCCGACGCGGCGGTTCGCCGCGCCCTGGAGGGGAACCCCTTTCAGGGTGGCCGGGTGGTGCTGGTGGCCGTGGGCAAGGCCGCCTGGTCCATGGCCCGCGCCGCCTGCGACTGCGTGGGGGGGCGGCTGGACGGCGGCATCGTCATCACCAAGCACGGCCATGCCCAGGGCCCCATCGGTTCCCTGCTCATCCGGGAGGCGGGCCACCCCGTCCCCGACCAGGACACCTTTTCCGTTCAGATCGCGCAGACCGCGTTTGACATCGTATCTTGTGTATAATTCCGGACGGCCTGACAGCGGAGGACACCGTCCTCTTTCTCCTCTCCGGCGGCGGCTCCGCCCTCTTTGAAGCGCCGCTGGTCCCCCAGGAGGAGCTCCAGTCCATCACCCAGAGCCTGCTGGCCAGCGGGGCGGACATCGTGGAGATGAACACCATCCGCAAGCGGCTCTCCGCCGTCAAGGGCGGGCGGTTTGCCCAGCACTGCGCCCCGGCAAAGGTATTCTCCATCGTCCTGTCGGACATCATCGGCGATCCGCTGGACATGATCGCCTCCGGCCCGGCCTACCCCGACTCCTCCACCTGTGCCGATGCCCGCCGCATCGCGGAGCAGTACGGCCTGCGCCTGTCGCCTGAGGCCTCCCAGTGCCTGGAGCGGGAGACGCCCAAGGTTCTGGACAATGTGGAGACCCTTATCACCGGCAGCGTGCGGGAGCTGTGCGCCGCCGCATCCGCGGCCTGCCGGGAGCTGGGCTATGAGCCGGTGCTGCTCACCGACAGCCTGGACTGCGAGGCCCGGGAGGCGGGGGCCTTCCTGGCCGCCGTAGCCCGTGCCCACCAGGATACGGACTGCTCCCTGGCCTTCCTGGCCGGGGGGGAGACCGTGGTGCACCTGACCGGCTCCGGCCTGGGCGGGCGCAACCAGGAGTTGGCCCTCTCCGCCGCCGCCGGCATCGCCGGGCTGGAGGACACAGCCGTGTTCTCTCTGGGCAGCGACGGCACCGACGGCCCCACCGACGCCGCCGGCGGCTTCGTGGACGGCGGGACAAAGGAGCGGCTGGCGAGGCAGGGCGTGCGCATCTTTGAGGTTTTGAAGAACAACGACGCCTACCACGCCCTGGCCGCCTGCGGCGGCCTGCTCCACACGGGGGCGACGGGCACCAATGTCAACGACGTGGCGGTGCTCCTCATCCGCCGCTGAGTGGTTCTTTTCCCCCGCTGCGCCCCCGACCTTCCCACGCGGAGCCGGGGGCGCGCCCTTTTACCGGCAAGGAGTGATCGGCCATGGACGTCAAACAGATGACCTATATTCTCACCATCGCCCAGGAGGGCGGTATCAGCAAGGCCGCGGCCAAGCTGTTCATCACCCAGTCCGCCCTGGACCAGCAGCTTCTGAAGCTGGAGCATGAGCTGGGCACCCGGCTCTTTTTCCGCTCCCGCAGCAGCTTTGCCCTCACTGAGGCCGGCAGGGTCTACGTGGAGTACGCCCGCCGGATGCTGGAGCTGAAAAACGAGGCCTACCGCATCATCCACGACATCGCCGGCCGGAGGCGGGGCACCCTCTCCCTTGCCTTCGCCCCGGAGCGGGGCATGGAGATGTTCATGGCCGTGTACCCACGGTTCTATCAGAGCTATCCCGAGGTGACAGTGACCCCGCGGGAGATCAGCGTCCGGCGGCAGTTGGAGATGCTGGCCGGGGACGAGCTGGATCTGGGCTTCATCTCCAGGCCGGAGGGGGAGGTTCCGGGGCTGACCTGCGTCCCTCTCCTGCGGGAGGAGTTCATGATAATCACGCCACGCAGCCATCCGCTGGCGGCCAGGGCCGCGCCGCCGGGCGCGCCCCTGACGGTGCTGGACACGGAGTGCCTCTGGGACCTGACCTTCTGCCTCATCTACCGCTCCTCCACCCAGCGGGAGGTCATCGACCCCCTGTTTGAGCGGGCGGGGCGAAAGCCCAACCTCTTTCTGGAGACCGCCAGCAACCGGGCCAATGTCTCCATGGTACAGAAGGGGCTGAGCTGCTCCATCGTCCCCGCCTACTACGTCCAGGGGGTGGAGGACGTGGCCTGCTTCCGCCTGTCTGCCCATACCGCCTGGCCCGTGTCTGCCTGCTACCGGCGCAATCGCTACCTGTCCAAATCCGCCCAGTATTTCATCGCCCTGGCCGCCGCCTATTTCCGTCCCGAGTGCGCCGCGCAAGAAAAGGAGTTGCCGCAATGAGCCGCATCTATGAGATCTTTGGCACCAATGCCCACGCCATGACCCGCGCCCTGATGGAGTCCGCCGGCGCAGCGTGCAAAATCCCCTCCGGGGCCTCGGTGGCCCTCAAGCCCAACCTGGTGGTGGCCGCCTCCCCCGAAACCGGCGCCACCACCCACGCCGGCGTCCTGTCCGGCGCCATCGAGTATCTGCGTGACCATGGCTTCCGGGATATCTCCATCATCGAGGGCTCCTGGGTGGGGGACGACACCGGCCGGGCCTTCCGGGCGGCGGGATACGAGGCGGTGGGGAAGAAGTACGGCGTCCCCCTCTTCGACCTCAAGCGGGACAAGACCCGCCGGGTGGACACCCCCCTGCGGCCCATGGACATCTGCTGCCGCGCCCTGGACGCGGACTACCTCATCAACCTGCCCGTGCTCAAGGGCCACTGCCAGACCGCCATGACCTGCGCCCTAAAAAACTGCAAGGGCTGCCTGCCCGACCGGGAGAAGCGGCGCTTCCACGCCGAGGGGCTGATGCGCCCCATCGCCGCCCTGGCCGCCGCCCTGCGGCCGGAGCTGACCATCGTGGACAGCCTCTGCGGGGATCTGGATTTTGAGGAGGGGGGCAACCCCGTCCCCACGGGCCGGATGCTGCTGGGTGAGGACCCCGTGCAGCTGGACGCCTACGGCTGCCGCCTTATGGGCCTGGCCCTGGAGCAGGCGCCCTATATCCAGATGGCCGAGGCCTGGGGGGCCGGCTCCACCCGGCTGGAGGAGGGAGATGTGGTGCGCCTCAACGAGCCCTCCGCGGCGGCGGACTACCCCGCCCCCTCCGGCGCCGTGGCCGCCCTCACCCGCACCGTCCAGGCCAGAAGCGCCTGCTCGGCCTGCTACGCAAGCCTGGTGCGCGCCCTCCACACCAGCGGCGTACAAGGCCTACCCATAGCCATCGGCCAGGGCTGGCGGGGGATTCCCTTCGACGGCCTTGGAATCGGCGCCTGCTGCAACTACGCCAAAGAGCGCGTCCCGGGCTGCCCGCCCCCGGCAGAGGACATCCTGCGCGTCCTCTCCGCCCGCTGCTGAGCCCCACGGGGAATGCGCACCTGATTTCCCTCCGAAGTCAGGTGCGTTTCTGCGTACAGGCGGCGAACCCCCTCCAAATCCGGTATTTACACCGGCTCCTTTCTCCCGTACAATAGAGGTGATTTCCCGGCCCGCCCGGAGAGGAGCACCGCTATGGATCTTCTGCAATGTCTCATGGATTCCTCATCCCATGCCATTTTCACCCTGGATCGGGATGGCATCATCACCCATATCAACCAGCAGGCCAAGGTGAGGTTCGGCCTCTACCACAACAGCCAGCACCCCCACCCCGCCGGGCGGTTGGAGCCGGGCGACCTGGTGCTGATCGCCGACACAGCCATCGGCGCGGACGACGGGGCGCTGCGGCCGGAGGATCTCGCCCGTATCGGCATCCGGGAGCCCAGGCTCCGCGTCAACGACCGGCTGGTGGCGGCAGGCGTCTTCGACATGCCCGGCCGGCGGCCCGTCTACAAGTTCCTGCCAGACCAGGACGCGGACAGCCTCTGTCTGGAGACCGTCTGTGAGGGGATCCCGATCCGCCTGTCCATCGAGCGCCGCAGCGTCACCGTTACGGTAAGGGACACCGTCTACACCATCGGGTATTTCCGCTGCATTGGACAGATGGTGGTTCTGGACGGGGCGACTGGCCGGGTGAAGTTCTGGCAGGAGAAGGGCTACTCCGCCCGCAGGGAGGGCATCGGCCACCTGCTCCGGGGCGGCTCCTACAGCGAAAAACGGGCCGGGCTGTCCCTCCAGGTGGAGGGCTATCACTTCCGCGCCTTCTTTGAGGGTGCGCTGTAGGAGCGGGATCTCGCCAGCGGCTCGAGCGCCCAGGCGCCAAGGCTTGATGACCGGGAGTACGAGATCAACGGCTTTGAGCTGGTGGCCACCCTTCTCCCCGTGCCCGGGGCGGAGGGCGGACGCCCGGACGGAGTGATCGTCAAGTTCCGGAACATTGAGGATATCCATGTGACCATCCTGGAGCGCAACAATGCCATCAAGATGGCCGAGCGGACCTACCGGGAGACCGCCCGCAAGGACGCGCCCCAGGAGGCGTCCTTTGCGGAGCGCTTCGGCTTCGACACCCTGCCGGCCTCCGTCCGGCACCGGGTCTACAAGCTGTCCCAGCTGGACTGCGGCATCCTGATCACCGGCGAGAACGGCACCGGAAAGTCCTTCCTCGCCCAGGCCATCCGTCAGGCCCAGCCCCGCCGCGGCCCCTTCGTCACGGTGGACTGCGCCACCATCTCCCCCACCCTGTTTGAAAGCGAGATGTTCGGCTATGTGGGGGGCGCCTTCACAGGGGCGAACCCCCAGGGCAAGGCGGGCTTTTTTGAGGCGGCCGACGGCGGCACCATCTTCCTGGACGAGATTGGCGAGATCCCCCTCCAGATCCAGGCCAAGCTGCTCAGTGTAATCCAGAACAAGGTGGTCTGCCGGGTGGGCTCCACCCGGTCCGTGCCGGTGGATGTGCGCATCCTGGCGGCCACCAACCGGGATCTGAGGGCGGAGGTGGCCGCCGGGCGCTTCCGCCAGGATCTCTACTACCGGCTCAGCGCCTTCTCTGTGGAGCTGCCTCCCCTGCGCAGTTGTCCCGAGGACGTGTGCTTCCTCATCGACCGGCTGATGGAGAAGATTCCCCAGAAGTACGGCGTCCCGCCCAGGAGCCTGTCCGGCGAGGCCTTTGGCAAGCTGCTGGCCTACAACTGGCCGGGCAACATCCGGGAGCTGGAAAACGTACTGGAGAACGCCGTGGCCCTCTCCGAGTCGGAGCTTATCTATGCCGAGCACATCCACCTGGAGGGCACAGCGCCCGCCCCGCTCACGCTGAAGGAACGGCTCAAGCGGGAGGAAAGGCAGATTCTCCGGCAGACCCTGGCCCAGTGCGGCGGCAGCCGTGTGAAGGCCATGGAGCTGCTGGGCCTGTCCAAGACCGTGTTTTACGGCAAGCTGAAGGAATACCAACTGGACTAAACACGTCCTGTTTTTGGGAAAGGGAGTTCGGAAATCCGAACTCCCTTTCCCGTTTTTTTCACCCAGGTTCCGGGTATGCTGGATCTTGCGCCTCAT
>OGUD01001388.1_pt1 | contig 12043 bp, 8 predicted proteins | sample 1573671 | NCBI WGS metagenome assembly OGUD01 (sample SAMEA2582065, study PRJEB24529) | metagenome | biome: Human gut stool | place: China | collected 2011 | reverse complement strand
TAATCAAGGACTTCTGATTTTTTCGATAACTTTTTGCAAAACAGCTGTTCATAGTCTTTAGCATTGCCTTCATCATTTTTTCCAAACATTTTAGATGTGTTCATCTGGGGATCTAAATCGATTAATAATATGGAATATCCGGAAATGGCTAATATTTGTGCAATAGATATTGCAGATGAGGATTTACCAACTCCCCCTTTTTCGTTTATCAAACTTATTATTTCACTCATTATTTTCCTTCTTTCTTTAATTTATAATTTTATTATACATTACTTTTCTATTAAATCAATGTATAAATCATAATTTATTGTTTTTTATCTAAAAAATTGATGATTCTGATACATCAGATAGGATATAAAGTTTAATCAGTAAATAATTGAATTTATTATAATATGATAAAAAAATTTATCACAAATTTGTTAGATTATATAAAAAGTAATACTATAAAATGAACTCAGTTCACTTTGAAATTTTTGAACTCAGTTCACTTTTTAGTTTTATAAAGCTTTTATTGTTAGTAAGTGAACTGAGTTCATTTTATTTTACAATATTATAATATATTATAGATTTGATGCCAGGGTCAAAAGCTCTAGGCTATATGAGCTCGCCTATAAATGTAGGACAAAGATATTGTGACTCGTACTAATATGAGCATAAAAGTTGAATGATAATCTCACAATATGCCGATATTGGTGGCCGATATTTGGTGGCAGATATTTGGTAGCGGATATTTGGTAGCGGATATTTTGCAATGGGTGTGGATAGGTGCAAGTGGTACATGTTTAGCATGAATAGAAACAGAGCGTAGATGTATGAGCACGTAGGTCAGAATAATCCATATTTATCAAAGTCGTGGGTTTTTGACCCTGACATTTAGATTTGTTATTATTGGAAATAGATGGTTTATAATATCTAATTATGTATTTATGGAGTGTATAACTAAAAAAAGTGAACTGAGTTCACAAAAAAATATATATAAGATACAAGACATAAAATATAAGATATATAATATAAGATATATAATATAAGACATACAATATAACCTTGATAAAATTGACTTTATAGAATGATAAAATGATTTAATAGACATCTATGTATTAACGTTAATAATATAGATTGGGTTTAATTGAAGGAATGGTGTAGCACGGAACAATCCATATGTATTAAAGTAGATGACTTATATTACCAGCTTCAAGTATCATTTATATATAGTAAGATAAAAAACTGGTTGATTATGCGTAAAATATTCCAATGATATTGTTATGAGTTAATAATTTCTAAATACTTTATGTAGTAAATAAAAAATAATTAACTAGTTTAATAATAACTGATAAAATCCCCAAACTATATAAAAATTAAAATATAATTAAAAACATAGTGTAGGAAACATACGTTTGAGTTCCACGTGAAACATAATAGAATAACTAGTACAAAATCAATGTTTTGTAATTATGCAACCTTTAAGAAAATTCAATCCATATAACCTATTGTCTATATAATATATAAATCCATATAACCTATTGTCTATATAATATATAAATCCATATAACATATTGTCTATATAACATATAAATCCATATAACATATTATCTATATAACATATAAATCCATATAACAGATTGTCTATGTAACATATAAATCCATATAACAGATTGTCTATGTAACATATAAATTCATACAACATATAAATATAATACTTATGATGCTTTATCTAATTTTATTGTATAGTGTAATTTATGTGGAATGTTTTTTATATACATATATTAATGCTTTTTTGATACCTTTAATAATTACGTTTCTATTTTATAATTTCAGAAATACAAAATAATAAGAATAAAGGATATAAATATTAAGATTTTAGAAAAATATAGAAAAACCAGTTAAATAATTATATAATAACAATAGGCATTAAAATAGCTATGATGATAAATGTATGAATAAAATCTGTGTAAATATAATTGGTAAATAAAGACATATATGAACCTATAAAAAGATAAATACAGCTAAATACAAATAAATTCAAATGAATTTATATATAGACATCATCATAATATGCTGGAACAGTAATTTTGGAGTATATTTATATGATTTATAGTGAAAAATACAAGGTAGAACTAGAAGATATCGGTATAAGTAATAAGATATCAAATAAGAGAATAATAACTATAATGGAAGATGTAGCAGCTGCACATTCAGATTCAGTTGGTTTTGGAGTGAAAGATGTTGAAAAAAACAACTGTGCATGGGTTTTATTAGACTGGAATGTTAAGATCTTATCAAGGCCTGTTTATAATGAACACATTATAGCTTCTACATGGTCAAGAAAAAGTGATAAATTGTGTGCTTATAGAGATTTTGAATTAAGAGATGAAAATGGTATGCTATTTGCTATTGGTACATCAAGATGGCTATATATGAATCTTACAAGGAGAAGACCAATTATTCTTGATGGAAAAATGAATGAAATATATGGCACAGAAGAAGGAAAAATGGTCTTTGATGAAGAATTATGTAAGATTGATATAGAATCCTTTAATCAGGATAATAAAAATGTTTCTAAAATAATTGAAAAACCATATAAAGTTGAAAGAAGAGATATGGATATCAATGGACATATGCACAATGTAAGTTATTTAGAAGCTGCCTATGAGGTATTACCAGAGGAATTATATAAAAATATGGAATACTCAAACATTCGAATCGAATACAAGAAAGAGATTATGGCAAATGATGTTGTAGCAATAAAGTGTATTGTAAATAATGATAATAGCTGTATTATAATAATGCAGTCAGAAAATAAGCTGCATGCAGTTATTGAGTTATCTAATTAAGATATTTGATATAAATATCTGATGTCATACTGTCAATATCAATATTTATGATGTCGGGGGCAAAAGCCCACAACTTTGATACTTACGGATTGCTTCGTGCTACGCACTACCACGTCTACACTACGCTTCGGTCCATGTTAAATATGTGCCTCTTGCATATAACACCCTGGTATCATATTTATATTAATATTAACTTTATATTAATATTAACTTTATATTATTATTAACATCAAAATTTTATATGATGGAATTAATCGGAAAGTTTTAAGTGTAAAATTATACAGAATTATGGATGCAGGTATATCAGTAAGAAACAAAATGTTTTATGATTTTACGGATTTAAGGTTTGAAATGGAAAAAAGGAGCTGGATTGAAAATGGGATTTATTAATAAAGAAAAGGTTTTACGTGGAATAGGAAAGGCCGTGGATGTTACTAATGAAGCAGCTGATAAAGTATCAGTTTACGTTAAGGAAAAGGAATTGGATAAAAAGGCATTAAATGCCGCAAATGAAGTAGGAGATGCAATGAAATCAGCAGGTAAGGTAATAGAAAATAAGTTGTCTAAATTATCCAATAAATAATTGGGAAATGTGATTATAATAATCTGATGTATTTGGAATAGCGAAACTGCGCAGCAATACAGCAGGAGTATATGAATATGTAGCAATGTAGCAGGAATATATAAATATACGGCAATACAGCAGATATATGAACGCATAGAAATGCAGCAAAATATACAAATGCGTAGTAATTCAACATCCTTTACATCAGTTGGGACAAAATATCTTTTGAACCTGACAACTCATATTTGTTTATATTAATTATGGAGGAGTCTATGGATATATTCGATATAATTGGGCCGGTTATGGTTGGACCTTCAAGTTCACATACAGCTGGTGCTGTAAGGATAGGATATATATCGCAAAGATTAATGGGTGAACAGATAAGCAAGGCTGAAATTCTTTTGTATGGCTCATTTCTTGATACAGCTAAGGGACATGGAACCAACAAAGCAATAGTAGCAGGCTTACTAGGTATGAAACCAGACGACATGAGAATACCAGAAAGCCTTGATATTGCAAAAAAAAGAGGAATTGAAATAACATTTGGCAAATCTTCATTAAAGGAGGCTCATCCCAATAGTGCACAACTGATTTTAACCAGTGTAACAGGGAAAAAATTAGAGGTTGTTGGAGAATCACTTGGGGGTTCACGTATTAATATTGCACAGATTGATGGAATAACAACGAATTTTTCAGGCGATTATCCTACATTGATTGTTCATAATCTTGATCAGCCTGGACATGTTGCGGAAGTAACATCAATGCTGTCACATAAATGTGTAAATATAGCTGCTATGCAGTTATATCGTTCATCTCGTGGAGGTTATGCGGTTATGGTTGTAGAATGTGACCAAGAAATCCCAAGAGATGGCATAGAATGGCTGAAACGTGTAGAAGGTATAGAAAAGGTAACATATCTTGGCATAGAATAGCAGACGTAGCAGACATAGCAGACATGATATAGAAAAGGTTCTTAATATTAAAAAAGTGTTAAAACATATTGTTAATATGCATATATTTGTATAACTATAAAATAAGAATATGAATTAATGAACCGGCAAAGACATGAATGGAGTAAATAATATGGGTTATCATTCAATAAAAGACCTGGTTGATTTATGTAAAGCTAATAAATGTGAATTGTGGCAGGTTATAATGCGGGATAATGCAAATGAACACATGATATCTGAAAAGCAGGTGTTCGATAATATGAAATTAATGTACGCTGCAATGAAAAAAGCAGACAATGATTATAATAAGAATCTTAAGTCTCCAAGTGAAATGGCAGGTGGCGACGGAGAACTTATGCATATATATAATAAATCTGGTAAGAATATATGTGGCGATTTCATAAGCACAGCTATGGAGAAAGCTATTAAAATGGGTGAATCTAATGCATGTATGAAAAGAATAGTTGCAGCGCCTACGGCAGGTTCATGCGGAGTTATACCAGCTGTATTTATATCATATGAGAAATTGTATGACGTTTATGAAGATGATGTTGTAAAAGCATTATTTATAGCAGCGGGAATAGGTGCTGTGATAGCAGAAAATGCTTCTATTGCAGGAGCCTCTGGAGGATGTCAGGCAGAGATTGGTTCAGCAAGTGCAATGGCCGCAGCAGGACTTACATTTCTTCAGGGTGGGGATGTTGATAAAATAGTCAATGCAAGTGCATTAGCTTTAAAAAGTATGCTAGGTCTTACATGTGACCCTGTATGTGGTCTTGTAGAGGTTCCATGTATAAAAAGAAATGTGACAGGAGCAGTTAACGCAATAACAGCTTCACAGATGTCAATGGCAGGAATAAAGAGTGTTATTCCTCCTGACGAGGTTATAGAATCGATGAAAAGAATAGGAGATAATATGCCAGCATGCCTTAAAGAAACATCGAAGGAAGGGCTTGCAATTACAAAAACGGCAGAGAATATTAAAAATAAGCTTGACAAAATGGTTTGATTCATATATTCTAAGCAGGCATTTGTGGTGCAACTGCCATATCTGCCATATTTGTTGTTAAATAGGATAATAAATCTTTAAAATAATGTATATATGACAATTAATTGGTTGATAATAAAAATGATTTGATATATCTTAAATAAGATATGTTAATTATGATATATTTAAATGTATTCAATAAAATATATTATAATACAATTTTATTTAATATGATAAAATGAAGTATAATACAGTAATTTAGTTATTGGATATTAGTTATCAGATATTAGTTACCAGTTACCAGTTAATAGATTATTAATTTTTTTTATTGTATTTTTGATGTATTTTTGAGATATTTCTATTGACATTTGCAAAATATAATTGTATAAGATTATATGAGTTAATTAATAAATGAAATAAAGATACAGAACTTTACTTTATGTTAATAAAGCATAAGTAAGATTTTACCTAAGTTTATTTACTTGTATATGGTATTGGTATTATTTATTATATTAATTCAGATATCATATTTTGGTATTTTAGATTAATTTGCACAAAGGTATATTGGATAATCTCCAAAGCCAATATACTTGACTATATTTCTATCCCCTCTACTCATCCCCGGTCACCCCAGACCGGGGAACTTTTTATTTTTAATATTCAAGATATAATCTAAAGACAATAGTGTTAAATAATCCATGAAAAAAAGACAGGTGTGTAGGGTGTTTGTGAAATATATAAAACATACATAATATATAAAGAAAATTAGTGAATGTAAAAAATTGGCGAAAAAGTGAAAATATGCCAAAAAATCTGTAAAAATCGACTTAAAATGAAGTTACAAAAGGTAAATTATATGATATAATTAACTAATATATAAGGTATCTAATGAATGTGAAAATTGCATAGCGATTCGGATATACCAGTCAGGTGCAAAGTATCTTTTGCCACGACATCTATATATTTATGTATTATTAATACATAAGATTTTTCACACGTAAGATTTGTGTTTCGCACAAACTTTAAGATGCGCTGAGAAGCAGCGCAAGAATGGAGGATTATTATGGATCAGGATAAGAATATAACAACAGCATCCATAGAAGGTGAAGTTGAAAATGTATCAGCTAATGATATTAAAGAAGAGCAGGAAGCAACTGTTACAGAGCATAAAAAAAAGAACAAAAGAAATAATGATAAAGCAAAAATATCAAAAGCGGCAAAAGCAAATGCGCAGCCTATAGAAAAAGAGAAAAAAAGAAAGCAAAAAAATTTCAGAATGCGTAAAAATGTACAAAACAAAGATAATATAAATAATGATAATACGAATAATAATACAAGCGGTGATAATAAAGAAAAAAAATCAAGTTTATTGTGTGGGATTAAAGCCAAGCTTATAATGACATCATTACTTCCAACCGTAGTTGGAATAGTGGCTGTACTTATTCTTGCTATTGTTAATATATCACAGGGAATGAATACAGAGGCGGTAAATGGTTTATCGTTACTTGGTCAGTCAACTAAGGCAAGCTATGATAATGAGTATACAGGTGACTGGCGTGTAGATAATAACGGCAATCTGTTTAAAGGAGATGTGAACCTGTCACAGAAGCAGGATGGAATAGATAAATTTACAAAAGATGGTGATGCAGACCTTGCAGTATTTATAGGCGTTGATTGTAAGCTTACATCACTCAGGGATTCTAATAACAAGAGAATGTTAAGTCTTAAGGCAGATGAGAAAATATGGGAAGCTGTACAGAAAGGTAATACATATACAACCTCACATGTTGATATAGACGGAACAGATTATACAGGTGTATATATTCCATTGAAGAATTTTAGTGGAAGTGTTGTTGGTATGATGTTCTCCGGACAGCCAAGAACAGATATAACAACATTTATAATGCAGAAAATAATAGCACTTATATCTGTATCAGTAGTTGTTTTAATCGTTGTGATAGTAGTAGCCTCTATAATTTCAACAAAACTTGCTAATGCACTTGTTTCAGTTAATAATCTGTTTATCGCACTTGCAAATGGTGATTTGACAGTAGATGTTAATAAATCTATTCTTGCAAGAAAAGATGAAATAGGTCAGATGGCTCAATCTGTTCAGACACTTATAGATAAGCTTCAGGAAATAGTAGCTAATCTTCAGAATACTGCATCTGAGCTTCATAGGTCGGGTGAAGATATGACAAGCTCTGCAAATCAGTCAAGTAAAGCAACAGAAGAGATATCAAGTGCGGTTGAAGACATATCAAAGGGAGCTGTATCACAGGCAGAAGAGATCCAGAATGCTTCTGCACAGATTGCTAATATGGGAGAGCTTATAAGTGAAATAGTTGAAAAGGTAGCTAATCTTACTAAAGCAACAGATGCAATGGGCAGAGCAGGTGATACATCTATGAGTACCATGAGTGAGCTTTCAGATTCTAATGATCATACAACTGAATCTATTAATAATATAGCTAATCAGATTAATATAACAAATGAATCAGTTGGAAGAATAGGGGAAGCAGCAGCACTTATTACGAATATTGCTGATCAGACAAGTCTTTTAGCTCTTAATGCTTCTATAGAGTCAGCAAGAGCAGGAGAGGCAGGAAAAGGCTTTGCAGTAGTTGCATCAGAAATCCAGAAGCTGGCATCACAGTCAGATGAAGCGGCTGGAGAGATAAAAGAGATTATAGAAAAGCTTCAGTTAGAATCAGAAAAGACTGTAGAAGATATGAACAATACAAAGGTTCTTATACATGAGCAGATAGGAAAGCTTGATGCAACAAAGAACAGCTTTATAGATGTCAGTGATGGTATAGCAGTATCAAGAAATGAAACTGCAGTTATTGAGAATAATGCTGGTTCTTGTGATGAGGCAAGAAAGCAGATTAATGATGTTGTTTCTAATCTGTCGGCTATCTCAGAAGAAAACGCTGCCTCAGCCCAGCAGACGACAGCATCTATGCAGGAACTTACTGCAACCATTAATATGCTTGCAGAAACAGCGAATGGTCTTATGACTGTATCAGAACAGCTTAACAATGAAGTAAAATTCTTTAAGGTTAAGTAAGTACTGTAGCAATACAGATACATCAGTCAGTAGCAAAATACATTTTGACACTGACATCATTAAAATAATTAATAATGGTTAATTATAAAAAAAGATGAGGCAGGAAACTTGTTTTATAAGTTATCCTGCCTCATCTTTTTATTTATCAGTTCTGTCTATAACTTCACCGGTATCTGGGTTAACGGATATTCCATTTACTTCCAGACGCTCATCAATCTGTATTACAAGACACTGTTTTCCATCAATCATACGTGTTTCAACAAGGTCGGTTTTATCCGGATTAATCTTTATTACAACATCCGGGGTCTTAACTTCAAACTTTCTTGATGGAGTTATATTAGCTGCTGCAAGTTTTCCGTTTTCTCCAGCTGCCATTTCAAAATGTTCTTCAAAATTAGTAAGGCGTTCACTGGCAACTCCGCTTTTTTCAAGTATTTCCTTAACCTCTGTTTTGTCGAGCATTACAGGTGCACTTGATACGGCCTTATGTTCTTCAATGACTTCATTTATGTTATCATGAATATTTTTAACAGTTTCGTAATTGCAATCTTCACCTAGAGTTTCTGTTACTAGATTATTGAATGTTTCCTTCTGTATATCAGCAGGGAGAGGTACCTCGCAGCTAAGTACGGCATCAAGAAAATTTTGCTGAAAATCATCTGTATCCTTACTATGAAATAATATGCTTTCATCATCAGTACTACGATTGTTAAATGATGGAAACAGGAACGCTATATCAGGGTTATCAACTATATGGTTTTGTATCTGGTTATGAAATGCTTTATCATCCTCAAAATATCCGAGGCCGGGTTTTGAAAGAATGACAGGGCAGATACAGCATAATATATAGTTATATATCTCATCAGAAGCATCGTCCATTGCTATATTATCAGCAGTTACTCCAGGTATGTCATATGTCTGATTAACAATAAGTATAAGATAGTTGCCAGGATAATAATAATTAGCAATTATTTTATCATATAACTGGTTAAGTAGGTTTTCATCCTTAAGCTCACATTTTCTAAGTTCAAGAAGAAAATCCCTTGGCTGTTCTTTTCCATATGCATCAAGAGTGAATTTCATGTCAATCAGGTTTCTGCCAGGTGTTCCGGAAAGACATTTTCTTAAAATATCAAGATATTTATGACGTTCTTCTTCTGGCAGATTTAAAAATGTATCATTAAATGTAGTAACTTTATTTTTTTCACCATCAACATAGCAGCCACATAATCTTTGGATACCACAGTCTTCTATATTGAATTGTGATTTTATTTCATTTATTTCTTTTCTGGTCATATATAATAAGTACCTCCATTGTCATTTAATAAAAGAATAATGTACTGGTATTTTATCACATAATTCAACCAGTTACATTAAAAATATATTCTGAAAATTTGACAGGAACAAACAGATTGGTTGTAATTAGATGAATAAAAGATGAAAAAAGAAAAATATTAAAGATGACAGAGGAATAGTTGTAATATTATAAGAATGAGATTATAATTAACTGGTAAATAACATGGTGATAATATTTTGAAACATGCTGAGCTTTATATCGTCATAATAAGCGGCGCAAGAATGGAGGATTATTATGAAAGTAGGAATTTTAACAAGTGGTGGAGATTGTCAGGCTTTGAATGCTGCTATGAGAGGTGTGGCAAAGAGTCTGTATAATAAAATACCAGATGTAAAGATATATGGTTTTCTTGATGGATATAAGGGACTTATTAATAATGATTATAAGCTTATGAATGTTGGTGATTTTTCTGGAATTCTAACAGTTGGTGGTACTATTCTTGGTACATCAAGAACTCCTTTTAAAAGAATAACAGAGCCTGATGAGAATGGCAAAGATAAGGTAGCATCCATGAAAAAGACATATAAAGGATTGGGGCTTGATTGCCTTGTTATACTTGGAGGAAATGGAACACACAAGACAGCTAATATGTTAAGTGAAGAGGGACTTAATGTTGTTACACTGCCAAAGACAATAGATAATGATCTTGTAGGAACAGATGTAAGCTTTGGATTTCAGTCAGCTGTGGATATTGCTACAAATACTATTGATTGTATACATACTACAGCTGCATCACATAGCAGGGTGTTTATAGTTGAACTTATGGGACATAAGACAGGATGGCTTACATTACATGCAGGTGTGGCAGGTGGTTCAGATGTCATTCTCATACCAGAGATTCCATATGATCTTGATAAGGTAGTTGAAGCTATTAATAAAAGAAGCAAGCAGAAAAAGCATTTTACTATACTTGCAGTAGCTGAAGGTATTATATCAAAGGAAGAACTTGAATTTAGCAAAAAGGAACTTAAAGAGATAAGAAAAAGAGAGCATTTTCCATCTGCAGCATATAGGATAGGTGCAGGTATTATGGAAAGAACAGGGCAGGAGGTAAGAGTTACTGTGCCAGGGCATGTACAGCGTGGGGGAAGTCCATGTGCATACGACAGAGTATTAGCATCAAGACTAGGAGCAAAGGCAGCGGAACTTATTATTAATAAAGAGTATGGATATATGGTGTGTGTTAGGGATAATCAGATAGATAAAACACCACTTAGGGAAGTAGCAGGCAGATTAAAAACAGTAGATCCTGACTCAGGTATTATCAAAGAAGCAAAGGCGATGGGAATATGTTTTGGAGATTAAATAATATTAAGAATGTCTTCAGTAATAAAAGAAAAGAAAAAAATGCAGATGAAAAAATAGATGTAGATAAAAAAATAAATGTAGAAAAAGAAATAAATGAAAATATACATTTTATTGGAGAAAATATGAATAAAAATAATGTAATAGAAGATGATAAATTATTAAATATAGTTATTGATGATTCTAAGGAAGCAGATAATATGACCGAAGTATCAGATAGTATCCATAAAAAAATAAAGAATATTGAAGAAAAATATCGTAAAGATGGTAAAAGAATGCCATTTTTTGCAAACAGGGAGTTATCATGGCTGAAATTTAATGAAAGAGTCATAGATGAAGCTGATGATGAAAAAGTGCCATTATGTGAGAGACTTACATTTGTTTCAATATTCAACAGTAATCTTGATGAGTTTTATATGGTAAGAGTTGGCTCTCTGTATGATCAGATGCTTCTTGCAAAAAAGAATAAACAGGAGATGACTACAGGCTTCGACAATAAATCAATGATGACTGCAGAGCAGCAGCTGGATGCTGTATTTACGCACACAAGAGAATTATTACATAAAAAAGATAAGATATATACAAAGCTTATGTATGAGTTTGACAGACAGGGTGTTAAGCTTATCAGCTTTAATGATGTTGAATATTCTGATGCGGTATATCTTGAGAACTACTTTAACAAGTCAATACTTCCAATATTATCGCCTCAGGTTATAGGAAAGAAAAATCCGTTTCCATTTCTTAAGAATAAGGAAATATATGCAGTGGCTCTTCTTGGGTCAAAGAATAGCGATAAGATAGGACTTGTACCATGCAGCAACGGTATATTTGACAGACTTATACCTATACCATCAGATAGCAGAAAATATATGCTTGTTGAGGAACTTATACTGCATTTTCTTCCCAAAATATTTAAGAAATATAGTGTAAAAAGTAAATCACTTATATGAATGCTAATAATCCGTCACATAGACGAT
>OGUD01001378.1_pt1 | contig 12227 bp, 6 predicted proteins | sample 1573671 | NCBI WGS metagenome assembly OGUD01 (sample SAMEA2582065, study PRJEB24529) | metagenome | biome: Human gut stool | place: China | collected 2011 | reverse complement strand
TCCTTTGATGCCGAAGTACATATTTATCGTGTTGTAAACATCGAAATCGATCCAACTGCGCAGGTTGATCCCCAGATCGAAATTCTTATAAGCCAGCGTATGGCTCCAACCGACCACAAGTTTGGGAGTATAATTTCCCATGTACTGTTTATCGTTCTCCGTTTTTTGTGCGGCCGGGATCACTTCACCGTCTTTATTGTAAAGAAGGAAACCTCCGTCATCGTCAAAACCGGCAAACTTCCACAAATAGAACGAACCGATCGTCGAACCTTCTTCCATACGGGCTGCATCCCCGGGAGAACCCGGAGCAGGAAAGCCATTCCCATTATAATAGGTATTATTTCCCCATAACGTCAGTATCTTGCCAGTGTTATGGCTCAGGTTCAGGTTGGAAGTCCACACAAAATCTTTCGTACGGATAATATCTCCGCCTACTTCAAACTCCCATCCCTTACTTTCCATACTTCCGATATTCTGCCATTGAGAGCCTTGTGTATAAGGTGGTTGAGGTACTTTTACACTATAAATCAGATTGTCTACCTTACGACGATAATAATCGAATTTACCATATAAACGATTGTCAAAGAGCGAGAAATCGAGCCCCAGGTTCCATTCCTTCTTTTCCTCCCAACCCAGACTCTGGTTCACATTCTGTGTCTTTCCGTAGGAATAGGCCCATTCACCATCAGGAAGCATCCAATAAGTATCGGAGCCAAGCATATTGGCCATATAGGAAGCACTAAAGTCATTATTTCCGGTTACTCCATAACCGAAACGAACCTTCAGGTCGTCTATCCATTTGATATCTTCCATAAACTTTTCATTGGAAATACGCCAACCGGCAGATACAGACCAGAAGTTAGCCCAGCGATTATCTGCAGCGAACTTGGACGAACCTTCATGGCGGATAGATGCCTGCAACAGATATTTATCCTGATAAGAATAATTCGCACGGGCAAACAGGGAGAACAAACGTTCGGTAATATTTTTACCGGAACTCATTGCTGCCTTGCCGTCACTCAAATAGGAACCGGCGCCTATATCCCAGAACTTTACACCATCTACAGCAAAATTATAATTGGACATATTGAAGCTCTCGCCGTTGTTTTCAAAATAGGAATAACCGGCTACCGCATTCAGGTTATGACCGCCCTTAAATTCTTTGATATAGGTTGCATATCCTTCCGAAGTGAGGTTCTCTGTTTTACTGAAAGCCAGATGGGCATAGCCTTTCCGCGATTCTTCCAGTTCATCCCGGTGGTTGCGGGAATTATAGAAATGATGTTCCCATTGCCGATTTTCATATCCTAGCACTTGCTGATAGGAAAGTCCGGGAACAGGCTTTATATTCAACTTGAAAGTCACCTCCGGTTTGAACCATTTATCCAGCCCTTCATAGGTACTCAGCATGGCATCGGCTACTACATTATAATCCAACTGTTCGTTCAGCCAGACATTATAACCGGTCTCACTCTCCGGATCGTAGGGTGAACGGGTCGGGTTATTACGCAATGCCTGCTGGAAATTCGGATAATGATTGTTACGCATCGCTTGCCGGTAATCGACATTCGGACGTACTTCCAACCAATCGTCGAACAATTTAAAGTTTGCATTCACACGTCCACCATAATCCTGCCGTTCATCCTGATGGGCGATTCCCTGATTCTTCTCATAGAAGAAAGAGGTATAGACCTGCGCTTTCTCCGTTCCCATTTCAAGAGCCAGGTGGTGCTTTTGGGAGAAGTTGTTGTGGTTGATCAGTTCGTCCCACCAGTCGACATCCGAACCGTAGTCGGTCCCTATCTCATGTTCCGCATATTCTCGGCCGGAAAGCATTTCAGGGGCATTATAATTCTGCTTCTTTGTAAACTCAGAACTATACGTCAACTTCACCTTTCCATCCGTATTGGAGCCGCTCTTAGTCGTGATCAGGATCACTCCGGAAGCGGCACGGGTTCCGTAGATAGCTCCGGCCGAAGCATCCTTCAAGACGTCGATGGATTTTATATCGTCCTGAGTAAGCGAACGAATATCGCCACCGGGAAAACCATCGATAACAACCAAAGGGGCTCTACCGGCATTTATCGAGGTCATACCGCGTAACTGGAAGGTCGTACTTGAGTTTGCACTGCCCAGATTGGTCATGATCAATCCTCCGATCTTACCTTGTAAAGCGGAAGAGATATCCGAACCACTCACTCCGACCATCAGATCGTCAGCAGAAAGAGAGGTAACGGCACTCGTCACCTGTTTCTTTTCCATCGTTCCATAGCCGATCACGACGACCTCATCCAGCGTCTTGGTATCTTCAGCCAACCGGACACGCAATGAGCTCTGATTACCTAAGGGTATTTCCTTTGAAACATATCCTATATAGGAAACAGAAAGAACTGCATCATCAGGAACATTCTGCAATATGACATATCCGTTTGCATCCGTAACATTCCCGTTTGTCGTTCCCTTGACCGTTACATTTGCACCGATCAACGGACCGGATTCATCCGTTACCGTTATTGTTACTGTCCGTCCTTTCTGCATGGACGATCCGTTTTCCGCAACTGTTATTTCTTCTTTATTCCCGTCTGTCGCAGAGATCGGAACCGAACAAAACAGAAACAAGCCTAAAGTTATAGCTACCGCACAATAATGCGGTTTATATAATTGAGAAAGTATATGAAAATTCTCTTGTTGCTGTATTTTCATGAATATTAATAGATTAGTTGATAATAAAGATTCAAGTAACTTATTCTCATCTGTGATGGCTTATTTACCATCCTTTGTATTGGTCTCACGTCATATATATGTCCTCCTATTAAAAGTTAACGAAACTGGAAATAAAAACACTTATTAGGATTTAAACATCGTCTTGGTAGGACTATGGTGCATATAGGAGGTTTGAGTAAAAATATGCTGAATATTATTTGTTTGTTACTTTATTTATATTAATTTTACGACGGATTTTAAACTATCGGAGAGGTATTTCACAGCTTTCTACTAATAGAGGTTAAACACAAACACCATAGTTCTACCAAGACTCACCTTTCTTTTCAACGGCTATAAGAGAAATACATAAATCATCCCCACTCGGAAATAATTTCTTTATAATAAATAAGGGGTATACTATTTTTTTGAAAAAAATAGTATACCCCCATGAATTGAAAAAGAATCACTAAACAATATGCTCATCTTTCAGAACCAACATATCCCCCATATCTTCCAATTCATAAATACAAGCTCTTTCCGATCCATAAGGAGAATTCGGTCTATGGAAAATAAGTTTCATCAATTTAATACTTCCATCTACAATTTGTATCCACTCATGGCAATAAATAATGTAAAGAATCTTCAATCTGCAATTCGCCTTGTTCATCGAAGAACAAGCGATCCATACAAACAACTCTATCCCAATTTGGTTTCTGACAATATGGGTCAGCATGACGATGATAGATCATACAAAATCTACCATCAGGTGCCTCTACTATTGAATTATGTCCCGGCGAAGAAATACCTTTTGAAAGATCAGTCGCCAAAAGAGGGTTATTAATACTTTTAGTCCAAGGACCTAAAGGGCTTTTTGAACGAGAGACCCCTATCCCATAATGTCCATATCCTGTATCATTTGCAGAGTAAGTCATATAATAAATCCCATTTCTTTTAAATACATAAGCTCCCTCATTACATCGATTTTTATCCCAATTTACTTTTTCCCATGATTGGGAAGCGCCCGAAATAAAAACAGGATTTCCGTCAAGCCCCGAAAGGTCCGTTGCCAATCGTGCGGCATAAAGCTCGCCTACAGCCAATGTCTCTTGTATTCTATTTTTACTATAATAGACATAAGGAGTCCCATCATCATCTACAAAAATATCAGCATCTATTGCAGAATATCCTAAGTCGAACCAAGGAGTGTAAAGATCAACAAAAGGACCATCCGGTTTTTCGCTGGAGGCCAGGCAAGTAAGCATTAAACCTCGCTCTTCCACGTAGCAACTATACGTCATATAAAATTTTCCTTTATAATACTCCACTTCTGGTGCCCAAAAAGCATGACTGCCAATATGATTTTCCGGTTTACGATACAAAAGGCCTTTATATTCCCATGTGATTAAATCCGTAGAAGTATAATAAGCAAATCCCATTCCCTCCGGTAAAGATGTCGTACCAGTCAGATAGTATAAACTATCAAATTTATAAACAAAAGGATCTGCAACAGACAATGCCACACTATCTGTTGTTTTTAAAGGATTTAAATGCTTATTACAACTCCCTTTTAGTGGTCTGCCATGACAAACCACCAAAAAAAGGAATAAGCAAATAACATATATATATTTTTTCTTTATCATGATCTATAAAGTTTCATAATTGAATGAGAGTGTCCCCCCCGCAGTTGTATCTTATACACTCTCATTTCTTTTTTACCAATAAGGAGCTTGTACTAAATTCGGATTTTTCTCTAATTCTGAAATTTCAATATTCATCCAATAGTAGGCTTTTTTCCATACACGATTATGTTCCGGATCTCCCACCCGTTTATAGAAATTATTAATGTCCGTGCAATCCCAGTCTAAGCCCATTAAATAGCCATTCATCTCCGGTATACTTTCAGCAATTTTCCAACGACGTATATCAAACCAACGAATACCCTCTGAAACGAATTCTACACGCCGTTCCATGCGTACAACATTACGAATAGCATCTTGCGTATTATCTACGTGAATATAGTCTGGGTTATTTGCAGCAACAGCGTTAATTGTATATTGACGTAAGCCAGCACGCAGACGTATATGATTGAGATATTTCAAAGCTTCCAATCGTCCCGTTGCGTTATCGTAAGCCTCGTTAACAGCCTCTGCATAATCCAAATAACTAGTACCCAAACGATAAAGCCATTCAGTCCGATTTCGATACCATATCCCATTTTTACTATTATCCCCTTGATAAACTTTACGACGTACCAAATAACCATTACGCGGTGAATTCCACTGATGATTGTTATCTTTTCCATAACACAAAAAATCAAAAGGACGTTCTGCCACTTTATACCATGAACCATGATAACTTACAGATGTATAAAAACGAGGCTCACGATTATAATACATCTTCCAAATTCCTGCAGGTGTAACTTCGCCCGCTACTCCTGTACCTTCATCCCAAGAAGTATCAGCACGTTTCGTAACTTCTGTTGTAAATCCTTCCTCGGAATACCCAGACTCTTCATTAATTATCGGGGTCCCGTCTGCCTTATACCCTGTAATAGCAGGTAATCCATTACTCATAAAGTAAGCATCCACTAAACCTTGATATACCCCTAAACATCCTGCATCTCCAAATTCAGGAGTAATACAAAGATCTTCGTAACCCTCAAAATTCGTATGACCCAAATCATTTGTCATAGGAAATGTTATCTCTGGATTCCCAGCAGACTCTGTTGTAAAAAAAAGATCTCTGGTAGACCGAAAAGGATCTATAGACCCATCCTTATTATAAGCGATAAACAAAGCATGTCCAGCAGCCTCTGCTCTATCAATCACAAGTTTGCAAGCCTCAGCTGCTTTTATCCATTTCTGCTGGTCATAAACAGGACTAAACAACTGACTTCCATCAACATTAGTCCAATCCTTATACCAAGAATTACCATTTACCAACGGACTGGCCGCAAAAAGCAGCATACGAGCACGAGTAGTTAACGCCATAATTGAAGTAGCATGCCCATATTCATTAGTAGCAGTATACTTATCGGGTAGCAACTCTGAAACAGCTAATAATTCTTTATCTAAATACGAAACTATATCATCAAAAGAAGTACGCGCTTTCTGCATTTCTGCCAATGGTACATCTGTTGAAAACATTTCGGGTATAAAAGGGATAGGGCCATAATTTTCAGTCAAATGCCACCAATAATAACAAGCCAAATAACGGCATTCGGCTTTCATCCGATCTATTGTTTCTTGAGGTAAACCTGCAATTTCATGAGCTTTTTCCTGAAACAGATAAGCATGACGAATCCGTTTAGGGTATTCATTCCACATATTCCAACTCGGCGCAGTAGCAACATTCCAGGTTCCATTGAATAACCTTTCTTGCACAGAGAGTACTCCCCAATTTACTAATCGATTCCACACGAGTTCATCTCCCCAAACGCTCCAGCCTAATCCATGTGTATAATCGCCAGGAGTAGGCAAGCCATTATATACATAGCCTAATACACCTTCTACCTTATTTTTATCATCAAAGACAATATCCATCGTCAATTCTGTATCTGGTTCCTTTTCCAAAAAATCACAAGACATAAATGAAAGTAAAGCAAAAGCTGCAACTACCAGATATTTTGATTTCAATCTTTTCATCTTATTTATTTTATAACATTTTCATTATTAAAAATTTAAATCCAGCCCCATTTGTACCGAAGCCATCTGTGGGTATATAGTACCATTAGACGTATTTAATTCCGGGTCCCAAAGTTTAAATTTGGAGAAATAAAATGGATTATTACAGCTTACATAAACGCGCAAACTCTTTAAGCGAGCTTTACTTAAAAAGGTTTTAGGTAAATTGTATCCTAACTCAATCGTTTTGCAACGCAAAAAACTCATATCCTTTTTCCACCAAGTAGAAGCACGATAATTGTTTTCATTAGGAGAAGCATCTAAACGAGGATAAAAAACATCTTGTGAAGGATTCTCCTCTGTCCAGCGATCTTGATAATTGGTAAAAATGTTTGCACTATTACCTGTTCCCGGCAACCAAGCATTTCCCCCTCCTATTATTCTATGAGTGTCACCCATTCCCTGAAAGAAGACATTTAAATCCCAATTGCGATAGATTACTGATGCACCAAAGCCATAAACGATACGCGGATCGACGGTGCCACCAATATAACCTTCATCTTCTGTCGTAACAACTCCATCCTCATTACGATCCACATACTTAATATCACCAGGACGAAGGTTGCCAGAACCAACCAACTGGTTAGGGATCCCTTCTTTCAAACTCCCATCTGGATTAAAATCATTTTCAGTAAATAACCTATCAGCAATCAATCCCCATAACGTATTGATAGAACCACCTCCTGTTTTAGAACGATACGTTCCTGCTAAACTTGCCGGTTCATCATACTCTGTCACTTTATTTTTGGCATAAGTAAAAGTTGAATTAAATGTGACAGACCAATCTTTGTTCAGTTGTTTTTGGAAACCTAAAGACAGATCCACTCCTTGATTTTCCATTTTTCCCAAATTACCATACGGCAATGATATAAAACCGGTGAGGTTAGGAATCGTCTGACGTTGCATAAATATATTAGAACGCCATTCGTGGAAAACATCAACATTCAAGTTTAAAGCTTCCCAAAGTCCCAATTCAAAACCCACATTTGACTTCCAAGATACTTCCCATGTCAAATCATTTGTACCGATTTCTCCTTCTGTATATCCGGATGTTGTATAATTTTTGTTTTCCCCGAAAACATATCCATTCCCTGAATTCACCGTTGTGATATAAGCAAAACGACGGCCACCGATGTTATCATTTCCAGATTTTCCATATGAGGCTTTAACCTTCAATTTATGAATAACACTTTTTGTAGATTCCATAAACGGTTCTTCCGACGCAAGCCACCCTAAAGCTACTGACGGGAAAAAACCAAAACGCTGGCCTTTGGCAAAGTTTTCAGAACCATTGTAACCAAAATTAAACTCCCCAATATAGCGGCTATCATACATATAAGACAAACGTCCGGCTATACCTTGCTTACGGAAAGGTTGTACAGATCCATTATCATAACTTTGTTGATTATATAGGAATAAGCCATCCACATCATGTACGTCCCCAAACAAACGATGATAAGTCATCGTTGCTTCCATATAGGTCTGTTTGGTTCCATAATCTCCACCCGATCCAAGTCCCAATGACTCACTTCCATAATGAGACTGGTTTATTATCAAGTTACCATCATCATCACGCCCAGTAGCCGGAGTATAACGTGCTGGATCCGCACTCCTATCTCGCCATGAATAATTATAGGAGTCAAACGAAAAACTAAGTTTAGCTTTTAAGCCGGGAGTCAACATTTTCAGATCCTGTTCTAAAGTCGCCAACGATTGAATCTGGGACTGTGTATTTGTTTTATATCCATACTGCGTAGCCATAGCCCAAGGATTATTGATACTTGTACCCGATGCTTCAATATGAGGAATTGCCCCATTAGAGTAACGAACAGCATATTCCCATGGTCTTCTACTAAATGCGTTAAATAAAATATCATTGGTTGAATAAAAAGGGCCCCTAGGTTCCTGCATATATCCTCCGATATTTATACGCAAAGTGGTACTCTTCGTAATATCCACATCCACATTAGCACGCACATTATATCGGTTTAACTTAATATCCGTATCATAAGTCAGAGAAGGGTCTGTCTCTATAATTCCTTTTTCATTATAATAAGAAGCGACCAACGCATAACGTAAAAATGTAGATCCTCCGTTAACCGTCAAATTGGCACGAGTAGAATAAGCATAATCTTTTGTCACTTCATCTATCCAGTTCACGTCTGGATAAAGTTCCGGATCATATCCATTCCGAGTTCTATCTATCTGTTCCTGTGTATAAGGTAAACTTGATGGATCCGACAATTCGTTCCTTAGCGTCATCCAGTCTGCAGCACCAATATAGTCCGGCAATTTCGTCGGAGTCGAAATCGCATGTTCTATTCGAAAATTCACTGAAGGAGCGCCAACTTGTCCACGTTTAGTCGTAATAACAACAACCCCATTTGCACCACGTACACCATACATGGCACTAGCAGATGCATCTTTCAATACCGAAAAAGATTCGATTTCGGCCGGATCAATATTATTCAGATCCCGTTCAACACCATCAACCAAAACTAAAGGATTTGTATTACCGGCAAAAGAAGAAAGACCACGAATCCAAAACTGAGAATTGTCCGATCCCGGTTCACCAGTACGTTGTACGGCAATCACACCAGCAACCTGACCCGCCAAATTGTTAGAGAATGAACGGGTGGAACCATATTGCAATTTTGTAGGTTGTATTGTCTCGATCGCACCAATAACCGAAGCTTTTTTCTGACTGCCATACCCTGTAACAACAACTTCACCTAATTCCGTCACGTCCTCTTCCAATACAATATCGAAATTTATCTTATCTCCAATTTTTATCTGTTGAGATTTAAACCCTATATAAGAAATTTCAATCACTGTATTCTTATCAGGAACTTTTAAATAGAAATGCCCATCTGCATCCGTTATAGTCCCAGCAATAGAAGAATCCGTAATAACACTGATATTTACACCCGGAAGAATTTCCCGATTCTTATCATAAACAGTACCGGAAATTTCTATATATTTTCCTGGTTTCTTTTCTTCTATCGCTTGAGCAAGCCGTAAAACGATATAATTATCAGAAAACTTATACTGCAAGTTTTGCCCTTTCAGCGCTTCATTCAATAAGTCCGTAACTACTGCCTTTCTCTTACTTAGCGACACATTAAAATTAGAGTTTATTTCACTTGTACTATAAACTATCAAATAATCTGTCTGCTTTTCGATTTCCTTAAACAGTTCTTCTATCGAAAGATTTTCTGACCGAAGTTCTACCACTGCATCTTGTGCATTACTGTCAAAAGCAAAAGAATGCAAAACAAAAACGAACATGCAAAAGAAAGCTGCTTTCATAACTCTGAACGTTTTTTTTACTATTTTGGGGTATTCCCCATATATTAACAAGGATTTTTTCATACATTTGTAAATTAAGTAAATACTAATTATTCTAACAGGTTTACTTTCTAAAATCGGCAGATACTGCAATATCTGCCGATTTACATTTTTTCATGGGCTCATAGATACATTTATTTTTAAATATTAAACACATTATTTAGATAAAACGATTTGATTCAACTCATCATTTTTCTCAATCTTAAAATGATGAATATCTTGAATCACCTTCAAAATAGTCATAATACCATCCCTTTGACGAAATTTACCGACATATTCATACTCCAGTATTTCTGGATTCCGGACAATTATATCTACATTAAAATACAATGCCAGCTTTTCTATTATAGTCTCCAATTTTTGCTTTCTAAAAACATAAATTCCCTTTTTCCAAAGCAACTCATCCCAATTCATATTCTCTAGCTTTAATGAATCTCCCTTTTGCACCAACAATTGTCCCGGAGACAAAATCAATCCTTCAGATTCAGATTCAGGGAAATAAGCTTTGACAGAACCTTCTTGTAAAGAAACCTCCGCATATTTTGATTTTGGATAGCTAAGTACATTGAACTCCGTACCTAAAGCCTTTATGTCAATCGTTTGTGTAGAGACTACAAATGGTCTTGTTTTATCTTTAGCAACTTTAAAAAATCCCTCACCTGTAAGATATACTCTTCTCTCTTCTGCAAAAGCAGAAGGATAATCAAGTCGAGATCCTGCATTCAACCAGACTTCCGTCCCGTCCTGCAAGACCAGTTGTGCCCGCTGTCCGGCAGGAGCGTACACAGTATTCATCACATTCTCCGATAAAAACTCCGTTTGCTCAGGCTGTGCATACCAATATGTCAATATACTTGTTGAAACGACTAATATCAGAATAGCAGCCGCATACCCAATCCGGCGTGTCCAACGCTTCCACATTATAGCGTGTTGCTTCTGCAAAATAAAGCGGTCGTATTTCTGTTTGCCGATTGCTTTATCCTGTACCTGATGTCCTAAGTTCAACAAGGCATATAGATTTTGATATTCTGCAAATTCTTTTTTGAGTTCTTCGCTCGCCTCGACATCGCGCAGCAGGGATAGTCGCTCTTCCGTGGAAAGTTCCTCATAAAAGTATTTATGTATCCGTTCGTTCATATTTTCCGCTTTTGTTATTAATAAACGGATCAGGAAACCAAAACCCCCAAGAGGATAAACGTTTTTTTTTAATTAGCGAGCAAAAATATTAATAAGGGGAGATAGTCTTTCAATTCGCTTTTAATTTTCTTATAGGCGATAGCCATTTGGTTTTCAACGGTTTTAAGGGAAATATTCAATTCGACAGCTATCTCTTTCTGCTTTTTACCCTCTATCTTACTTTTGATAAAAATTTTCCGACATTTTTCTGGTAGAGAATCTATTACTTCGGTAATAATCCGTTCGATATCTTGCTCGGAGAGTAAGGACTGATCGAATAATTCCAGGGAGGCAAGTTTCATCCGCAAAGTAGCCTGATATTCTTCCTGCATCAGGTTGACAGCTTCCTTCACAACAATGCGGTGGCGTAAGAGGTCGATACTACGGTTCTTAATCGAAGTAAAGAGCAGGGCGACCAGGTTCACATCATATGCCAGGATTTCTTTTCTTTCCCATAGCTCGGTAAATACGTCTTGCACGACATTCTCGGCGTCTTCTTCCGACACGACATACTCCAATGCGAAATACTTCATCCGGGAAAACCAGGAGACATATATTTCTTCAAAATGGTCAGATAGTATTTTCTTTTCAGCCAGCATCTTTCTTCTGTGTAAATTAAATCACGGCTTCTCGATCTCCAAATAATACTTTTTTAATTATATATGAAGTGTGAGAGCAGTAACTTATCTATCGGAAAGCTCTGGAAAACCGTAGAAGTAAATAAGCAACATACCCCACACCATATTTACAAATACGATGCGGAATATGTTAACCCATCTTCTATAAATTTACCAGATTTTATCCGAAAGAATCAGTTAAACAACGCAAATATATTAAAAGTTATTGGTTAGACAAACAAATCAAATTTTAAGCATAGGGGAAAAAAGATACTAATGATGACTTCTTGGTGTCTCAACAATCGAGTAGGAGGAAAACTTCTTCATTTTCCGACCTCTCACATCACTGTACGTGCCGTTCGGCATACAGCGATTCTTCAACCACGATGCAATTGGCTGTATAACCCAAGGATTGAGGGGTTACCGTTACTGCAACTGGACGCTTCCCGCTGTTAGGGTGCGTTAGGGACTTGCACCCGATAGAATATGGTCGTGCTGGGCAAACAAAAAGAGCGCCATACCAAAGTATGACACTCTTCTGTAAATAAACAATTTTAGGGAAAACTATCCTACCATACCAGCCAGGTCAGATGATAACGCCTGTTTCTTCTTAGTACAGAAACGTTCACACTGCATACAAATATCATATCCCAGTAAAGCACCGAGAATAAAATCCTCTTCCGGAGTAAGCAAATTCAAA
>OGUD01001373.1_pt1 | contig 12310 bp, 19 predicted proteins | sample 1573671 | NCBI WGS metagenome assembly OGUD01 (sample SAMEA2582065, study PRJEB24529) | metagenome | biome: Human gut stool | place: China | collected 2011 | reverse complement strand
GCCGCCGGTTTAATTCATCAGCTGCAGCCAAGATATACTCATCAGAGAAATCCTCAATGGACGCTCCTTTGGGCACAAAGGCGCGGAACAGCCCGTTGTGACGTTCGTTTTGGGGACGTTCCCACGAGGTGTAGGGATGCGCAAAGTAGACTGCACAGTCCCAGTTCTCGACCTGAGTGAACGCAGAGAACTCCGAGCCGTTGTCCACGGTAATGGTCTTGAAGACCTGTGAGAACTTGTCTCCGAATTCTTCCCTGAGTGACTGCATGGCGTTCAGAACGGAGTCTGCATCCTTGCCGGGAATCCGGATGGCAATATAGTTCTCCGTTTTCTTCTCCAACAGGGAGCGGACAACAGCCTCTTTGCCAGCCCTCTTGCCGACCACGGTGTCACCTTCCCAATGACCTTCCTCGATGCGCAGAGCCGCAATCTCAGGCCTCTGGGAAATGTCTGTGCCGAAGTTCTTCTTGTGTTCACGGGGCTTGGAGTCCTTGTGCTGCTTGCGTTTCATGGCTTCGGGCAGTTCTGTCACAGACAAGTCAAGGCTGCCCGCCCAGACCTCATTGTAAAGCGTGTGGGTGCAGACCATCTCCTCTGCTGAAAACAGCCCGTGCAGACGAGCATAGCCGACGCAGGCATCCAAAGACCACTTGTGTTCTTTGACCTGTTCAATTATCCAGCAAATGAAGCGAGTGCAGTGACAGATTCGGTGTGGTTTCCGAGAACGCTTTCTGTTAGCCTTGTAGGTCGCTTCTCCACGCCTTGCCGAGTATCCGGGCTTCCTTCCCTTGCTGCTCTTTCGGGGCGGTGTGCCGCGCTTTAGCTCGTTTCCAACGGTGGTTGGTGAACATCCGATTGCTCTGGCAATGGCTCTGTTCGTGTAGCCGGCGTTCTTGAGATGCTGGATTGCTCCTCGTTCCTCTCGCCGTAAGTGCTGTCCCTTCTTGCGTTCTACCGATTCTGTGATATAATCTTGGCAGTCCATAGTAATTGCCCTCCCTTGGAAGAAGTTATGTGCAAACTTCATTCTACCATGTGGGGAAAATCACTATGGATTTTTTTCTTAGGTGTCCAACTTCATTTTACAATCGACCTACTATTTTTCTTAATCTTACCCGCAGAAATACTCCAATCAAAAGATGTGGTGGCATATGGCGAAGTTTGTACATTCTCTATGGAATCAACTCTTTCACATGCCAAGGCAGAAACATCTATTGCGATGTCTTCTGTTATAATGTCGTCAGCAACTACATGCCCCATAGCCATAGCCGGAGACATTCTTACCAAATTTAACACCAATGTACATACCAAAAATATCATTAACTTTTTCATACCATAAATTTCTCCTCTCAATCAAGGTCTATCGTCTGTTATGGCCTCAGTTTCCCCTAACTCAATATCTTCTGGTTCTATTACATATCTATCTAGTTTTTCAATTGGGATAGCTGAGAACTCACGATTTGTCATGCAATATATCACGATACAAGAAACCAAAACCACCAAAATAAGCAAGACTCCTATACTGATACGATCAATACTCTTTCTAATATGATGGTACTCTTTATATATGTCCTGCTGTTTTTCACCTTCCTTCTCTTCTTTCTCATTTTGCTCAAAAGCCTGCACTGTATTTTCCTGTCCCTCTTTCTGATGAACCAGTTCGTCAAGCGGTATATCATACAGCTTACTCAGTGCAATCAGCTTTTCCATTGTTGGAACCGATGTTCCAACCTCCCACCGAGATATTGACTGCCGAGATACATTGAGAATCTCTGCCAGTTCTAATTGGGAAAGCCCTTTACCCTTTCTCAGCGATACCAATTGGTCTTTTAGTTCCATTCTTTTACCCCTAATTTTAAGAATATACACATGTTATGTAAACCACTTTCGGTTTACATTTGCGCAATTATCAGTTGCATTTGACTTTCCCCCAAAAAACGAAAGTTATCTCTGCACAAGACATATCACCATATTTTATCACTCTCTGATGAGTCCATTATACATAATCCTTATATATACCGCAATGACAAACAAAAATAGGAACTGCACTTGGCAGTCTCTATTCTGATACCGGATAAAAATATACACGATTTAAAGTTCTGCGGATTATTATTTCATATCGCTAAGTACCAACTAAAAGTTCAGCTGCAACAACTAATCTATACCCTACTGCTGTCTCAAAGCAAAAATAATAAATCTTTCTATCTACAGTTCCGAGCCTAACCCACTTTCACCATCCAATAAGCGATAAATTTCCTTTCTTATACTTTAATCAAAGATTTCAGGATGTATACAAATAGCTAAGTCAGCACCATATCGATCAGGATCAATATTGAGTTCATAATCTGCATGTAAATGACCTGCTGTAAAATCTGGATAGAATTTAAAGGAAGTTGCTGAGCCCAAAGATTTAGTTACCTCACGCCGATTATGAGATTTTCCCCACGCTGCTTGACTTGCAATCACGTTTCCTTCAATCATATTTACATTGCCGTAAAAGGCATCAATCGTATTTTTTAGACCTTCGCCATCTGTCCACTCCATATAAGCAACAGCTGCTCCAGAGATAGAACCCTTGTTATAGGAATCACTACCCTCTAAAACTTTTCTCGGGGTTTTAAAAGATGCTGTTACTTTCATTGCATATTTTTTCTCATTACCAATTGTTCGTTTCATTGGCAATTCTGAAACAAATATATTGTAATCCAAACTATCTGTGGCTTTGTCAAAATCTCGAAGCTGTATAGAAACATTATCTTCAATACGTTTCATAATAGTTTCATCTGCCGCGCGCGATAAAAGTTTTACTGATACTCTTCCATCATCTGATAAAATAGATGATGTGCTTTCATCTACAAATGCATAAGCTGTAGATGTTGAAAGCGCCAATAATACACCCAACCCTAACGAAATTGTCTTTTTCATAATTATAAACCTCCTAAAGTTTTTTTATCATATTGGAATTGAAGCTTATCTTCCTGTAAAACAAAAGCAATGTAACACATCACCCATGCAGTGATGGACGGTATAGAGGTGACATAATAAATGATGAATTGCTTCCAAACTGATACAGTGTATGGATTGCTTAATGATACATCATATGGGGGACTTAAAGCAAGCAAATCAGATAGATGATACATAATCTTAGGATTTAATAGGCAAATGAGCCATAGGGCTAGAACAATAGCCAATTTAAAGCCATGGCGTATCCAAATAAAATCTTTCAACGACATACTTTCTCTATAAATTTCAGACGGGGTTGTATACTGATTATGTGTTGCCAGTATCTTGCCTATCCCTATACCAAACACTAATAAGATAAGTGCATTTAGAGGCACTGTAATAATTGTGTATTGGCTTTTTCCTTCTGCAAGAAATGGTTTTGTTAAAATTAAAAAATTGATGACAGCTATCATGAAATTTCCTAAGATTGCATATATCAATGTTTTCCAATGGGTTTTCATTGTCATAACCTCCAATTTTCCATTCTTTATGTTTTCCATTCTTTATGATATTTTAGGGTATATCTGAAAACAAAAAAATCTCATGTTGCTGTAAGTCTGGCACGACACATTCTGTTCCAAAAGAGCCAACTCATTCCGCGCTGTGTCTTGCTCCGTCCAATCCGCCCTTTCCTTCCGTTCCATTCTTTCACCCCTAATTTTAAGAATATATACGTGTTATGTAAACCACTTTCGATTTACATGTGCGCAATTATCAGTTGCATTCCGCTTTTCCCTGCAAATTTTCATAAAAAATAAAAAATCAGTTCACCTGGGAGCACGCCTCAGGTGAACTGACTTTGAATTTAGATGAATTTATACAAGCTCAATGATTGCCATTTCAGCGCAGTCACCACGGCGAGGGCCGGTCTTGATGATGCGGGTATAACCACCGTTACGCTCTGCGTACTTCGGTGCGATATCAGAGAACAGCTTTGCAACAACTTCTTCCTTGGTTACAAAAGCCATTGCCTGACGGCGAGTTGCCAGAGTGTTCTTCTTGCCCAGAGTGATCATCTTCTCACACAGGGGAGCGACTTCCTTTGCGCGAGCAACAGTGGTCTCGATTCTGCCGTTCTCCAGCAGGAAAGTTACCATTGCACGCAGCATCGCCATACGGTGTTCGGTCGGACGACCGAGCTTACGATTTGCTGCCATGTTCGTATACCTCCAAAATATAGGTCGAAAAGATTGACACTTCCCATGCCTAAAGGCAGGGGATTCTCAGTTCAGCGACTGTTGCCTGCACCTGCGAGGTCTTACATAGTCTCCCTGAGCGTATGGGTTCGGGCGTGTCCCGCCCTACCATAATATGCGGCTTATATCCCCATAGCGAAAGCAAGGGGTATTACGCCGCCTTCGATAAAAGCGGCAGCGCGGCAAACGCCGCCGCTATCGTGCTAAAAAATCACGCGCTCCTGCCCTTTGGCACAGTAAGCGTGGAGCATCCGAGAATCTTACTCCTCAGACTTTGCCAGCGAGAGACCCATAGCCTCCAGCTTGCCGATAACCTCTTCGAGAGACTTGCGTCCGAGGTTTCTCACCTTCATCATGTCCTCCTCAGAGGTGTTGATGAGGTCTTCCACTGTGTTGATGCCAGCGCGTTTGAGACAGTTGAACGAACGAACGGAGAAGTCCAGTTCTTCAATGGTCATCTCCAGAACCTTGTCATGCTGTGCCTCTGCCTTCTCAACGACAGTGGATTTTGAGCCGATCTCCTCTGAGAGATCAACAAACAGATCGAGGTGGTCGCGCAGAACCTTTGCACCAAGCGAAACCGCATCGCGTGCGTTGATGGTACGGTCTGTCCACAGCTCAAGCGTGAGCTTGTCATAGTCGGTCATATTGCCAACACGGGTATTCTCTACGGTATAATTCACCTTGTACACCGGAGTGTAGATAGAGTCTACCGGAATCACGCCAATCGCATTCTGATTGTTCTGCTTGTTACGTTCTGCCGGAACGTATCCACGGCCGGAGGCCAGGGTGATCTCCATAGACAGGCGCGCGTCACTCATCAGGGTTGCGATATGCAGGTCGGGGTTCAGAATCTCTACCTCGCCATCCGAATGGATGTCACCGGCTTTGACCTCACCCTCGCTTGCAGCCTCGATATAGACGGTCTTTGGACCATCACAGTAAAGCTTGGCAATGATGCCCTTTACATTGAGAACGATCTCAGTTACGTCCTCTTTCACACCCGGAATGGTGGAAAACTCATGTTGCACGCCAGCGATTTTGATGGAGGTCGCGGCAGTACCCGGCAGAGAGGACAACAGAATACGACGCAGGGAGTTCCCTAGTGTTGTACCGTATCCACGCTCCAGCGGTTCTACGACGAATCTGCCATAGGAGCCGTCTTCTGCCAGCTCCTCGCAATCAATGCGCGGCTTTTCAATTTCGATCATTGTAAGATACCCTCCTTTTCATGCGGCCAATTCACTTGCAAAATAGATGGAAATTTCACGCGCCACGCCAAAGCAGGCGACAGCGCGCGAAAAATGATCCAAAAACGAGGGTTTGGCTTATTTGGAGTACAACTCGACGATGAGGTGCTCAGCTACTTCGTAGTCGATATCATCGCGTGCAGGCATAGTTACAATCTTGCCCTCGAAAGAGTCGTTTGCCTTCTCAATCCACTTCGGGCAAGCCTTCTTGCCGTTCTCCTCAAGCAGAGTCTTGAACTTGGTTGCAGAGCGGGACTTCTCGCAAACAGCAACAACATCGCCCGGCTTAACCTGGTAAGACGGAATGTTTACGCGCTTGCCATTTACAGTGAAATGTGCATGGCTCACCAGCTGACGAGCCTCGCGGCGGGTATTTGCAAAGCCCAGACGGTATACAACGTTGTCCAGACGACGCTCCAGCTCCTGGAGCAGGATTTCACCGGTGATGCCCTGCTTCTTTTCAGCCTTCTCGTAGTACTTACGGAACTGCTTCTCCAGAACACCGTAGATGAATTTAACCTTCTGCTTCTCAGTCAGCTGCAGGCCGTACTCAGACTGCTTGCGGCGGGACTGCTTCGGGTTGCGCTTGGTCTCCTTGGAGTAACCAAGAACTGCAGGGGAAATGCCCAGAGTCTTACATCTCTTCAGAATGGGCTGCGTATTCTTTGCCATTATTGGTGTCCTCCTCGATTATACTCTTCTTCTCTTAGGCGGGCGGCAGCCGTTATGTGGAATCGGGGGAACGTCCTTAATCATAGTTACCTCGAGGCCAGTTGCCTGCAGCGCACGGATTGCAGCCTCACGGCCGGAACCCGGGCCCTTGACATATACTTCAACGGTCTTGAGGCCGTGCTCCATAGCAGCTTTTGCAGCGGTCTCTGCTGCGGTCTGTGCTGCATATGGGGTAGACTTACGAGAGCCACGGAAGCCCATCTCGCCTGCGGAAGCCCAGCTCAGGGCGTTGCCGTTCAGGTCAGTGATGGTAACGATGGTATTATTGAAAGAGGAGCGGATATGAGCCGCGCCCTTTTCGATGTTCTTGCGCTCACGGCGCTTGGTGCGCGTCTGAGCACCCTTCTTCTGAACCTTAGCCATTTATATGCTCCCCTCCTTACTTCTTCTTGTTCGCAATGGTCTTCTTCGGGCCCTTGCGGGTACGCGCATTGGTCTTGGTACGCTGACCGCGAACCGGCAGACCACGGCGATGACGTACGCCACGGTAGCAGCCAATTTCAACCAAGCGCTTGATGTTCAGACCGATTTCACGGCGCAGGTCACCCTCAACGGTGTAGCCGTGCTCGATGCACTCACGCAGCTTTGCTGCTTCTTCCTCGGTCAGATCCTTGACGCGAGTATCCGGATTGATACCGGTCTGCTTCAGAATGTCGTTAGACAGCTTCCGTCCAATGCCGTAGACATAGGTCAGGCCAATCTCTACGCGCTTTTCACGCGGAAGGTCAACACCGGCAATACGTGCCATTTAGATTTACCTCCAAAGTATAGTTCCTGAGGCGTATGTTGCGGAAACCCGTCTAAGAGCCGCCTCCGCTCTTGTAGCGCCATGCGGTGCGCCGCATGTGCTTGTCGGTTCCGTCATTCGATTTATCGGAGAGCTTATGCCCTCCTCACAAAGAAGTGCCGGAAAAATTTTTCCGTGGGAACAGCCACACGTACTGCGAGCTGCCTCGCAATCGTTTGCGGCGCGCTCTGATTCCCCATAGACAGGTTAGAATCAGCCCTGCTTCTGCTTGTGCTTCGGGTTGATGCAGATGACCATAACGCGTCCCTTGCGGCGAATGATCTTGCACTTTTCACAGATCGGCTTTACAGACGGTCTTACTTTCATGAGAAAAAACCTCCATCAGATTTGTATATCGGTTGTGGAAACGGCTTCGCGGTCACTTTGAAGCCTCCGCCCGCCTTTTCATCACAAAGGGCACCTATTACTTGGAGCGCCAGGTGATGCGGCCGCGGGTCAGGTCGTATGGCGACATCTGCACGGTGACCTTGTCGCCAGGGAGAATGCGGATAAAGTTCATGCGGAGCTTACCCGAAATATGTGCCAGAATCTTGTGCCCGTTGGGCAGTTCAACCTGGAACATTGCATTGGGCAGTGCCTCTATAACGGTACCTTCCAGCTCAATTACGTCGTCTTTAGCCATGTTTCGCTTACCTTCCTTGGTCAGTGTTTTGGTTCTCGTCTGCCCAGATGGACAGCGCTTTCCGGATATCGCTGTTGGTCAGCCTGCCCGTTTCGAGCAGCTTGTCGCGGGTGCGCGCGTCGCAGTGTGCCTCGAATGCTGTATGCCGACGCTTTTTGCGTTTGGGCTTTTCAGCACGGCGCGTTCTGCCGTTTGCAAGCCAAAGATAGGTTTCATCCTCGCGTAAAACAAGGAGGATTTCATCTTTGTCACGCCCAGCCAGCGAAACCACCAGATCAGATACATGGGAACACATCATCACAGTACCTCACCGTCGATTGCCGTCAAAATTTCCGGCTCACCATCAGTAATCACAACTGTGTTTTCATAATGCGCAGACAGCCTGCCGTCCTTTGTCTTAACAGTCCAACCATCAGACAGGACGCGCACATCGTATACGCCGACATTGACCATCGGTTCGATTGCGAGGGTCATGCCTTTTTGCAGGCGCGCACCATGTCCCGGTCTGCCATAATTCGGCACTTCAGGAGATTCATGGAGCTGGCGGCCAACGCCGTGCCCCACAAAGGAGCGCACGACTGAAAAACCATTGGCCTCAACGTAGGCCTGCACCGCGGCCGAAATATCGGAAACGCGGCAGCCCTCCCGGGCAAACTTGATGCCCTCATAGAAGCTCTGCCGGGTTACCTCGATCAGCCGCTTCGCCTCATCAGAGACTTCGCCGCAGGCAACCGTACATGCACAGTCGCCGTGGAAGCCGCCAATATAGGCGCCGACGTCAATCTTTACGATATCGCCGGAGCGGATGACCCGCTTCTTGGAAGGGATACCGTGAATGACCTCATTATTGATCGATACACAGGCGCTTGCCGGAAAGCCGCCGTATCCGAGGAAGGAGGGCTTTGCCCCAGCCTCCTCGATGGTACGGCGGACGATCTGGTCAATCTCGTCCGTGGTAACCCCGGGAGCGACCGCGTCATAGCCTGCCTTCCGCGCCATGGCGGTAATGCGGCAGGCAACACGCATGCGCTCCAGTTGTTCATTCGTTTTGATTGGGATCATAGATTACAGACCCAGTGCCTCACAGGCCAGTGTCTTGGTCTGCTCAATGCCCTGTGCGCCATCAATGCGCTTGAGCTTGCCCTGTGCGCCGTAGTAATCCTTAAGCGGCTCGGTCTGCGCATGGTAGGTTTCAAGGCGCTGACGCACAACTTCCAATTTATCGTCTGCGCGAATCTGCAATGCGTCACCGCAGGCGTCGCATACGCCCTCTGTCTTGGGCGGATTGGCAACGATATGATAGGTTGCACCACACTTGGTGCAGGTACGGCGTCCGGTCATACGGCCTTCAATCACGCTGTCATCCACTTCGAGTGCCAGTGCACAGTCAATCTTTGCAATCTTGTCCAGTGCCTCTGCCTGCGGAATGGTACGCGGAAAACCGTCCAGAATGAAGCCATTCTGACAGTCCGGCTGTGCAATGCGTTCCTTGAGCAGGTTGATAACGAGCTCATCAGAAACCAGCTTGCCAGCGTCCATAAACGCCTTTGCCTGCTTGCCGAGCTCTGTACCGTTACGAATTGCCTCACGCAGGATATTGCCTGTCGAGACCGAAGGAACACCCATCTTTTCAATCAGAAAAGATGCCAGCGTACCCTTACCAGCGCCAGGAGCGCCTAAAAGAATCAAATTCACAGAAATTGCCTCCTATTACTCCAAGAAGCCCTTATGATGACGCATCATCATCTGTGCTTCCAGTTGCTTGACGGTTTCGAGTGCAACACCGACAACGATGATGACAGAAGTACCGCCCAGCGCAACATTGCGCAGGCTGGAATTAAACGCACCGATAATCAGCGGAACCAGCGCAACAACACAAAGAAAGATTGCACCAACAAAGACAACCTTGCTGAGTGCCTTCATAATAAAGTCCGATGTGGGCTTACCAGGACGGAATCCTGGAATATAGCCGCCGTTCTTCTTCAGGTTGTTCGCGATTTCAATTGGATTAAACTGAATCGACGCATAAAAGTAAGAGAACCCGAAGATCATAAGCGCATAAAGCGCAATATAGAACGGAGAAGTCTGCTGGAACAGATTCATGAGCGAAGCACCAACGGTGCCTGCTTCCGGATGCCAGAACATCTGGATAGTTGCCGGGAGAGACAGGATGGAGGACGCAAAGATGATTGGCATAACGCCAGTTGCATTTACCTTAATCGGCAGATGGGTGGACTGACCACCATACATCTTGCGGCCAACCACACGCTTTGCGTACTGAATCGGAATACGGCGCTCTGCATTGGACATATAGACAATAAACACAACCATTGCCAGACCGACAACAATCATGAGGATGCCGGTAAGAGCAGAGGTTTTGAACAGCTGCATGATTGCAGTGGCCAAGTGCGGCCCACGGGAAATAATACCCGCAAAAAGGATGATCGAGATACCGTTTCCGATACCGTTCTCAGTGATGTGCTCACCCATCCACATAATAAGCGCAGTACCTGCGGTAAATGCCATAATAATGACAACTGCAGCCCAAGTGCCGGTTTCTGTCAAAAGACCCCAGCTCTTGAGAAGCATATAGTAGGAGAAGCCCTGAACCAGACCCAGCACAACCGCAAGATAGCGTGTCCAGCTGGCAATCTTTTTCTGCCCCTCTTCGCCGCCGTCCTTTACCATACGCTCAAGCGCAGGAATTGCAACGGTCAGCAATTGCAGGATAATGGATGCGTTAATATATGGGGTAATGCCCATTGCGAAAATCGTCGCATTGGACAAGCCGCCGCCGGTGAAAACGTCCATGAAGCCCAAAAGGGAGCCTCCGGCCGCCTGCTGTGCAAACACCTGGGCCAGCTGTGCAAAATCGACGAACGGGACCGTGATGGAAGAACCAAGGCGGAAGATGAATACAATAAACAGTGTATACAGAATCTTCTTTCTAAGGTCAGCGACCCGCCAGGCGTTCTTTAGGGTCTCGAGCACCTTAGATCACCTCGACCTTTCCGCCAGCCTTCTCAATCTTTTCCTTTGCAGAAGCGGAGAATGCCGCAGCCTTTACGGTCAGGTTCTTGGTCAGCTCACCGTCGCCAAGGATCTTAACACCGTCAAGTGCCTTGGAGATGATGCCGGTTTCGAGCAGAAGCTCGGTAGTAACCTCGGTACCGTTCTCAAAACGCTCCAATGCAGAAACATTCACTGCTGCGTAAGTGGTGCCGAAGATGTTAGTAAAGCCGCGCTTTGGCAGACGGCGTGCCAGAGGCATCTGGCCACCCTCAAAGCCCGGGCGAACGCCGCCGCCGGAACGAGCCCACTGGCCCTTATGACCGCGACCAGCAGTCTTGCCGTTACCGGAACCAGCGCCACGACCCTTGCGGTATGCCTTCTTAGTGGAACCCAGAGCGGGCTGTAAGTCCTGAAGCTTCATGTCGTTACGCCTCCTCTACGATTTCGAGCAGGTAACTGATCTGAGCCAGCTTGCCGCGGGTTGCAGCGTTGTCCGGCTGAACAGTTACATCATTGATTTTCTTAAGACCCAGAGCGTGAGCAGTCGCGATATGCTGCTGCTTGCGACCAGTCAGGCTCTTTACCAGGGTAATCTGAATGTTTGCCATGTCTATTACCCCTCCTATTACAGTTCGTTAACGTCTTTACCACGAACTGCTGCAACCTGAGCAGCGTCACGCAGGCTCTTGAGGCCTTCGATAGTCGCGGTTACAACGTTCTGCGGATTGTTAGAACGCAGGCACTTGGTACGAATATCCTTAATACCTGCTGCTTCAACAACGGCACGTACAGCGCCGCCAGCGATTACACCAGTACCAGGTGCAGCAGGCTTCATCAGTACGCGGCCAGCGCCAAACTCACCAATTACCTCGTGCGGGATACTCGTGCCCTTGAGAGAAATCTTGATGAGGTTCTTCTTTGCATCCTCAATGCCCTTGCGGATTGCGTCGGGTACTTCGGAGGCCTTGCCCAGACCGAAGCCAACGGTGCCCTTGCCGTCGCCTACAACTACCAGAGCTGCAAACTTGAAGATACGACCGCCCTTAACAGTCTTGGATACGCGATTGAGAGCAACGACGGTTTCCTTGAACTCGTCCTCTCTCTTCTCGTTACGATCAAACTTAGCCATGTTTTACCTCCTCCCGACTTAAAACTGAAGGCCGCCCTCGCGAGCGCCCTCTGCGAGTTCCTTCACGCGTCCGTGGTACAGATAGCCACCGCGGTCAAATACGACATTTTCGATGCCCTTTGCCTTGCAGCGCTCTGCAACCAACAGACCAACCTTCTTGGCAGCGTCCTTGTTGCCGCCGTACTCGGTGAAGTCCTTCTCGATGGTCGAAGCGGAGACGAGGGTCACGCCGGCTACGTCGTCGATCACCTGTGCATAGATGTTCTTTGCGCTTCTGTAAACGTCAAGACGCGGGCACTGTGCAGTACCGGAGATCTTGCCACGTACTCTCTTATGGCGCTTCAGGCGCGCCTTGTTAGAATCCTTCTTAGAAACCATTTAAGCACACTCTCCTTTCTTACTTCTTCTTACCGCCGGTCTTGCCTTCCTTGCGGCGGATATATTCGTCAACGTACTTGATGCCCTTGCCCTTATATGGCTCCGGCGGACGCTTCTCACGAATCTCTGCTGCAAACTGGCCAACCTTCTGCTTGTCAGGATCGGAAATAATAATCTTGT
>OGUD01001371.1_pt1 | contig 12319 bp, 4 predicted proteins | sample 1573671 | NCBI WGS metagenome assembly OGUD01 (sample SAMEA2582065, study PRJEB24529) | metagenome | biome: Human gut stool | place: China | collected 2011 | reverse complement strand
TTCATAAAGGATCCTGTGACATTGTAATATCCGCTTCGTTCTGTATCGTAAGGCAAATGCAAAGGTATACCGAAGTCGAGACGGAACACCAGAATATCCATATCATAACGAATACCGACACCAGTACCCAAGGCGATTTGTTTCGGGAAAGTTTTCAGTTCGAGTTGTGAATTGGGACGGGCCTCATCCTTTCGCATCAGCCAAACGTTTCCCGCATCCAGGAAAGTGGCTCCCCAAATGCTCTTAAAGATACGGAAACGGTATTCTACATTTGCCTCAAAACGGAAAGTACCCGTCTGGTCGAGGTAAGAATAGCGGCTTTCCGCCGGATGGTATCCGCCCGGGCCGATGCTACGTACTGTAAAAGCGCGGATGCTGTTGGCACCACCCACATAGAATTGTTCGCTGTAAGGGGCTATCGTTGCATTACCGTAGGCGAAGAGAGCGCCCAAAGCTACACGGGAAGCAATCTTATTATTCTTGTCCATATTCCACAAATGGCGGAATTCCGTATTCAGTTTCACAAACTGCGCGAAAGGAACGTTCAGCAAACGTTTGTCCTCTTTGCTGAAAGACTGACCGAAAGCACGGTAAATCACCGAGGTCAGGTTACCGGCAGAGGTTACAGTCGATTGCCACCAAATCGGATTTTTAATACCGCGTGCGGAAGCATTATCATAGGTATAGGTATATTCCATAGCAGGAATAAACTGATCTTTCAAACTGATATATAATGCAGGATTGGCATCGGCAATTTCCCTGAACTCTTCTGATTGGTGTTGAAGGACGTTGAATGTCAGTTTAAAAGGGGTGATACTATGTCGGCTTGTACGTGTCGGCTGGAAATCGTAGGTAGCATTTCCGCCGAATGACAACAGTTTATAATACCTGGCACGGTTCAACTGGTCGATGTATAGACGGAATGTAGTGGTAGCCGGAAAGTCAAACTCCCTTTTCCCCCAATGCGGGAAAACCACGCGCGGGAAAGTCAGAGAGGTGGAAACTCCCATCTCCCAACTGTTCATCAAAGAACTTTTTTCTCCTCCGCCGGTTTGCCATTCATAAGAGCCTTTCAGCTTCACGTTCCAGCTTTCGCCACCTCCGAATACATTGTTCCGGGTGACACCGAATGATGCTCCGGGCCCGGTTTGGTCGTTACTTTTGGTTACAACATTCAATTCCAGTTCGGCGTCCAGCGGCTTGGCAAATGTGGCCTGCATGGTTACGTTCAGCGTATCACAAACAGCTGTCGTATCTTTCGGGGCATATTGCAAATCCAGATAACTGAAGATTCCCAACTGGCTAAGTTTCTCCTGCACCTGCTCCTGTCGATACTGACTGTAAAGACGGGTGCGATTGGAAGCCCGCATCTGTGCATTCCGCACAAACTGTTGATAGTTCAACCAACGATAAAGCATATTCGGACGTACCTGCAATTTCTTATAATAATGTATATTCAGATTCTTATACATCATGCTGTCATTGGGCGCCTCACCATTCTTGCCAAACAGGTAAACAGAGGCATCTCCTACATAGTAAGGACGTTGTGCCGCAGCGGGTAATCCCGGAACGGGAATCAGACGAAGGCTGATATGTCCACCGGGAACCAATGTCGTATCTGCCTGATAAGTCATATAATCGGGACGGAAGTAAAAATATCCCCGGTTACGCAACAGCGTACTGATACGGGTACGCTCTTCATCCAGATCGACCACGTTAAACTGCTCGCCGGGACTTATATAAGACATTCGACGTCCCCGTTCCATAATGCGCAACGTTTGAGGAGTGAAACGCTGATAATAAACCGTATCTATAAAATAAGGATTCTTCATGTCTACCGTATACAGAATACTTGCTTTCAGGCTGTCTTTCTTATCGACCAATGTTTCATAAGTCACTTTCCCATTGAAGTAACCATAATCACGGAGCAAGTTTGTAGCCACCTTGATGCGGACCTCCGGATTGACAGTGGAAATAAATACCGGAGGGTTAGCAGCCAGACGGTTGAACATCCACTTTCCAAATCCTTTTTTATATTTCACAAAGTCGTTATACATCCACATTTTAAAAGGAATAGGCAGAAGGCCTCCTAACATCTTTGTACTGGGAGTTTTGTCAAGAGCCGCATCAATCTCTGTTAAAGCCGTCTCTCCTACCGGTGTTGCCGACTTATTCTCTACCACCGTTTTTCCTCCTGTATAAAGTACCTCCCCTTCAGGCAGGTGTTTTGTCACCGAACAGCCCGAAAACAAAATGATACCAATCAGACAACTTGCTAATATGTTATTATATATCCCTTTCATGCTTACTTCTTTTTCTTAAAGATGAACAGTTCACTGAGTTTGTCCAGTTTCTTGCGAAGTACCAGACCGACTCCTGTTTCCGTAATCTCGCCTTCGAGTACACTCTCGTAGTTTTTATCGTAGAACAGACGAACATAACGGGTTCCGGTTCTATCCAAACGATATTCCAGAGAGATGTTATCGATAAAGGATTCCGCATCATTCGTCGCATTCTCACCTGTAGACACCTTACCTCCGATTACAATCTGGAAACGGTTGTTAAAGAGACGTTGTGAATAACGGAAACTGTAATCCGTACGCTTACCACCCGTATCCGACAAATCGTGATCTTCGATACCGACAGAAACACTGGCATTTTTCAAATTTCCCATCAATGAGTTGATTTGGCTACTTAATACGGAGTTCAATGCAGAACCCATATTCAGTTTACCCAGTCCACCACCTCCGCCACCAATCGGTCCGGTGCCAAGATAGGTTTTCATAACCATAATATAGAGGGCTTGTTTACCTCTCTCTTCCGCCCCCATGGCTGTCAACTCGTTTTGTATGGTTGCATCTTCGGGAGCAGATACATCAAATGCAAAAGAAAGATTATCCAACCGGTTCTTGACAACGATGGACACATCGAAATTAACCGAACGTGTTCCGCCGTTCTCTCGCTCGGAAACAGAAGCACGGATACGATCGGTTGCTTTGAAGTTCAACATCGGGTCCATGGGGTTTCCTGTCCATTCCACATAGCTACCGTTATCGATAGCAAATTCTTTGGCAGCAATGACAGGTAAAGCATATTTCATCAAACCGCCGCTCAACGTATAGCGTCCGGTCAATGTCAGATCACCTTGCGGAGTATATTTCATTGAGAGGTCACCTCCTCCCTCCAGTTCAACACGATTGTCATTGCTTGCGTCCAAATCGACTTTCAAACGAACGGACGGGTCGATGTGTACCATCATCACCATATCCAGCCCGCCTAAAGAAACGGTCGGCACTTCTTGCTGAACAACCGTCGTGGTGTCACTAAATGAAGTAAAGGTTACCAAACTTCCCAAACGGTCCTGCACAGTCAACGGTGAATCGGTCAATATATAAGAAACATCTGTATTGCCCAGCAAACTCATGTTTCCACGCATATTCAATCCGTCTAACGGCCCTTTCACCGTTGCCCGGAAATCAGCATATACTTTTCCGTAAACCAGACTTTCACGGGTACGTTTGGCATCCAGAAGCGTATAGTTCTGTGCCAGCAGATTCAGATTTGCCATCGGCCGGGACATATCTCTGAAATCGACAGATCCGTCAATCGTAAATGGATTCTTTCCTGTTGTATAAATAGCGAATTTATCAAATTCCAAACGATTATTCTTTATCTGCACCGGGCGGTTATCAAACCGGAAGTTAGCACCATACTGCCGGGAAAGGACAGTAACACTATCCAATATCAGTTCGCCATTAATCAAAGGTTGTTCGGTGCTACCGGTAATGTTCAGATTACCATCCATATCACCGGCTAATGTAACCATCTGATCGGGAATGAATACGTTCGCTACACGGAGCGGGAAGTGCTCCAAAGTGGCATTTACTTCCAGGCTATCTTTTCCTGTCCGGGTTGGAACCAATTTGCCATCTGCCACCATCACTTCCACATTGTCATGATTCAGATAAGCGTTAAGATATTGTTTCCCTTGTTCGCCCGGCAACCAGGTAGCTCCTAATGTTACATCACCAATTCGTTGACGTTCATAAGTCAGCTCGTCAATAGATGATTCAACCGAGAGTTGAAGATCTTTTTCAGTCTGCACGTAGTGTGCTTCCGCAGAGAATAAACCGGTTATTTCCGGGAAGTAAGGCAGTACTTTGCTCAATTCGGCTAAACTGATTCTTCGGATTTCAACATCTATATTCTGTAAAGAAACAGTGTCTCCCTGCACCGAATGTACACGGAATCCCATTCCTTCATCATCCCACATATCTACATTGGCGTATACACGCATATTCTTATGCACATAAATCCAGTTGTGATTCTCATTAAAATGGAATTTCTGGAAGGCGATAATCGGTTCTTCCGGGATTAATGTGAAAGCTAATCCATCGCCTTTTCCATGACCTTCCAATAAAGGACGTGCATTGACGCCAAGCAATACGCCAGTTTCTCCTTTTCCATTCTTAAAGTCTACCAGCAGTTCCGCATCCCGGTCACGAATCTCTCCTGTCAGTGTAGTAGAGAAAGAGAATTGCGGATTCTTCGGTCCGTTAATAACACCGGCACGCAATTTCATGAGTGTAGTGTCTTGTTTGACTGTAAAGAAAATCGTGTCCAGTTGCAAGGTGTCTACTTTCAAAGCATGAATAGCGGCTTTTCCATTAATTCCCCAATTAGGAGCTGTTCCGAATTTCACAGAAGCATCATGGTAAGCTATCTTTTTAGTAGCCAGAAAATATGCCAAAGGGTTTTCTTGTCCTGCAGAGAAAGAGAAAACTGCCGTCGGTAACGCCTTACGCAATTCAGCGTGATTCAATGCTTTCTCATCAATCTGCTTCATCAATACATCCACAAAATGAGTAGATTGGCGAATTAAAGGATTAACACCGGAGCGTGCGCTCAAGTCGAGTTTCATATCACCGGAGATTAAATGTGCCGAAACTAAATCCCGACGGGCTTCGGCAACTAAGTTAAAAGTCAACGGACGCTTCATTGACTGCGGCATAATTCCCAGTTCATGCAAATCCAGTTGAGTAACATCAATCGTTATTTTACCGTCGGGGTAACTGTGTGCCAGATTATATTCAGCATCTGTTATCATTTTCAATAAAGCATTATCGCTTGTCAGATGTGCAGTGACCAATGCGCCTTTAAGTTCTCCCGTCAGATCAAGATCGGAAAGATGGTATTTAGCATAATGAAGTTGATCTAATGCAAGATTCAATTTGGCAAATGAATGGTAGGACATGACATCTAATCCACGACCATTAGCTGCAGCCGAGAGAGAAAGTTCATAGATAGAGTCTTTCGGGAGGAAACTATGAAGTTGCAGATTGTCTATTTTCAGATCAGCCTTATAGACTTCGGTAGCGGTATTTAAGGCCGCATTCACATCCATAGCTCCTTGTCCTTCTTTCAAACGGAGATTTGCTTTATATTCAGGACCTTTGATATCCACTTTCGCCACCAGATTCATACTGTCAGGAATAACAAGCGTGCCATTAGGGGCTTCTCCCGACAGAGCGGTCAGGAAGTTTAGGTTTTGAGTGGTCATTTTCAGACCGATGGTTCCGGTGCGTGTGAGGCTGTCGGCGAGGTTTTCCAAAAGACCACCGCCCTCCAATGCAAAAGCCCCTGGCAGGTCTACTGTAAAGCGGGAAATCTGCATTTCTTTCAGATTGCCATCCGTACCGGCACGGATGACGAGCGGGCGGAATGGATAGGCTTCTTTGAAGCTTTCAGGTAGAGCACCGGCAAATAGCATGACGTCTTCTTTGCCAATATAGGCATTGAGACGGGCAGATAAGCGGCCCGTAGTCGGGATGTTGACCAGTTCCCAATAGGTATGTGCAGATAAATCGATTTCAGAATGTGGAGTGTTCAGTTTCAAACTGGGAACACAGATAACAGAATCATTGGAGTAGGCTCTACCCGTCAGGGCAGTGACGCTCAATCCGGAGCGTTCGTTCATGGTAAATTCACGAATGACTGCGTTCATATCCCTCCCTTTATACAGCAAGGAATCCAGAGCGATGCGAATATCCCGAACGGCAATATGAGAAGCGTCGAAGCCCTCTGTCGGTTGAGCAGTTCCGGTATCATAGCTGGCGGAGGTTCCCGATAATAAGAACTTCTTCAAGTCGTAGTATTGATTCTTCAAATCTGCTTGAGCATTATTGATGGCCGCTTCTCCAATATGGGCCGTCATACGCATGGAATCAGCAGGAAGTTGCATGCCGAACGATACATTTTTCAATTTCAACTGATGAAGAGCTACTTTCCAGTTGATCGGAGCAGAAGCTGTGGTATCTTTGGGCGTAGTTGTGGTATCATTCATCAGTAGCTGCATGTGAGTGTCGGATAGTTCGACCTGATTGATTACCGCTAGTTCATTAGACAGATCGACGCCATGACTTTGCAGGAAGAAACGTCCCAAAACGCCTTTAATCTTCATTCCCTCCATCAAATCGGCTGAATTAACGGCTACCCGGCTCAAAGTCACTTCATCCACTTCAACTTTTCCTTTTATCAACGGCCATGCCTGTACACGGACATTGAGGCTTTCTAAAGACAAAAGGGTGTCCGGCTGTTGAATGACCTCCACGCCACGTACCAACAGATTAAGTGGGAAACGAAGGTCTATCCGCTCCACCTGAATCTGCATGCCGGTTACTTTAGAGGCGTATGCAGTAACCTCCCGACGCAAAAGATTCTGAACGGGAGGAACATAAAGCAATACCATTAGTATTACAAAGAGTATTATAGGAGTAAGCAGTATCCAGCTTACCCAACGTATCCATTTTCGTTTCATGTAAAATGTGTCAGTGTAAATAAGGTGACACAAAGTAAACAAATTATTCCGAAAAAAGGTTGACGACAGGAGCAAAATGTTCTGCAACAAAAGAAATATAAGTATTCTGTTTTTTCTGACTTCACCAAAAGCAGCGACTTATATTGCTTCATTTATATCATAATAAAAAAGATGAAGTTACTTGTTAGTCATATTACCCAATGTATCCGATTGTCTAATAAGACAGATATTGGCTCTATTTACAGATATACAGAATTCCTTAAAAAATACTATCTTTGATAATAAAAGCAGCGTTCGCCACTAGCTTTAAATCCCCATTGATCAGAAGCTTCAACAGCGATCAAATGAACACCTTCGCAGCACTCTTTAGGTAATTGTAGTCCCCAGATTTGAGGAGAAAATTGCCTTCTGAACGGATTTCTACGATTGAAACGAGTTGGATATATTTTTAGCTGATTCCAACTTCTCACCCTTGCTACATTCACATCAAGTTCTTCTTTCTTCTCACATAATAACCATTCACCATTATCCAAACGACAACGTACTATTGTACTATCTGAAGCTCCATAAACAGTTACAAGCATTTCTCCCTGGTGTTTGTTTCTCAATTCATCGATATAAACATCTGTCGAGTCAATACCTGCAATCCAAATATTCATCTGTCGGGAAGCATCCATCCCTATGCCCTTATACCGGAAAGAATAGTCTTTCTCTGTAAAATCAAAAACAAAATAATTACGAGGAGTACCACATTGCATCAAAGCAGACGGAATACCTTCCCAATCCTTTTCTCCCACCCACCAGAAACCACAAGAAGCCCCTGTTACTAATTCATGTACACAAACATCCTGACCATGTAAAAAATTCCTCTCCACCTGATGCATGTGCCCAGTCAAAGCTAAAACATTCCCTCGTCCTTCTAATATTTCAATCAATGCGGATGAATTAGTAGTATGTACTAATGGAATATGCATACAAAGTACGATCTGAGCACTTTTAGGTACAAGTTTCAGATCATTTGAGACAAAGCGCAATTGACTATCAGAAATCTTCCCTACATAAGAACGTGTTCCTTTACCATAGACATTATTTAGAACAATAAAATGTACGTTTCCTTCGTTAAAAGCATAAGTCGCTGATCCAAAAGCTGTATTATATGAAAAGGTTTGATTAATCCTTATAGAATCAGCATCCCGATCGTGATTACCTATAACTGTCCATGATTGTACAGGCAATAGTTCCATCATCTGTTTGATAGCGGGAAATAAATTTAAATTGTTATTCACTAAATCACCTAAAAATATATTGAACGAAGACGAATCTGCTTGCAAAAGTTCTGGCCATAAAGAACGGGAAGCATAATCCAACTCCTGAGAATTACCGACTTGTACATCTCCTATTGCGTTTATTGAGAAATGCTTATTTACCTTTTTCTTATTCAATCCAAAATTGATTTGTTGCGTCTCGGTATCCCCATGACTATTCCAATAATAAAATCCTGAATTTACTATTTGATTAGACAATAGTGTCCAATTATTCGGAAGAATCGGGAAGATACTGTTTCCCTTAGAAAGTCTGATTCTGAAATGTCCCTGTTTATCTGCAAGTAGAACAGTATCTCCATTAGATATGGCTATTCCCGAAATACCTTTTTCTCCTTTGTCCTGAATCCCATTTTGATTACCATCTTCATAGACACAACCTTCTATCCAAGCAACATCTTGAGCCAAACATTTTGTGGAAACAAAACTGCCTAATAAGAAGAATATATATATAATCATGAACTTTTTCATTTTTTCATCTTATTAAGATAAAAACAAGGAAGGATATATTAAGATAAAAACCATCTATACCCTTCCTCGCATTTACATTATTTTATTAAAAGCATAACGTTTACTTATCTGTATATTTAAAAACTATAGCATGGTTATTGTCATCTGTAAATGAAATATATCCAACTCCTGTGGAGGAGAAAGCTATATTCAAATTACTAGAAGCAATATCTGCTAATTTATGAGGATCTGACCATTGCTTAGTTTCATTATCCAAATAAATAACCTTTGGATAATCTTGATCTTGTTCATCTCTGTAGGCAACAAAAGGAGTACCATCAGGAGCTATTGATATGGCCACTGAAGTTGAAGTTGAGGTTTTAAAATCCAAAGGCAATGGATTTCCTCCTACTGTGGACCATTGTTTTGTTACCGGATCATATTTCTTTAGTCTCAAGTTATACACACCTGATGTCACTGCATCATCACTTGTTAAGATATAAAGTGTACCATTTTCTTCTGCTTCAATATCCAATCCAACAATACCAGTCTGAGTAGCATTTGGTTCTACATAGTTATTTAATAGAATACTCCATGTTCCATTTTTATATTCATATACTGAATGACCATAATTTACGCCTGCTACTGCCCCACGGTTAACCACCAACAGATAGGCAGCATGCTCTGTCTTAGCAAGATTACAATTATAGATTGGAGTCCCGGAAGCCAAAAGTGGTAATTCACTACTCGCCCAACTGTTCTGATAAATAGACATAACTAACACTCGCCTTGGAAAAGAAACTTTGTTGCTATTGTTCACTTGTGAAACAATAGTCTCTCCATTATCTAATACTCTTAAATGTAATTGCTGAGATTGAGCATTTACAAATCCTTGATTACCTACATAATTCCAGGTAGTCCCATTCCATTTCATTAAAGACGCAGCACCTGCAACTGTGGTAGCACTGTTATCAGAATAAACGACATAAGGAATTCCATCCTTGTCAATATCAAAATCATAATTTGACAAACTAACTTCTCCTCCAAAGCCTTCTAAAGAACCAACTGCTGTCCAAGTTGTACCATCAACAAGTTTTATGACAGCCATTTTCTCTTCTTCTTTTAGTTTAAAACCAAGATATGGAACTTGATCCACCGGGTTTATTTTTAAAACAGATCCACTGAAAACTGATGTCGCTGTAAAGTCCGGCATTCTTACCCAAGCCATATTAGAAGACTTAGCAACTGTTATCGTATACTTTACATTCTGTTTTCCATTACTAACAATGTAATCTACAGGAGCTGTAAAATCATTGGCAGTAGCACCACTAACTTGTGTAACTCCATCTACCAAGACGATATTACCATCGTTCGTCGTAAAGCGAGCGACAAGTGCACTTTTATCTATAAATGCAGGCATAGTAACCTTAGCTGTTGTGGAAGATAGGGTAGCTATATAATCATCTGATAATATACTTGAATTATCTTCAGCATAAAACCCAAAGGTTAACAGCTTAGCTTCAACTCCTTCATCTGTCCCATCATTCTTGTCATCCGAACAAGATGAAAACGCAGCAAACAAAACAATTACTGCCATCCAAAATAAATCTTTCATTCTATTCATACCATAAATATTTGTGGACCGGAGTCCTGTTATACAATCATATTATTACTAATTTTTAGGGTAAAGCACAGCTTTTATCATGGGAGTAGTGCTCAATAAAGATTTTGCAAAAGAAGAAATATCTTTTGCTGTTATACTATTTACTGTTTGTGCATAATTATTCAGATATTTCCAATCCTCCTGTTGATTGAATATGGAATTGCGAATCCAAGAAGTCCAAAAAGAGTTTTTTTGTTTATCCAATTCAAAATCTTTCAAAAGATTACGTTTAACATCCGTTAATATACCGTCAAATGATTCCGGATATTCATAAAGTCTTTGTAATTCTTCTTGTGTAGCATTAACCAAACTATCAACATCCTCTGGCAAGCAGACAAATCCAATCATCGTTCGTGATAAGAAAGAAGGATATAAACCCGCACTCGAAGCTACGCTTACACTATAGACTTTTCCCATTTCCTCACGCAAACGGTTAAGTAAACAAGTGCGCAACATCGCTTTCATTACATTCGATTTCAATGTGAATGAGCTAAACTCCTCTAACAAACTGTCTTGCTGGAAAATCAATGAAACTGATGCTTTAGGAGAATCCCCCGTGTGACGTATCAATGAACAGGATTTATAAGGTATATTACGTTCTGTATAACACCAATCCGTATCATTCGATCCTTTAGGTAATCCACCAATATATGTAGTGATTAACGGCTTTATATCCTGTATAGTACAGTCTCCCAAAATAACAAATGTGTAATCTTTCGCTGCACCATAAAAACGATTGAATAGAGGAAGCATATCCTCTTGCTTTACATATCGTGTTATTAAAGAATCAGAAAGTATTGTATTTGTGTAATTTCGTCCGTTCAAAAGCCACATTAGTTCTTCCTGAAAAAACTCCGTCGGACTTTTTTGCTTGACACGATAATTTTCTTTTGTCTTCTCTATTGTTTGTTTACAAATTGCTGTATCCAACTGAGGGTACATCCATTTGGTATAGAGTAGTTGAAACATTGTTTCCATATCCTTTACCTGCGATACTCCAGCTAGCCCAGTACGTGTCTTATCAACAAGTAGACGCATAGAAGCAGAGTTTCCTGCCAGAAAATAGTTCAATGCATCCCTTGAAAAATTTCCGGCTCCAGAAAGTGAAATAATACTGGGAGCGAATAGACCTGTATAATAATGTAAAGAATCTAAAGAATAAAGCCCTCCTTTCCGAAAACCAGTCAACAACACCTTCCCCTTATCGAGTTCTGAAGACTTAAATATAATGCGCGTGCCATTATTTAGCCAAAGAGACACAGCTCCTATCTCTGGTATATTTTCTTCTCTGACAATATGTCCCCCCGACGGTAATTGGCATAATTCATCCGGTACAGAAAAATATTTATTATACCGTTTCGAAGATTGTTTTCTGGCTTCTTTTATAATTGACATCAAAGTCGCATCTCCATTCACTTCCTTATTAGCTTTTTCATTTGCTCGCAATAGATAATGCATCTTTTGGGGTGAATATACTTTTGCCAAATTCCTAACCAAAGCAACAGAGTCTAGTTCTGGAAAATATCGTTGAACTAATCGATACTCTTCTTGTAATGAGGTAAATCTGTTTCCTACATAAAAATCGGCATAAATATCGTTCATTAATTCAACGGAAGCAGGATTTTGCTGATTTTGAAGTTTATTCTCCAAGTTATTATAAATAACCTTTTTGGCACTTTCTATTTCCGTGGTTCATCTGGAATAAGGTCTTCCATTGAAATATCGTATTCATCATATCCGATAGAAGTTCTTCTGTCATCACCATACTTGTCTGCTATCTCTGAAATTTCAGTCTTGATAACTCCAAGAAGCAACTTCTTATCTGCAAGAATTGCCTTGTATTCTTTAATCTTTTCATGAAGTTCCTTCAACTCAGCTTCAAGCTTGCTTCTTTCCAGACCTGTCAGAGCTCTCAGACGCATATCTACGATAGCCTGTGCCTGTGCTTCTGAAAGTGCAAATTCAGCAATTAAGCTTTCCTTGGCAATCTGTACATTTGCAGAACCTCTGATTATTGATATAACTCTGTCGATATTATCTAAAGCAATCATTAAGCCCTCTAAAATG
>OGUD01001367.1_pt1 | contig 12360 bp, 9 predicted proteins | sample 1573671 | NCBI WGS metagenome assembly OGUD01 (sample SAMEA2582065, study PRJEB24529) | metagenome | biome: Human gut stool | place: China | collected 2011 | reverse complement strand
AAAGCCGCATTACAAATTCTTCCAAAGATTATTCCTATGAAAATGTTAAGCAGGATTAAGGCAGGGGGAATTAATAATGCAGCAGATAAGCTTTCTGCTGATGCGATAATTAAATATGAACATGGATATTACAAAGAGGGAGCTAATGTTATTGGTAATGTCAAGGGAGATAATGGCCTGGGACAAAGTGCAAGAATAATGTGCAGGCTGCTTGATGAGAATAATGAAGAACATGTTATAAAGGATTTTTTTGTTCCACCAGGAGGCTCAAGAACAAATGATACATATGATGACAGGCTTACAGACAAGCTTCCGTATGATGTTAATATAATACACGTCAATGCCAGTGAGATGATGGTGGCATACGTCAGTATGGGAAAACAGGTATGGGATTACAGATATAATATAGGATATTGGGCCTGGGAGCTTGAAACATTTCCAGAAGAATGGATACCTGCATTTAAACTTGTAGATGAGATATGGACACCTTCTGATTTTGTGACTAATACGCTTAAGAAATATACTGATAAGCCGGTTATTACTGTACCACACTGTGTGGCACCAAAGGCAGAACCAACTTATGATAGAAAGCATTTTGGACTTCCAGAGGATAAATTCCTCTTTCTTGTTATGTATAATAGCGGAAGTGTTATGGAACGAAAGAATCCATTGGCAGCTATTAAAGCATTTAAAGAGGCTTTCTGTAAAGATGAAGAAACAAAGAAAAAATATCAGAATGCAGGACTTGTAATAAAAGTTGCTGAGTCAGAGCTATCTGCTGATGATGAGTCTATTATTAATTCGGTTATTGATAAAGATGATAACATATATTATATGTGTGGACATGTTAATAAAAAAGAGGTTAATTCACTCTTAGCAGATGTAGATGTTTATGTTTCGTTACATAGATCAGAAGGTTTCGGGCTTGTTATGGCTGAGGCTATGTATCTTGGAACACCTGTCATAGCTACTAACTGGTCTGGAAATACAGAGTTTATGAATAATGATACCGCATGTATGGTAGGATGTGATCTGATAGAACTTGATAAAGATTATGATGTCTTCAAAAAAGGAAATGTATGGGCTGATGCACATGTTGATGAGGCGGCAGATTATATGAAGAGATTATATGAGGATAATGTTTTCTATAATAAGATAGCATCAAATGGACAGTCATATGCTAAGGAACATCTAGCATATAAACGCTCAGCTGACATAGTCAGTGAAAGACTGAAAGCTATACATTCAGGAGATATGTAGAATAGTGTATATATAATCAGTATTAGTTTGACAAAGAAAAATGTTGCTATTATAATATGCAAGATTTGCATATTTCAAAAGATATTAACAGCAATTAACATATTAGACGTATAGAGGAGATTTTCTTATGCAGCACATAAAAGAATTATATGAATACAGGGAAATGATTATAAGCCTTGTAAGGAAAGATCTTAGAGGAAGATATAAAGGCTCTGTACTTGGATTTTTATGGACATTTATTAATCCATTGTTACAGCTTATTGTGTATACAATAGTATTCTCTATTATTATGAATGCTAACTATGAGCAGTATTATCTGTTCCTTTTTGTTGCGTTAGTACCATGGATGTTCTTTTCATCTAGTGTTACTGATGGGGCCGCCAGTATTTTAAAAGAGAAAGATATGGTCAAAAAGATATACTTTCCGAGAGAGGTGCTGCCTATATCTACAGTAACAAGTGCATTTGTTAATATGATTCTTACTTTTTTAGTTGTTTTTGCAGTTGTTATAGTTGCAGGCAGGTCAATTAATCCATTGGCCTTATTATGTCTTCCAGTTGTTATGATAGTGGAATATATATTATGTCTTGGTATAGCATTAATAGTATCATCTATTACAGTTTATTTAAGAGACCTTCAGTATATTCTTGGAATATTTGTTATGGCACTCCAGTATATGACACCAGTTATGTATGGTGTTGATATGGTTGAAAGATCAGGGGCTGGTAAGTGGCTTATTCTTATATTTAACCTTAATCCTATGACACCTATTATTAAGATATACAGACAGATTATTTATTATGGTGAAGTTCCAGAACTTTCATCATTATTGATAGCTGTTGTTGTTGGAGTTGTATTTATAGTTGTAGGAGAAATATTATTTAAGAAACTTCAGAAAGGATTCGCAGAGGAGTTCTAGTATAAAAAATAAGCCGGATAACTTATTTTATACATGCGATATTTGCGTCTGAGTATGCTTGAGACAGACTCGATATGTGCAAAATCGTGCGCAGAAATGGAGATTGGTATGGATAAAGAGAATGCAATTGAAGTTAAGAATATAACTAAAGATTTTAAAGTCTATTATGATAAGGGAAGCGAACTTAAAGAAAAGATGCTTTTCTGGAAACGTAACAGATATGAGAAAAGACATGTATTAAAAGGAATAAGTTTTACTGTAAAAAAAGGTGAGGCTATAGGTCTTGTTGGTAAAAATGGATGTGGTAAGAGTACCACATTAAAAATGCTTACAAAAATCATATATCCTGATACAGGTTCTATTGAAATGTGTGGAAGAGTATCAAGTCTTCTTGAGCTTGGTGCAGGATTTAACCCAGATATGAGTGGAAGGGAAAATATATATACTAATGCATCTATATTCGGACTTACAAAGAAAGAGATAGATGCAAGACTTGATGATATAATAGCGTTCTCTGAACTTGAGGATTATATAGATAATCCTGTAAGAACATATTCATCAGGTATGTATATGAGACTTGCGTTTGCTGTAGCTATCAATGTTGATGCAGATATTCTTCTTATTGATGAGATTCTTGCAGTAGGTGATGCTAACTATCAGGCAAAGTGTTTTAATAAGTTAAGAGAAATAAAGGCAGATGGAACAACTATAGTAATAGTTTCACATTCACTTGGACAGATAGAACAGATATGTGACCGTTCTATATGGATTAAAGATGGCCTTATAGAAGCAGAAGGAACTCCAAAGGATGTTCATCTTAAGTATCTTGATTATATGAATCAGGAACGTATGGAGCAGGCTGAAAAGGAACAGATACGTCAGGCAAAGCTTGAACGAGAACAGATGGAGAAAAAGAAAGAAGAAGAACGTATCAAGAAGGAAAGAGCTAAAGTTAATTCAAGATATGGTAGTGAAGACGCTAAGTTTACTGAGATTCATATGTATAATGCCAAAGGAGAGGAATCACGTATATTCAGAACTGGCGAAAAAATGATATTAGATCTCAGTTACCATGTTGAAAATAAAGTCTCAGATGCGGTATTTGGATTTGGTATATTCAGAAATGATGCATTATGGTGTTATGGAACTAACACAAGAATTGATAGAATATCGAATTTTGATATTGAAAAGGATGGAAAATATAAGGTTATTCTTGATGATGTTAACCTTATACCAGGTAATTACTGGGTAGATATAACTATTGAATATGGTGAGGGAATACCTGTAGATTATTACAAGCAGGCTATTAAGTTTGAAGGGGTTTCAAACCTCACAGATGTAGGTGTTACGAGAATTCCTCATAGTTGGGAACTTGATGTGGAATATCATGAAACTGCAGAAAAGAAAGAAGAACAGAAATAAGTATATTAAACAAAAGATAATGCTAGCAATTAATGTAATAATAAATGTTGGTTTTATTAAGGAAAGGAATGTGAAATGAAAAAGGCAAAACCATGGATTAAGGTTCTTGGATTTATAGCTGGTCTTGCAGTTATATTAATGGTATGTGATTTTGTTTTTGCACAGACTGGTTATGTACGATTCATAATCCATGAAGAAAAAAAGGGTGGTTACGATACGATTGTAGTTGGAGCATCTCATTGCAGGGGAGCGATAGATCCACAAAGATTAGATGATAAACTTGGAACTAATACACTTAATCTTGCAATTCCAGGTGAATCAGTACAGGATTCATATTTTCTCATAAAAGATGCAGCTAAGAAAAATAACATAAAGACCATTATATTTGATCTAGATTATCAGTACTGGTATTATGAGCAGCCTACTACACATTTTACTAAGTCTTTTATATATCAGCAGTTTACTGATCCGATGGTAAAGCTTGATTACATGGCTAGGAATTTTGATGTTCTGGATATGCGGAATGTATTAGTTAACAGGTTAAGTTGGAATATGTCAGTAAGTGGCGTTAAAAGAAATGTCAGCATGAAGACATCTGATGCATATAAGAATTATACAATAGAGTCTGCATATGGTGAGAATGGCTTTGTAGAGGGTGCAGATGGTCCATATGTTGGAAAGGGCTTTTTTGACAGACAGGGAACTGAACAGGGAAAGCTTCCACCTGGTGAAGATTATATAGCTACATGGGTGGACAGATATGATGATGAGATAGATCCGGCTGTAAAGGAAATCTTTATGGACATTGTTGGATTTTGTAAAGACAATAATATAGAACTTATATGTGTCACATCACCTATAACACCTTCAGTAACTAAAACGCTTGGAATGTCAACAGTACATGATACTATGTCTGAATTCTTTGTTAACGAATGCGGACTTGAATATTATGATTTTAACAAAGCACTTATGAGTAGTGTTCCAAGAGATGACTGTGATTATGGTGATCAGGAAGGACATATGGGAGGACAGCTTGCTGAAATTTATTCAAAGGCTTTAGCTAATCTTTTATATGACAGAAAAAATGGTGGCGTTGACGAGAGTAAGTATTTTTATTCAACATTTGAAGATATGTATAAAAATATGAAACAGGATTACACTAAAGAGACTGGAAACGAATGGAAAGGACTTTAATATGTCATTTGCGGTTGTAGGTTATTTTGCCTTTTTATTAATAGGATTGGTGCTGTATTATGTTTTACCTAAGAAGATAAGATGGATATGGCTTCTTGCCTTAAGTTATATATATTATTTTACATTCAGTATAAAGACATCTATATATATGGTATTTACTACGGTAGTTATATATATGGGTGGAATATGGTTCGATAAGATTATTACAGATAGTAATGCTTATATAACGGCTAATAAAGCATCTATGTCAAAGGAAGAGAAAAAAGCATATAAGGATAAAACAAAAAAGAGAAAGAGACAGGCACTTCTTGTCGTATTGCTCCTTTGTTTTGGACAACTTGCGGTTATTAAGTATACAGACTTTGCTATTGAAAACATAAATAGTATCATAAGTCTGTTTGGTGGTCAGAATATGATTAATCTGCCAAAGTTTGCACTTCCTTTAGGAATTTCATTTTTTACGTTCCAGTCTGCATCTTATATAATCGATGTTTATCAGGGAAAGTACAGATGCCAGAACAATGTTTTTAAGCTTGGATTGTTTGTTTCATTCTTTCCTCAGCTCCTGCAGGGACCTATAGGAAGATATGACAGACTTTCATCACAGCTGTACGAAGGAAATTCATTTGAATTAAAGAATGTGCAGTATGGCCTTCAGAGAATATGCTGGGGTCTTGCTAAGAAAGTTATACTGGCAGACAGGGCAGCCGTATTGGTTAATATGGTGTTTGAAGATTATGATATGTATGGTGGTCTTCTTAATATTGTGGCTGTTCTTATGTATTCTGTTCAGTTATATATGGATTTTTCAGGTGGTATTGATGTGGTGATTGGTACCGCACAGATGTTTGGCATAACTATGGATGAAAATTTCAGACAGCCTTATTTTTCTAAATCTATAGGTGAATTTTGGAGAAGATGGCATATTACACTTGGTACATGGATGAAGGATTATATATTCTATCCTATGTCACTTTCTAAAGCTATGAATAAGTTTGGTAAGTGGGGAAAGAAGCATTTTGGCAATGTAGGACGTACACTTCCTATATGTTTTGCTAATCTTGTGATATTCTTTGTAGTAGGTATATGGCATGGTGCTTCGTGGAAATATATAGCATATGGTATGTACAATGGTGTTATTATTGCTTTTAGTAATCTTGTTGAACCTTTATATAACAAAGCTTTGGATAAGTTACATATCAGAAATAATTCTAAACCATGGAAATTATGGATGATATTAAGAACATTTATACTTGTCAATATTGGCTGGTATTTTGACATGGGAACATCTTTAAGAGCTGCTCTCACTATGATTAAACAGTCAGTAGTAAGTTTCAGTTTTTCTCAGTTTACTGATGGAAGTCTGTTAACTTTAGGACTTGAAGCAAGGGATTATGTAATTATACTAGTTGGCTGTATAGTAGTGTTTATAATAAGTGTTCTGAAAGAAAAGGGTATAAACATAAGAGAGAGTATTGCTTCTAAGAATATAGTGATCAGATGGACATTGTATTATGTACTTATACTAGTTATAATAATGTTTGGATATACAGGTGGAGTACAGGCATTTATATATGCTAATTTCTAAAGAGGTCTGTCAAGGTTAAAGTTTACCTACAGCATATATTGAATAAGCGTATTACAGACCAGAATAGTAATTAAATGTAAGTCTGTAATAATCAGAATGGAGGATTTTCATGGACAACAATAATCAGATTAATGTTCAGGATATAATGAAAGAAATAAAAAAGGAAATAGAAGTTAAAGGTTACACTAATGACCTTTTAAGCTTTGATGATGTTATAGTAGATGTTGGAGCTATGAATGTAAATAAGTTTGATAAGGTTAAATTTAATGAAGATTTATATGTTGCTAATCATGAATGGGAGGTAAATCCATACAGACCGCTTCAGGGTAATAAAGCAGCAGTTTTCTTTAAGAAGGTTATTAGAAAGCTTGTTTATTTTTTTGTAGAGCCTATCGTAATGGCACAGGATGGATTCAATGCTTCTCTTGTAAGACTTATGAATCAGATGGGATGTTATATAGATGAACAGAACAAGGAAATAGCCGAACTTAAGAAGCAGATTGAAGAATTAAAGGGTGGAAAATAATATGCGTATTATTCAGATGCTGTCGACAATCGCATATGGTGATGCGGTGAGTAATGACACTATAGCTATGGAAAAAATTATAAAAGAAATGGGATATGATACAAAAATATATGCTGAAAGTATTGTACCGCCGCTTGATAATAAGACAGCTGTTAGCGTAGATAAACTTACTGATGTGCATCAGGATGATATAATCATATTTCATATGTCTACTGGTAGTAAGCTTAATTATGATGTAGCAAAGTATAATTGCCGTAAGATAGTCGTTTATCATAATATCACACCTCCGGAATATTTTAGGAATTGTGATGAACGTTTTACAAAGATATGCGAGTATGGACTTGAAGGTGCAAAATATCTTGCTGATAAAGTGGATTATTGTCTTGCAGTATCTGAGTTTAATAAGCAGAATCTCATAGATATGGGATATAAGTGTGATATAGACGTTTTACCTATTATTATTCCTATGTCAGATTACGACAAAAAACCAGACAAAGATGTAATAAAGAAATATTCGGATGGCTATACCAATATTCTTTTTACAGGAAGGGTTGCACCTAACAAGAAACATGAGAATTTAATAGCAGCTTTCTATTATTACAATAGATTATATAATAATAAATCAAGACTTATACTAGCAGGCTCCTATAAAGAGAATGATCCGTATTACATCAGACTTACAGAGTATACTAAGAAACTAGGTCTTGGAGAAGCAATTGTGTTTACAGGCCATATCAAGTTTAATCAGATACTTGCTTATTATAAAACAGCAGATGTTTTTCTGTGTATGAGTGAACATGAGGGATTCTGTGTTCCATTGGTAGAAGCGATGAAGTTTAAGGTTCCTATAATAGCATATGATAAAACTGCAATAGCAGATACTATGGGATATAAAGGAATGATTATAGACGATAATAATCCTGTGTATGTAGCAGGATGTATAGACAGGGTTGTCAGGGATAAGGATCTCAGACAGCAGCTTGTAAACTGGCAGAATGAAAGATTACAAAGTTTTGAGTATAATAATATAGCTGAAATGTTTAAAAAATATCTCAGGGATTTCATTAATAAGAATAGCAGGAAATAGTGTAAAAATAAGTTTGATAGCTTATTTATCACACTCAGGATTTGTGTCTGTACATGTTTGACACAAGCTCGATATGCGCAAAAAGCATGCGCAGAAATGAGGATTAGTATGAAGAAGATAGGATTTGTTATTCCATGGTATTATAAAGATATACGTGGTGGTGCAGAACAGGAATTAAGAGGACTTGTCCAGCATCTGCATGCTGCAGGGGTTGAGGTTGAAGTTATAACAACATGCGTAAAGGAATTTGCATCTGACTGGACTGAGAATTATTTCAAAGAAGGAACAGAACAGATAGATGGAATAACAGTTAGAAGATTTAAAGTAAGAAAAGGAAATATGAAAGATTTCCATAGCGTTAATGCAAAGTTAATGCAGGGAAAGACTATTTCTTATGAAGAAGAAACAACGTTCCTTAAGGAGATGGTTAATAGTCCGGATATGTATGATTATCTCAGGGAACATAGTGAAGATTATCACAGGTTTGTTTTTATTCCTTATATGTTTGGAACAACTTATTACGGAATTCAGTCATGCCCATTTAAATCAATATTAATACCATGTCTTCATGATGAGGCTTATGCTTATTTCAGACATTTCAGAGAAACATTCAGGGATCTTAGGGGAATAGCATTTAATGCCAGACCAGAGCAGGAGCTTGCCAATGAAATATTAGATTTAAGAGGCGTTAATCAGTTACTATTAGGAATAGGTATTGAGACAGACTTTGAATATGATGCTGATAGATTCAGAAAAAAATATAAGATCAATTCTCCATATATTATTTATGCAGGCAGAAAAGATGAAGCGAAAAATATTAATACTCTTATCAGATATTTCGGGGAATATAAAAAAAGAAATTCGGACAAGATTCCTAATATTAAGTTGGTTCTTATAGGTGGCGGTGAAGTGAATATTCCAGACACTATTAAGAATGATGTGATTGATCTGGGGTTTGTTGATATACAGGACAAATATGATGCATGTGCTGGTGCGATATGTTTATGCCAGCCATCTAAGAATGAAAGCTTTTCTATAGTTATTATGGAGAGCTGGCTGACAGAAAGACCCGTACTTGTGCATAGTCAGTGCAATGTAACAAGTGATTTTGCAAGAGAATCTAATTCTGGCTTGTATTTTGACAATTATTTTGAGTTTGAGGGTTGTCTTAATTACTATATAGATAATCCACAGACGGCATCGCAGATGGGTCATTCGGGAAGACAATTTGTTCTTGATAATTTCAAATGGGATGTAGTACTTAAGAAATTTATGAATTTCTTAGAATTATAATTAAGATTATTGTGACATATATGTGTGCAAATTGTGTCGCAGGCTTTGCGCCAAAAGCATACGCAGAAATGAGGATTATTATGAAAAAGATAGCGATTATTAACCAGAGATATGGACTTGAAGTTAATGGTGGTTCAGAGTTATATTCAAGAGAGATAGCTGAAAGACTTAAGGCTAAGTATGAGGTTGAAGTTCTTACTTCATGTGCAGTAGAGTATGTTAAGTGGTCTAATTATTATAAAGAAGGCGTTGAAGACATTAATGGTGTGACTGTAAGAAGGTTTAAGACAGAACACGAAAGAATTCCTAAGATATTCTCAGCACTTGATTCTGAGATGCTTTCTAATCCGGATGCACCTGTAGAACTTTCTGACAGATGGATAGAACATATGGGACCTTATTGTCCTCAGCTTGTTGAATATGTAGATGAACATCAGGATGAATATGAGGCAATTATTGTTGTAACTTATCTTTACTATACAGCGGTTAAGAGTATTGTAAGAATTAAGAATAAGGCAATATTTATTCCTACAGCACATCAGGAACCATTTATACATTTTGATATGTATAAGAAGGTGTTTGGTGCGGCTGATGCTTTTGTTTTCCTTACAGATGAGGAGAAAGATCTTGTTCATTCTATATTCCACAATGAAGATGTACCATATGAAGTATGTGGAGTTGGGGTAGATGTACCATCTGAGGTAAGCGCTGACAGATTCAGAAAGAAATATAGCCAGTATAATCTTGATAATTATATCATCTATGTCGGTAGAATAGATGAAGGTAAAGACTGTCCTAGATTATTCAGATATTTTATGGAATATAAAAAGAGAAATAAAAACAGTGACCTTAAACTTGTACTTATGGGAAAAGCAGTATGTGATATTCCTAAGCATCCAGATATTATTAATCTGGGATTTGTAACAGATGAGGATAAGTTTGATGGTATAAGTGGTGCAAAAGCACTTATGTTACCATCTAAGTTTGAAAGTCTTTCAATATCTGTTCTTGAAGCTATGACACTTTCCAAGCCGGTTATTGTTAATGGTATATGTGATGTGCTGAAAGGACATTGCATTAAGAGTAATGGAGGCTTATATTATAAGAATTTCTTTGAGTTTGAAGGATGCCTCAATTACTTATATGAACATCCGGATGTATATGAAATAATGTGTAAAAATGCACGAAAGTATGTAGATGATTATTTCCAGTGGGATGATATTATGAAGAAGTTTGATGATATTATAGCAAAGGTGGGAAAAACTACTGCATAAGAAAGGTGAACTATGAAACAGAAGTTTGTTAGCTATTTTAAAGAAAAATGGCAGGATTATGCCAGTTTTATACTAATGATAATTATTATATTTGGCATGATGTATCATCTGATGGAATTAAGTAACTGTGAGCTTAATATACCACTTTTTTATATGGGTGGAGATGATATGGGGGTTATTGTAAATGCTAAACAGTTTACAGAACAATTCTGGAATCTGACATGTGACAGACTTGGTGCTCCTTATACAGTCCAATATTATGATTTCACATCTTCCATGATGCATAATTCCGGACTTTTTATTATGAAGATATTTGCTGTAATTACAAAGGATGCTGCAGTAGCAATGAATCTGACATATTTATCTATATTTTTTATAGCAGGAATAATATCTTATTTTGTTATGAGAAATATAAAGATAAACTGTTGGGTAGCATCACTTAGTTCAGCTGTATTTGCGTTATCACCTTATATGCTGTTTAGAAATATAGGACATATAGTTCTTACAGAATGTTATTTTGTTCCTTTGTCAATACTTTTGTGTATATGGATATATGAGAGGGATGACGTATTAACATTAGATAAAGATTTCTTTAAAAGAAAGATTAATTATGTAGCATTGTTTTTCACATTTTTAATAGCTAACAATGGTATAGCATATTATCCGTTTTTTACATGTTTTATACTGATGGTTACAGCCGTGTCAAAGCTTGCCAAAACAGGAAAAATCAAGCAGGGTTTACGTGGCGTTGTAGCAGTAATAATGGTATGCTTTTTTGTAGTATTAAGCATACTTCCAGGTAAAATATATAATATAATGAATGGAAGCAATGCGGCTGCTGTAGACAGATCTGGTTTTGAACAGACAGAATTATATGGATTAAAGATTGCACAGCTTTTTATGCCATTAAATGGTCATGGATGGTATGATAAATACATTGATATATATAATGATAATGCATTTCTTGTAACAGAGAATTCATCAGCTTATCTCGGAATATTAGGCATGATAGGTTTCATAGTTCTAATGTTTTGTCTTTTTACAAAGAGAGATTCACTGCTAAAGAAGAGATTAGCTTGTCTTTCAGAACTTAATATATCTATGGTTCTATTAGGAACGATAGGTGGACTTGGTTCAATGTTTGCATTCTTTGTAAGTCCGATGCTCAGAGCTTATAACAGAATTTCTATATTTATAGAATATGTTAGTATATTAGCTGTTGCCTTACTTGTTAACGAGCTTATACGTGTAATTAAAGATAACAAAAAGGTTGTTTCGGCATGGGCAAAACGTATATCTCTTGTTCTAACCGGCTGTATATTTGGACTTATGTGTTTATTCAGCATATGGGAAGGATATCCTCAGCTTGCAACACCGGCATATGATACTAATAAGATGAACTATATAAGTGATAAAAATTTTGTTGAGAATATAGAAAACAGTGTTGAAGCTGGCTCTATGATATATCAGCTGCCATATCATGAATATCCAGAATATGGACCTGTCAATGATATGTGGGATTATCATTTGTATATAGGTTATCTTCATTCTAAAACACTTAAATGGAGTTATGGTTCTATTAAAGGAAGAGATGAAGATAAATGGAATAAAAATGTTGGTTCGATGCCTATAGATAAGATGGTTTCATATCTTAAAGAACAGGGGTTTGCAGGAATATATATAGATAGAAGAGCATATGAAGAAGAGGAACTTACTACGCTGGAAGGTTCTCTTAAGCAGATACTTAATGAAGAATCTATGATAAGTGATAATGAAAATCTTAGCTTCTTTAAATTT
>OGUD01001366.1_pt1 | contig 12389 bp, 13 predicted proteins | sample 1573671 | NCBI WGS metagenome assembly OGUD01 (sample SAMEA2582065, study PRJEB24529) | metagenome | biome: Human gut stool | place: China | collected 2011 | reverse complement strand
ACCTTTTTACTTTTTTACTTTTAACATGGAAGTAGCACGTATAGACAAATGGTTATGGGCAGCGCGCATATTCAAGACACGCTCCATAGCTGCCAACGCCTGCAAGAACGGTCGTGTCATGCTGGGCGGAGTGACCGTGAAGCCGAGCCGCACGGTGAAGGTGGGCGATGTGGTGAGCGTGAAGAAGCCGCCAGTAACATACTCGTTCAAGATATTGAAGACGATAGAGCAGCGCGTGGGCGCAAAGCTCCTGCCGGAGATTTACGAGAACGTGACCGACGCAAAGCAGTACGAACTGCTTGAGATGAGTCGCATCAGCGGATTCGTAGACCGCGCACGCGGCACTGGCCGCCCCACGAAGAAGGAGCGTCGAGCACTGGATGCCTTCGCCGAGCCTGCTATGTTCGGCTTCGACGACCTTGACGACGAATTTGATTTCGACGAGTAACGCTTCATAATTATTGCTGTCCGCTAAAACTTTTTAAGCATAAAAATCAGGGCTGGATTCCTTGCTTGGAATTCAGCCCTTTTAGTCACCTTTGTTTTTGTCATTGCTTTGAAGCTACAAAACAGCCCTATAAACCTTTGCCATTTCAACAAAAAAATCCTCATCCAATCGGACCTGTTTATACTCCTTCGTCCTCGTCTTCGAGTTCGTCCTCGCTTGCGGTGTCGAGCTTAGTATCCTTCGTAATGCTCACAGCACCCATGCGCGATATCTTCACCACGAGCGGTTCGTACTCATCACTCATCCTGTCGGGCGAACCAACACTCGCTGCGAAGCGCAGACTCTCGCCCTCTACACAGTCGAACACCACACCGAGCAGTGCCCCTTGGGCATAAGCATCGCTGATGTACTGCGTAAAGTCGCTCTTGAGGAACGTGCGCTCGAAGAACACCGAGCCGTCGCTACGCAGCACGCGCACCGTGATGGTGTTGTCGTAGTAGCTATTGCCCATCTCGTCGAACGCCTGTGGCAACGAGGTGTCCGACTTACGCTCTACGCACACCTTATACGTAGATCCGAGCCATTCCACATTACGTTTATCTTCATAGCCACTCATTGCCTGAGTGCCTTTCTTCTGCACTTTCGCACGTTTGTGCACTATTATGTTGTCGCTCTTCGGCTTCTCCGCACACGACACTACAAGCATCGCTGCTGCACAAAGCACAACACGACCTATTGCTTTTTTCATATTTATCTTGTTTGGTATAGGGGCAAAGGTATAAAAAATATTCCATATACATATAAAATACGTTTGCCCTTTGAAAGAAAAACCGTACTTTTGCATATACATCAGAAAAATAAATATGAGGAAATTATATTTCACACTTTGCCTTTCTGCTGTCGCATTGTTGTTCTCTTGCGGCAACGAAAAACAACCGGAAGCACCCACACCTGCCGAAAAGCCAGAGCAGGAGGAGCGTGTAGATACGCTCGCGATGCTGGTGATGCAGGTACAGAAGTGCTCGCGACTGTACACAACGGAGTATCGTGTGCACAAGATTGTGACACACGACGACCAACTCGCACTGAAGGGTAAGCTGTTCAGCAAGGACTATAACATCAACCTGCCTCTCGGCAAACGAAAGGTGGCAATACCCATTGATGCTACGATGAAGGCTTACATCGACTTCGCTGACTTCTCGGCTGCCAATGTGCGCCGTACGCCGACACACATAGAGCTGATACTGCCCGACCCACACATCGTGCTCACATCGTCGCGCATCAACCACGATGACGTAAAGGAGTATGTGGCACTGATGCGACGCGACTTCAGCGATGAGGAGCTTGCCGGCTACGAGCTTCAGGGACGCGAAGCCATCATCAAGGACATAGCGAAAAGCAACATCATTGAGCAGGCACGCATCGGAGCCACTAACGCTCTGGTGCCCATGCTGCGCCAGTTGGGCTTTGACGAACCGAACATCATCATCTCCTTCCGCAAGAACTTTACACCACAGGAGGTTGAGCAGCTCGTGGATGCAAGCACCATAGAGAAGAAGAATGGTGGTGCGAACAGGTGATAAACATCTATACAACTGAACGAATAAAATAAGGGCTAAAGGATGGAAACGAACAATCTAAAACAAGATAAGCAAACAACGCCGCATACTGACAAATCGAGGTTCGGCTTGATGGCGGTTCTGAAACGTGTACCTCTATCTATATGGCTGAAACTGACATTCGTCGTGCTGATTGTCGGCATCGTCGTCTATCTGATCAGCAGCATCAAGACCGTCGTGACAACAACCAACACCACGGTGCCGGATGTAGTGAAAAACGAAAAGATTGACGTAACACCGACTATGATACGTTCGATAGAACAAATCGGCGAGTGGTCGTTCCTCGAGATAAACGATGAAGAACTGGTGGACACCGTGCGTCGCGGAATATTCTCGAACGACGAATTGGTGCGCATCTATTATGGTACGCTACGCTTAGGCATCAACCTGAAGGACGCTAAAGAGGGATGGCTCAGTATGTCGGGCGACACGCTCGTGGCAAAGCTGCCACCCGTGCGACTGCTCGACAACGACTTCATCGACGAGACACGCACACGCTCGTTCATCGCCTCGGGCAAGTGGTCGAGCGTAGACCGTAAGGAGATGTACGACCGTGCTGTCCAGAAGATGCGCCAACGCTGCCTCACAAAGAAGAACTACGCTGCTGCACAACTGAACGCCAAGGAGCAGTTCGGACAGATGTTGCGGTCGATGGGCTTTGAGAAGACACGCGTGGAGATAGGCAGCAAGTGAGCAAAAACGTAGCAGACGGCAATACACCGAGCCAATCCATAACAAGAATGAGGAACTTATGCAACAACGAGTGATAATATCCCAAGACATAGAGCACGACCTGGCGCAAGCCATCGCCGAGACAGAACACGACCGTGTCTTCGTTCTCACCGACGACATCACGCAGGAGTGCTGCTTGCCGAAGGTGGCATCGCTGTTCGCCAAACACAACGCCACCACCATAACGATACGTCACGACGATACGAACAAAACGCTCGCTACGCTCGCCGACGTGTGGACAGCACTGCAACGGGGCGGCGCAACACGCCACTCGCTGCTCGTGAACCTCGGTGGCGGCATGGTGACCGACCTTGGAGGCTTCGCTGCTGCCACCTTCAAGCGCGGCATCAACTTCATCAACATCCCCACAACGCTGCTCGCCATGGTCGACGCAGCGGTGGGAGGCAAGACGGGCATCAACTTCGGCGGACTGAAGAACGAGGTCGGGGCGTTCGCCAACGCACGCTACGTCATCGTCAACACTTGCTTCCTCGACACGCTCGACACCGCAAACCTCTGTTCGGGCTACGCCGAGATGCTCAAACACTCGCTGATAAGCAACGCGCAGATGTGGGCAGAGCACGTCAACTTCGACATCCTGCAGCCCGACCTTGCTGAACTGCAGCGCATGGTGGCTGCGTCCATCACCGTGAAGGAACACATCGTTGCCGACGACCCACACGAGCATGGCATCCGCAAAGCACTCAACTTCGGCCATACCATCGGTCACGCCCTGGAGGAGTTCTCAATGCAACAACCAGGGGGTGCAGTTGTCTCCGCTCGGCTATTGCCGCTTGCCAGAGCAAGAACTGCACCAAAGAACACTCTGCTGCACGGCTACGCAGTAGCATTCGGCTTGATTGGCGAACTATACATCAGTGCACGCAAAGCCGGATTTCCAACCGCCCGTCTCCATCAAACGACTCGCTTCATACGCGAGAACTACGGTGCAATGGCGTTCACATGCGACGACTACCCCACTCTGCTCAACCTCATGCGCCACGACAAGAAGAACACGTCGGACACCATCAACTTCACACTGCTCCACGACATCGGCGACATACGCATCAACCAGACAGCCACCGACGAGGAGATACGCGAGGCACTCGACTTCATAAGAGAAGGATATTGACTGTATCACACGAAATTAACAACAAACAGATATGAACATAGACAAGATAAAAGAACTACTACTGAAACGCGACGGACTCTCTAATACGCTCGGCATGGAGTTCATCTCCACACCCGACCCCGACACATGCCAAGGTCGCATGAAAGTAGACGAACGCAATCGTCAGATATTCGGCTTTCTTAGTGGCGGTGCCTCACTGGCTCTTGCCGAGAACTTGGCTGGAGTAGGCTCGCTTGCGCTCAGTCCGAACAATATATGTGTAGGCATCAACGTAAGTGGCAGTCACGTGAAAGCGGTGCTCGACGGCGACACCGTGACGGCTACTGCGCGTATCCTACACAAAGGAAAGACGCTGCACCAGTGGCATGTGGACATACGCAACGAGGCAGGCGATCTGATTTCGTCGGTAGAGGTGACTAACTTTGTGATGAACAAACCGAAATAGAATGAGCTACGTATATTTCCGTCTGCCTCACTCTACGCACGTTTTCCGCAACCGCCTGTCGACCGAACCCGAAGAGATTGCTTCGCTCGCCGAACTGAACGGACGGCGTGGCTTCGTAATCGCTCCGTTCACCACGTCAGATGATTGTCCTATACTCCTGTTGCCCACCGATTGGGAGGAGGTGAATTTGAACTTTAGTGGAGACAATCAGAACGGCGAGCAAATGCATCTTAGCTCTAACGACGGTGTATCGGCGATGCTGCTTGATGCCGACTACGAGAAGGAACGCCAACGCTATGCCGTCGACTTCCACAACTACCACGGACAGTTGACGAATGATGCGTTTCAGAAGATAGTGCTGGCACGCAGTGCACGACTCATCGCTACGGAGAAACTCTCCCCGCTCACGCTCTTTGCACGTGCTTGCCACCGCTATCCGCGCATGTTCGTAGTGCTGTTCTCAACCGAGCGCAGCGGCACATGGCTCATAGCCACCCCAGAGACTCTCATCAGCGGCACCGACGGCGCAATGCAGACCATGGCACTTGCCGGAACAATGCGGCTGAGTGGCGCAAACCTCGACTTCGATGTGGAGGGTGGTTCGATAGGCAAGGACGACATCCGCTGGAGTACAAAGAACATAAAGGAGCAACGCTACGTGGAGACGTACATAACCGAGTGCGTGGAGCAATTCAGCGACGACGTAAACGTTGAAGGACCGTTCACCGTGCGTGCCGGCGACCTCGTACACTTACGTTCCGATATACGCTTCCACCTAAAGGACACGGCGCATTTGGGCAATCTTATTAACGCTCTGCACCCTACGCCTGCCGTTTGTGGTATGCCGAAGGATGCCACACGCGACTTCATCATCAACAACGAGTCGGGAGAGCGCAACTACTATAGCGGATTCTCCGGTCTGCTCGACCCCAACGGCGACACTCGCCTCTTCGTCACGCTGCGCTGTATGCAGATAGAGAGCGAGAGCGAAGCCACTGCATATCGCCTGTATGCCGGCGGCGGACTGCTGAAGGACAGCCAATGCCAGTCGGAGTGGGAGGAGACGGAGGCGAAGATGAACACCATGCGACAACTGTTCAAGCACATATAAAGCATTTGCGACAACAAACGAAATAATGTACAGCAACAAGGAAAACATAAACATACTCACATCGCTGCTCCTCGAATGGGGAGTGACGGACGCGGTGGTGTGCCCGGGCAGTCGCAATGCTGCCATCGTGCACAACCTCAACGAGTGTGGCACGATACGCTGCCACCCCATCACCGATGAGCGTTCGGCAGCGTTCTACGCCATGGGCATCGCCCTCAACACGAAGCGCCCCACCGTGGTATGCGTCACATCGGGTTCGGCTCTGCTCAACACCGCTCCGGCTGTGGCAGAGGCTTACTACCAGCACGTACCGCTCATCGTCGTCGCAGCCGACCGACCGCAGCAATGGATTGACCAGCTCGACGGTCAGACTCTGCCCCAACCCGATGCGCTCAATCGGTTTGTGCGCCGAGGCGTGTCGCTGCCCGAACCGCACACCGAAGAGGAGCGTTGGTACTGCAACCGTCTTGTGAATGAAGCCTTGCACGCTGCTACATTCCGCCAGCCGGCTCCGGTGCTTATCAATGTGCCCATCACCGAACCGCTCTTCACGTTCGACGTTGCCGAACTGCCGAAGGAGCGACGCTTCCGTATGCTCGACAGCGAGGCAGCACTGACCAACACCACCGTCGAAGTTCTGCAACAGGAACTGTACCAGGCGAAGCGACCGCTAATAGTGGTCGGACAGATGGCTGCCGACAGCTTCGGATGCTCCGTCTTCGACATCAACGAGCTGTCAAAACACTTCGTCGTTTTCGCCGAACCGCTATCGAACAGCGGCGAGACAATCCACTTCGACGAGGCGGTGAGGTATCTCACGGCGCATCCCGAACTCTCTCCCGACTACACGCCCGACTACATTATATATATTGGCGACACACTGGTCAGCAAGGCTACGCGCCGATGGCTGCGACAGACACAGGCTCCGTCGTGTCTCATCACGGCAGACCCACTGCACGCGAGCGACCCACTCATGTCGTTGCGCCACATCGTGACGTGCGACAACGCCAACCTTGCGCTGCTCATGCCCATGCTCTACGACATATATACACACCGCCGCCTGCACGCTAACGACGAAGTGGCGTGGCGTAACGAGGAGAGCAGAACGATGTTTCTGAACAAGTGGAAGAGCTTGCTCAGTCAATGGGCAAACCACGCTGCCGCATACGAGCCCGAATACTCGCAGATGGCGGTAGTAAAATACTTCGAGAAGCTGATAGAGGAGTCTGCCGTATGCGTGAATACCCACTACGCCAACAGCACCGCCGTGCGCCTCGCCTGCATCTACGCCAACCATTACGTGTGGTGCAACCGCGGTGTGAACGGCATCGAAGGCTCACTGTCGACGGCTGCAGGCTTCTCACTCACCGACCACGACCTGAACGTCTGCATCATCGGCGACCTCAGTTTCTTCTACGATCAGAACGCATTATGGAACAACTGCGTAGGTGGCAATCTGCGAATACTGCTGCTCAACAACTCCTGTGGTGGCATCTTCAAGCAGCTACCCAACCTCCACCGCAGTCCGGTGGCTGACACCTTTGTGGGTGCAAGCCATACGACAACGGCGCAAGGCATCTGCGCACAGAACAACGTGGAATACATCGCGGTACACAATCAGGAAGAAATGCAACACGGAATAAGCGAACTTCTAACACGCAAGGGCAATCGCCCCGTGCTGCTTGAAGTGTTTACGGATGCAGCGATTGATGCTGAAACACTCAGCAGATACTATTAACTTAAGTTTCGCAAGCGAAAGTAGTTAAGAAGTTAAGGAGTTGTCGCGCCCTTCGGTCGCTAAGAAGTTAAGCCATTAGTTTTTTTGCTTGATTTACAACATTAAAAGCATTTGGCTTAACTTCTTAAATTGCTTATAATGCCATATCAAACAAAAAAACTAATGGCTTCACTCCTTAACTTCTTAACTCCTTTAACTCCTGAATTCTCGAAAGTTCAGCTATTAATAAATACGAACGTCAACAATCACCATGCTACCCACAGCCTCGTTGATACGCTTCACCAATTGGGAGCGCATCATCGTAAGGTCCTGGCGCAATGCCGGACTTTGTATCTTCACGAACAACGTTTGGTTCTTTATGAATTTCTCGCCAGTGTACCGCGCCACGCCTGCACCTACTACCTTATCCCAAGCATCTACAGCACGCCGCTGCAGCAGAGGAGTCTCAAGACCTTCACGTCGCAGATACATATTTAGCAAGTCGTTAATCGACTTTACGTCACGTCTGAACATACACTTTATTTATTAGTCGGTTGATGAGGAACTATCTCGCCGCCCTTCACGTCGAACAGGCGATAGTCGTAACTTACACTATCGAGTATGCGGTCAAGGTGTTCGCGGTTTGTGTCGGTGATGAATATCTGTCCGAAACCATCGCCCGACACCAACTTCACAATCTGCTCCACACGATGCGAGTCGAGCTTGTCGAAGATATCGTCAAGCAGTAGCAACGGTGTAGTCTGCGATGCTGTGCGACGCAGGAAGTCGAACTGCGCGAGTTTCAGTGCCAGCACGAATGTCTTTGTCTGCCCCTGCGAGCCCTCACGTTTCATCTGATAGTCGCCGAGCATCATCTCCAAATCGTCGCGATGCACGCCATGCAGCGAGTAACCCACAGCTCTGTCTTTGAACCTGTCGCGCTGAATAACGTCCAATAGCGGTCCACGCTGCGCGTGCGATACATACCTTAGCGATACCGTTTCTTTACAATCCGACACGTGCTGATATATGCGTTGGAACACGGGCACGAGTCGCTCCACGAAATCCTCACGCGCACGGAATATAGTCTCACCGTGTCGTGCCATTTCCTGCTCCCAGATATCAAGCAGCGCAACATCAGGTTCCTGCTCCATCTTCAGTAAAGCGTTGCGCTGCTGAAGTGCCTTCGTGTAGCTATTAAGAGCATCGATGTACGTGTTGTCATACTGCGATATCACGATATCCATCAGTCGGCGACGCTCCTCACTACCACCAGCGATGAGCGTTTGATCGGCAGGCGAGACGAAGATGAGCGGAATCAATCCGATATGCTGCGAAAGACGCTTGTACGCCTTTTTGTCGCGCTTCAGCTGTTTCTTCTGTCCACGCTTCATGCCACAGTACACTGCCACAGGTTCCTCCTCATCAGTAGCATACGCAGCGTCGAGCATGAGGAAGTCGGCATCGTGCTTTATTATCTGCGAGTCGATTGGATTGAACGCACTGCGACAGAACGACAGGTAATAGATAGCATCGAGCAAGTTGGTTTTGCCCTCGCCATTGCTACCGAGAAAACAGTTGAGTTTGGGCGAGAACTCAAGCGAAGCCTCACCGATATTCTTGAAATTGAGTATGGATAAATTGCGTAATATCATGTAATTATATACCCTGTAGACCCACTGTGGGTCGCCATTATAAATAGAAACAACACGTTGTATTACTGCAAAGTTACCCCATTTATTATTGAAAAAAGAAAAAAAGGCAGAATAAATTTCAATATATGAGATAAAATCAGTAATTTTGCTCCTCGCAATGTGTTGCATTGCAAACTATAAACCGATAAAATAAAAAAACAAAATAACAAATGACAAACAAAATTGATTTTGGTGCAAACTCACACGTAGAGAGCGCCAACAACAAAGAAGATTTCTTCTTGAAGTTCAAAAAGCAGATAATCATCGGTGTGGTAGCTATCCTCCTCGTCGTAGCAGGTGCTATCCTTTACAACGCTTACGTAGCAGGTCCGCGTGAGGACAAGGCAAGCACAGCTATCGCAAAGGGCGAGCAGTACTTCAACGCTGAGCAGTTTGACAAGGCTCTCAACGGCGATGGTGCAGGCTATGTAGGCTTCGTGAAGATCGCAAGCGACTACAGCAGCACCGACGCTGGCAACCTCGCTAACCTCTATGCAGGTCTGAGCTACTTCAACCTCGGCAAGTACACAGAGGCTGTTACATACCTTGAGAAGTTCTCTACAAAGGGCGACGCTATGGTAAGCCCGACCGCTACAGCTGCTCTCGCTAACGCTTACGCACAGACAGGCAACGTAGACAAGGCTATCAGCACACTGAAGAAGGCAGCCGACATGGCTGACAGCAAGGCTGACGACGTGAACAACAGCATATCGCCTACATTCCTCCTTCAGGCAGGCAAGCTTCTCGAAAGCCAGAACAAGAAAGACGAAGCCCTGAAGCTCTATCAGGACATCAAGAAGAAGTACGTAAACTCTTCTTTGGTACAGAGCTCAGAGATCGACAAGTACATCGAGCGCGTTTCAGAGTAATCGAATAACCAAATATGGCTACATCACTCCATAACCTCTCACAGTACGACATCACCACCATCCCCGACGCAAGCAACATGTGCTTCGGCATCGTGGTGGCTGAATGGAACGAGGAGATAACAGGCGCACTGCTCGACGGAGCCGTAAAGACTCTCGAGAAGCACGGTGCTCTGCCCGAGAACATACACATCAAAACCGTTCCGGGAAGCTTCGAGCTTATCTACGGTGCTCATCAGATGGTGCTCCACGGAGGCTACGACGCCGTGATAATCCTCGGAAGCGTGATACGCGGTGAGACTCCTCACTTCGACTACATCTGTCAGGGCGTAACGGCAGGCATCGCACGCCTCAACACCACAAGCGAGATACCTATCATCTACGGCTTGCTCACCACCAACGACCTGCAGCAGGCACTCGACCGCTGCGGTGGCAAGTATGGCAACAAGGGCGACGAATGCGCTATCGATGCTATCAAGATGGCGAAGTTCTAACGAATACATTTTTATAACATACAAAAAGTCCGACAAGATCAATCCACTTGTCGGACTTTTTTATTATACTTGAAACCCTACATATTTCTTATTATTGCTATCCAATACAACTTGCGACTAACTAAATTATGGTTAGCACTTACTTCCTAAAATATATTTTATACAATACCACTATCAAACAAATCGCTTCTGCAACAACAGCAATAGGTAGGCAATACAGAACAGAATCAATAAAACCCAGATTACAATAATAGAGAAAAAATTGCATAGGCAAGTACATTATAAAAAAACCTGCAGAAACACAATACATAAAAGGTAGCGGTTCCTTTTCCAACCATAATTGTTGCCCACAATGGTTACAAGTGGTAGAATACTTTGTTCCTTTTATTATATACTTTATGCATTTTCTTAAGGATACCTTTTTATGACAATAAGGGCATTCTCTATTTTTCATTGATGTTTTTATAAATTACAACTTTTGCTTTATTATTTCAGTGATAACAAGGCTCACCCGATAACGGTTCGAGAAGAACAGACAGAGTAAAGCGGTCTGCAAATCTGCCGACCGCTCCTTTCTTTCGTGAGCATCAGGCGGACAAAGAAAGGAGCAAAGCCCCCCAATGAAAAACACCTCGTTACTTTTGACAGTGAGTTGAGACGGCTCTGAAATGAAAAACGAGGGGGCAGTTTGCAATCTGCACCCTCTTGTTTTCTGTTATTCGGAAACAAGAATTTTATTTTTCTCTCTGATATTTAGCAATAAGTTTTTTTAATATTAAAAGTATGTCATCAAGGGAAATGCCACTGCGTTCGCTCATCATGGCAATAGTTGCTTTAGGAATGATGATGCGTGCAAGAGGCGAATTGAGCATTTTGAAAGCAGAATTCATGCTTGGCAAATCTTTCCGTAACTGTGGGTAAATTTTGAACAAATCCTGTAAGCGAGTGTTGGCAGAGAGTTCTATTGTCGAGTTTTCTTTTGTAGCAGGTGTATCATCTGAAGTAGAATTTTGATCCTCCATTGATTTTACCCCTTGTGTGTCATTTGACCATGTCAGCAGCGTGCGTGAACCTTGAAGCTCACGAATGCGACTACAATCTTGCATCATTTCGAGTACGCCTCTGAATCGTCCTTCTGCATCACGCACGGCTACATAATAAATATAGATGAACACACCGGGTTTGTTAATCCAAAAATCTACGCTATCTTGCTCTCCCGAGCGGAATTTGGCAATAATTTCCTCAACGAGGTGAACACTGGTGCGTGGGTGGCAGTTTTTCACATCACGTCCGATAACATTCTTGCTGCGTGGGAAGATGCGGTGGTTGGTATCTGAATAGAAGCGAACGAGTTCGTTTTCATCTACATAAGATATATCTACAGGAAGATGCTTGTAAATGAGGTTGATTTGTTCGAGGGAGAGTTTGCCTGTTGTAACGTCGAAAACTCGGTCTGTATCGCCTCCTCCCAGCCCATATTTACTAAGAAGCGCAGATAGTTCTGAGGCGAAACCGTCAGGGACTGTTGTGGGCTGGGTTTCTGTTTTGTCTGTATTTTGGAATCCTTCTACATCAATCCATGCAAAGCCAATTTCGTAATCTCCCGAACGCATCTGTTCGAATTCTTCTGGAGTAATCATTGCCAAAGCAGTTGGGTAGAGTACAGATTCTTCTTTCTGTAAAAGATCCAGCACATCTGCCACAATGGTAGACTGCATCGCCAAAAATTCCTCTTCTTTGTCTTCCTCAATAAGTTTTTTAGCATCGCGTATTTCGTCTCGCACAAAGTCGTCGAGCAGCCACATCGTAGTCGTGGGGCGGTCAAATCCTTTCTGTTCGAGTATGGAGTAGATCTGGTTCTGCTTACGCGAAAGGTGAGTACGAAAAGCCGCTATTTGGTCGCACAATTCGCCAGCTCCCCCAAAGGGGGAGCCAATGGTAGGCCGTAAAATTCGAGCCACTGATTCTTGATAATCGGATATTGTACAAGGTCTTCTATGGCGAGCATGTGGCGACGCATTTCATCGTTCTCTCTGTAGTAGCACATGATAGGGTGGTTGAGAGGAAGATTTGGGCGATTGGTGTCCATCACTTCATCAAACAGCTCAATCATTTTTTGAATATCCTCCTT
>OGUD01001359.1_pt1 | contig 12477 bp, 7 predicted proteins | sample 1573671 | NCBI WGS metagenome assembly OGUD01 (sample SAMEA2582065, study PRJEB24529) | metagenome | biome: Human gut stool | place: China | collected 2011 | reverse complement strand
GCTTATATTTTTATTCATATTCAAATTTTTTCTTCAAACTCTTTTTATACAGGAACGATAGCAGTACTATCTATTCTCCCCTCCCTACGGGGGAGGGGCAGGGGGAGAGGCTCTTCAATACCTCTTTTGCAATTATTGTTGCCGAATCGGGCAATGCCAACTTGGCTATATTCTCACTTAAACTTTGCAGCTTTCCGGGGTTGGCGATGGTTTCTAAAGCTACTGGCAGCAGCTTCTCTTTAGCTTCCGCATCTTTCACATAGATGGCTGCATCTTTATTGACCAGCGCCAGTGCATTCTTGGTCTGATGGTCCTCGGCCACATTGGGTGAGGGAACCAGGATGACCGGCTTGTGCAGCAGGCAGAACTCGGAGATGGAACCGGCTCCGGCACGTGAAATCACCAGATCGGCAGCGGCATAGGCGTTTGCCATATCCTTAATGAAGTCCGTCACATACAGATTCGGAATGGCACTGATATGCGGGTTACGTACGGCTTCTCCCGTAGTGGCTGTAATGGCTTCTCTGACTTGGTCAATGTATATCTTGCCAGTCTGCCAGATAAACTGTACCTCGGGGTGGGTACGAATGACATCCAGTCCGGCAGTCAATGTCTGGTTGATGGTACGCGCTCCAAGACTGCCGCCCAGAATGAGGATAGTCTTCTTTTCCGGGTTCAATCCGAAGTACTTTACGGCGTCTGCGTGCAGGATGGAATGTCCGAGCAGGTTCTGGCGCACCGGATTACCTGTCATGATTATCTTTTCTGCCGGGAAGAATTTTTCCATACCTTCGTAGGCCACGCAAATCTTGCATGCCTTCTGTGCCAGCAGCTTGTTGGTGACACCGGCGTAGGAATTCTGTTCTTGTATCAGCGTGGGAATACCCATCATGCCCGCCATTTTCAGCGTAGGACCACTGGCATAGCCACCTACACCGACGGCTACTTGCGGGCAGAACTCCTTGATGATGCTCCGTGCTTTCCACTGGCTTCGTATCAGTTTCAGCAGTACGGAGAAGTTCTTCCACAGATGTTTACGGTCGAATCCGGCAACGGGTAAGCCTATAATCCGGTAACCGGCATCTGGAACACGCTGCATTTCCATTCTTCCTTCGGCACCTACGAAGAGAATCTCTGCGTCGGGACACAACTCTTTTATGGCGTTGGCGATGGAGATGGCCGGAAAGATATGTCCTCCGGTGCCGCCGCCGCTGATGATAAGCCTCACCCCCGACCCCTCCCCCGTAGGGAGGGGGGTAGAGTTACTTTTGGTTGTATAGTTGTTCATATCTTTACTCATATTCTTGTTCTTTTTTATTTTTGTATTATTGGCATCCTTTCCATTGCTCAATCATTCTTTTCTCCCCTCCCTACGGGGGAGGGGTTGGGGGAGAGGCTGTTATTCAAACTCCGCATCACTGTTCAGTACCTTTGCTGTCGGCTCGGCGGCTGTCTGTGCTTCGCTATCGGCCGGTTGTTCCGGGTTCTCGGCATTTCCGGCATCTATCAGCATCGGCACTTGCGCATCATGCATCCGCTGTTCCTCCAGCTTGGCTGTATAGCGGCTGACACTCAGTATCATGCCGATGTAGGCACAGTTGATGAAAGTGGATGTACCACCCTTGCTGATGAGTGGAAGCGGTTGTCCCGTGACGGGTGCCAGACCTACGGCAACCATCATGTTGAACAGCGCCTGCGTGACGAGCAGCAAGGCTATTCCGGTAATGAGGAAAGCGGGGAAAGTGCGGTCGCATTTTTTGGCGATACGGCCCACTCGCACCAATAGGCAGACATAAAGGAACACAACGACTATTCCGCCTACCAGTCCCAGTTCCTCGATGATGATGGCATAGATGAAATCGGAGAATGCCTGGCTCAGAAAGTCACGCTGTACGGAGTTTCCCGGACCCTTGCCTACAACGTTGCTCGTAGCTACGGCAATACGGGCATGTGCCACTTGCCCGTCGCCGTCGATGTCGAATTTGGCGGCAGGAACTTCCTCCTTGTTGGTAAAGTCTGCAATACGGGATTTTACAGTGGTGAAGCGGTGCCCCATCGGTATATTTTCCAATGTCTTGTCTGGCGTGGCCAGCAGGAAGGCGACAAAGACTGTTACGAATGCCACAATCCCTCCTCCCAGTATCAGCAGTTTCCTGGCAGATACCCGCCCGATGAACATCATCAGGTAGACCGTTCCGAAGAGCAGCATTCCCGTCGAGTAGTTTTCCGGCAGGATAAGGCCACAGACAATGCAGGTAATAATCATGATGCGCTTAAAGGCTTTCGGACTTGCACCGTCTTCATCCTGCCCTTTCGAGAGGATAAAGGCGGTAACGATGACGACGGCCATCTTCGCTATTTCCGACGGCTGGAACTGAATGCCCATGAAGGTCATCCAGCGGGCTGCGCCGTTTACGCGGTCGCCGGTAATGAATCCCATCAGCATCACAAAAGCCAGCAGTCCGATGGATATCGGAAGCAGGAATACCGGGAACACCTGAAACCATTTATAGGGGATGTTGTGTACCAGTACTACAATGACGGCGCCTACCATCAGGAGGATGCTGTGTTGCGTAATCGGTCCCCAATGGTCGCCACTCTTGTAGGTCAGCGTACTGGCAGCACTGAATACCTCTGTGATGGAGATGAGGCAAAGGAAAAGGAAAATAATCCAAATCACTTTATCGCCTTTGAATATGCTCTTTAATAAATCCAATGCTTCGCAAATTAAAAATTAATAATTAAAGAATTAAAAGTTGCCGTTCTTGTTACGGAATTCGTAATAGGACTGTTACGGCATCTGTATCTTATAGTGCTCTGACACATGCTTTGAACTGATCGCCGCGGTCCTCATAGCTCTTGAAGAGGTCGAAGGAGGCACAGCAAGGACTGAGCAACACGGTTTCCCCTTTCTTTGCCAGCTTGAAGGCTGCTTCTACGGCATCCTGCATGCCGGTCTGCACGTCGGCTACGGGCAGTCCCAGACGGTCGAAGAAGGCGTGCAGCTTTTCGTTGTGCAATCCCAAATAGACCAGGGCAGAGCACTTTTCGCGTACGAGGTCTTCGATTTCCGTGTAATCGTTTCCTTTGTCTTTACCGCCGAGGATAAGTACGGTTTTGCCGGTCATGCTTTGTAGGGCATACCAGCAGGAATTTACGTTCGTAGCCTTGGAATCGTTGATGAAGCTCACGCCGCGTACGGTGGCTACTTTCTCCAACCGGTGTTCCACTCCCTTGAAGTCGGACAAGGCTTTGCGGATATATTCTTTCCGGATGCCGGCCAAATTGGCCGAGATGCCGGCGGCTAACGAATTGTATAGGTTGTGTGTGCCGTGCAGCGCCAGCTCCTCTTGCTCCATATTGAAGGCTATCGGTTCGTTGATTTCCACTTCACCGTCTTCCACGTATGCGATGGCCCCGTCTTCCTTCACGGCAGCGAACGGGTAGAGATGGGCGCGCAGGCCATGCTTGTCCAGCTCGCGCTTGATGATGGGGTCGTCGTTCCAGAAGATAAAAGCGTCTTCCGATGTCTGGTTTTGGGTGATGCGGAATTTGGCGTCCACATATTTCTGCATACAGTGGTCGTAACGGTCCAAGTGGTCTGGTGTGATGTTCATCAGTACGGCAATGTTGGCACGGAAGTTATACATATTGTCCAGCTGGAAGGAACTCAGCTCAATGACGTAGTAATCATGCTGCTCCGTGGCTACCTGCAAGGCCAGGCTGTTGCCGATGTTGCCGGCGAGGCCGACGTTCAGGCCTGCACTCTTGAAGATGTGATAAATGAGCGAGGTGGTTGTAGTCTTTCCGTTCGAGCCGGTGATACAGACCATCTTTGCGTCAGTGTACCGTCCCGCAAACTCTATCTCAGAGATGATGGGCGTACCTTTTTCCTTTAATTTCATAATGAGCGGAGCGTCGTTGGGAATACCGGGGCTTTTCACTACTTCGTCAGCATTCAGAATCAGCTCTTCTGTGTGGTGTCCCTCTTCCCAGGCAATGCCGTATTTATCCAGCAGTTCCTTGTATTTGTCTTTGATGGCGGACATGTCGGAGACGAACGTGTCGAATCCTTTCACTTTGGCCAGTACGGCAGCGCCTGCGCCGCTTTCGCCAGCTCCTAATACTACAATTCTACTCATACTTTTTTAATTAAGAATTAAGAATGATGAATGAAGAATCGCTATGCAGCGAGATGATGTACAGCTAAATTCTTCATTCTTCATTCTTAGTTCTTCATTTGTTTGTTATCTAATTTTTAATGTTATAATCGTTATCGCTGCCAATACAATCGTCACAATCCAGAAGCGGATGGTGATTTTGGATTCGTGGAACAGCTTGTCCGGTTTGGTGAATACTACGCTGCATCCCGGCTCTATCAGGCTCATGGAAGTGCGGAAGTGGTCGTGTATCGGTGTTCTTTTGAAGAGACGTTGTTTCACGCCTTTCCGCTTGCCTGCCTTGTAGTAGAGGCGTTGCAGGATGACCGAAAGGTTCTCCACCAGGAAGATACCGCAAAGGATGGGTATCAGCAGTTCCTTGTGAATAATGATGGCGTATACTGCGATGATTCCTCCAATGGTCAGACTGCCTGTGTCTCCCATAAATACTTGTGCCGGATAAGCATTGTACCATAAGAAACCGATAAGCGCACCGATGAAGGCACAGATAAAGATTACCAGTTCTTCCGAGCCGGGAATGTACATGATATTCAGGTAGCCGGCATATTCAATGTGGCTCGATACGTAGGCGAGTATTCCCAAGGTCAGTCCGATAATGGCAGAGTTCCCTGCCGCCATTCCGTCCATTCCGTCATTCAGGTTGGCTCCGTTGCTGACGGCGGTAACTACGAAAATCGTGATAATCACAAACAGTATCCAACCTGCTGTCTGGGCATGTTCACCCATGAAGCCCACTAGGTCGGCATAGTCGAAGTTGTTGCTCTTGAAGAATGGGATGGTGGTCTGTGTTGCCTTGATTTCCTTGGCGGCATGCACCACTTCTATCTGTCCGTCCGGTTTCTCTATTTCTATGTTCTCGCGGATAACCACCTGCGGACTGAGGTAGAGAGTCAGTCCGACGATAAGTCCCAAGCCTATCTGACCGATGATTTTGAACTTACCGTGCAGGCCTTCCTTGTCCTTCTTGAATATCTTGATGTAGTCGTCGGCAAAGCCCAGCGACCCCAGCCAGATTGTGGTAATCAGCATCAATATCATATAAATATTGCTCAATTTGCCCAGTAGTAGGCAAGGAATGAGTATGGCAAAAATAATGATGACACCGCCCATGCTGGGTACTCCCACCTTGTTTACGCCGAACGGGTCGATGCTGGCATCACGTTGCGTTTCAGTAATCTGCTTGCGTTTCAGTAGATTGATGAACTTATCTCCCCAGATACTCGAAATGAGCAATGCCAGAATGATTGCCATCAACGAACGGAAGGATGTATAGCCAAACATGCCCGCACCGGGGAAGTCATATTTGTCTAACCATTGAAATAAATAGTATAACATGATGTTAATTATTTAATTGTTTAATGTGCTAATATGCTAGTTGATAGTCTGGTATATCTGCTGGTAAAGGAATGAATATCCTACATGACGCATGGCGATTAGCACATTGGCATATCAGCACATTATCTCATTTAATATCTCTTTGTCGTCAAAATGGTGTTTCACGCCTTTAATCTCCTGATAATTCTCATGCCCCTTGCCTGCAACGAGAATCACGTCTCCCGGCTGTGCCAGCATGCAGGCTGTCTTGATGGCTTCGCGGCGGTCGGTGATGCTGATGGTTTTCTGCATGTCGTCTTTATCCAGTCCCGCCAGCATGTCGTTGATGATGTCCTGCGGCTCTTCAAAGCGCGGGTTATCGGAGGTGATGATGACCCGGTCGCTCAAGCGGGCGGATTCTTTGGCCATGATGGGACGCTTGCCTTTGTCGCGGTTGCCGCCGGCGCCCACAACGGTAATCACTTTCCCTTTTCCTTCCAGCACTCCGTGAATGGCGTTCAATACATTGACCAGGGCGTCTGGAGTATGCGCATAGTCCACAATGGCGGTGTAGCCTTTCGGTGAACGGATGGCATCGAAGCGGCCGGTTACCGGATGCAGCGTGCTGAGGGCAACCAGTACATCCTCTTCTTTCTTGCCAAGCAATACGGCAGTACCGAATACCGCCAGCAGGTTGTAGGCATTGAACTTTCCGATGAAACGTACTGCCAGGTCGTGATTGTTGAAGTCGAGTAACATTCCCTCGAAATGAGACTCCAAGACTTTGCCTTTGAAGTCGCTAAGACTACGCAAAGAGTAGGTGTATACCTTCGAACGGGTATTCTGCGTCATCACAAGTCCGTTCTTGTCATCCAGGTTGGTCAGGCTGAAAGCTCCTTTTGGCAGTTCGTCGAAGAACTTTTTCTTGGCTTTGAGGTAGTTCTCCACCGTTTTATGATAATCCAGATGGTCGCGGGTCAGATTAGTGAAAATACCGCCGGCAAACTTCAGACCGCTGATGCGCTTTTGGGCAATGGAATGGGAACTGACTTCCATGAAGGCGTACTTGCAGCCGGAATCGGCCATTTCTCCGAGCAGGCGGTTCAGGGTTATCGGGTCCGGGGTGGTGTGTTCGGTCGGTACGGGCTGGTCGTCGATGTAATTGCATACAGTGGAAACCAGTCCGACCTTGTAGCCGAAATAGCGGAAAGTATTATATAATAAGGTGGCAACGGTTGTTTTTCCGTTGGTTCCGGTCACGCCGATGAGTTCCATCTTGGATGTAGGGTCGCCATAGAAAGTGGTAGCCACTTTCCCTACGGCATCTTCACTGTCTTTCACCTGAATGTAGGTGATGCCGGCCTTAAGCTCTTCCGGCAATTCTTCACACAATACTGCAACAGCCCCTTTATCGATGGCAGCCGGAATATAGGCATGCCCGTCGGTCTGCGTACCACGCATGGCCATGAACAGATGTCCGGTTCCTATCAGGCGGGAATCTATATTCACCCCCGTTATCTCCATGCTTGTACTTCCGGTAATCCGGACCGGCTGTATTGTTTGCAACAAATCACTTAATCTCATACCTTATTATATATAGTGTATATCCAAATCTTGTTTATTCTCATGTTAACGTAGTGTCAGGGCTATGGTTTGTCCTTTCACTATCCGGCTACCGCTTGCTATGGACTGGTTCCTCACCCGTCCTACGCCGTTTAGCCTTACTTTCAGTCCTTTACTCTCTAAAAGGTAGACAGCATCTTTCGCTCCCATACCTACCACGCTGGGCACGGTGCCCGAGGCCGGTTCCTGGTCTTGCAGGATGACTGCCGACGGAGCAGCTTGTGTATGTCCCCACTGTTCCTTTTTCTTTTGTCCAGAGAACTGTTTCTGAACGGGCACTTTCAAATCATTCAGTACAAGGAGTGCTTCGTTCATCTCTCCGGCTTTCACGGGAGGAATCACATTGGTGGTACTGTCTATGGCACTGCGTATGTCAAAACGCAGGTCTTTGGCATAAACTCTTTCTGCTATTTTCCCGAAGACACTACCTGCCATCAGACCGCCTGAAGCTGGTAACCCAGGCTTCTGGATGGAAACGATGCAACTGTATTTGGGTGCTTCCGAGGGGAAATATCCGCAGAAACTTACAAGGTAGTTCACCCGTCCCGACTTATATCCGGCGGCTCCTTGTGAAATCTGTGCCGTACCCGTCTTGCCCGATACAGAGAACTGCTTGCTGCCGGCGGGTTTTGCCAATCCTTGCGATACCACTTTCCGAAGGATTTCGCGGATTTGTGTCAGGGTATGGTCGGAGCATATCTTGGGATTGATTACTTCCGTAGGATATTCTTTCACTACCTCACCGTCCTTTACCGCTGCTTTCACAAACTTGGGGCGTACCATGACCCCGTTGTTGGCTATGGCATTGTAGAAGGTCAGTATGTTCATAGGAGGTACCTGAGTCTCGTAGCCGATACTCATCCACGGCAAAGTCGTTTTGGCAAAATAACGCTCTTTGGGTCCTTTGATGTTGGGCTTCCCTTCACCGGGTATTTGCAGATGAAGCGGCTGGTCGATGCTCATGCGCTTCAAACCGTCCACGAACTTCTGCGGATTATCCTTGTAGTGCTTGTCGATGAGGTAGGAGACACCCACATTGGAAGAAACTTCCAGAATACGTGTCACATCTATCTTTCCATAACCTCCCCGGTGCCAGTTGTGGTCCCTCATCTTGCTGCCGTACATATTCATAATACCGTTGCCCGTGTCTACCTCGGTATCTGGGGTTATCTTGCCATCTTCCAGTGCCACCATAATGGAGGCTGTCTTGAAGGTGGAGCCCGGTTCCAACATATCGCTGATGGCATTACTGTTCATTTCGTAGTAATTGCCGTCTCCGGCTTTCATCATGTTGACAATGGCCTTTACTTCTCCGGTAGCCACTTCCATCAGTACGGCTACCCCGACGTTGGCATTGATTTCCTTCAACTTGTCCACCAGGGCTTTTTCGCAGATGTCCTGCATGCCTACGTCGAGGGTGGATATGATGTCACAACCGTCTACCGGGGGAAGGTCTACGATATTCAGGTATTTATTCATCACCTTCTGACGGTGGGTAATACCGTTCCGTCCTTTCAGCAGGGTGTCGAAGGCCAGTTCAATGCCGTTACGGGCTCCCATGGCTGTATCGGCATAGAGACGGCCCAGGGTTTGGGCTGCCAAAGAACCGAATGGCTTTTTACGCTGGTTGTATATCTGTTCGTGGAACCCGCCTCTGTACTTGTTCATCTTGAATACGGGTAACCGCTTGGCTTCCTTATACTGAATGTAAGAGATGCGCCGGTTGCGGTTGGGAAGAATGTTGTAGTTCCGGCTCTTCATCTCCCGCCCCTTGCGCAGATGGCTTTTGAAGGTGGCGGCACTTATGTCCGGAAAAATCTGATGAAGCCCGATACAGATGGAATCGAAATTGGCTTTCCAGATAGAATCCTTGCGCTGCTGGTCCTTTTTGCGGCGTTTCTCGTCCCTTTCGCCGGACATGAAGTCCATATATATTTTATATTCTGGCAGCGAACTTGCCATCAGTTTGCCATCCGAGGACAGGATATTTCCCCGGTTGGGCTTCACCGTTACATTCTCTTTTACGAAGCGGTCGGCTACATCGTGCCAGTACTGTCGCTCGGCAAACATAATCATGGCACCTTTTACAACAATAGCTATCCCCACCAGCCCCATGAGTAGGACGACGAAGAAGTAACGGGTCATTATGTTTTTTTTATTTACAGCCAATGTTATTTACGATTTAACGATTTACGATGTACTATTGAAATTACTTTAATCCTCAATTCTCCATTATTTTAGTAAGTACGGTGGATTAGTGGAAGTCTGCAAATCGCTTTCTTTGGTGGCGATGTATTCCTCGATGCGCGATTGGCGGCTCCGCTCCATCAATTCCGAACTGCGTGTCAGGGCATCGTACTTGATGTCTATCAGCTCTTTTTTAAGATTGTCTATCTCTATCAGTTGCAGTTGGCATTCGTAACGGTTGTTGATGTAAATAATGATAAGCACCATGATAAGGAACAACAATCCGGCTTGGCGGCGGAAGAAGTCTGTGGCCAGAATGTCGCCTCCGATGATGTTCTTCAGTGAGGTGCGTTTTTTCACCTTTTCCGTATTCTTTTCTTCTTGCTTCTTTTCCATTGATAGTCACTAATCATTCATTACTCTTTCTGCAATTCTCAGCTTGGCGCTGCGCGAACGCGGATTGCGCTCTATCTCTTCCTCGTCCGGTACAATCACTTTGTTGTTGACTAGCCGGAACGGGGTCAATACGTTCCCGAAGAAATCTTTTTCGGCCTTGCCTTCCACGTTGCCGGTTTTCATGATATTCTTCACCATACGGTCTTCCAGGGAGTGATAGGTTATCACCACCAGGCGGCCTCCCGGCTTTAGCGCTTCTGTTGCCGCATACAGCATTTCTTTCAGTGCTTCCATTTCCTGGTTTACCTCAATGCGCAATGCTTGGAATACTTTTGCCAGTTCTTTCTTCTCGCGTTCGCGGCCGAAGAGTGGCTTGACGATTTCCAAAAAATCGCCGATGGTGGCAATTCTCTGCGTAGCCCGTGCCTTAACGATGACAGATGCCAGTTTCCGGCTGTTCTTCAGCTCGCCGTACAGATAAAAAATATCGGCCAGCTTTTCTTCTTCGTAGGTATTCACGATGTCGGCAGCGGTCAGGCCGGCACGCTTGTTCATACGCATATCCAGTGCTCCGTCGAAGCGGAAGGAGAATCCCCGTTCGCTGTCATCAAAGTGATGGGAAGATACGCCGAGGTCGGCAAGTATGGCATCCACTTTTTCGATGCCGTGATAGCGTAGGAAGTTGTGCAGGTAGCGGAAGTTGCTGCGTACGAATGTAAAATGCGGGTTGTTCACAATGTTGCGTTCCGCATCCTCGTCCTGGTCGAAGCTCAGCAGCCGGCCGCCGTCTTCCAGGCGGGACAGTATCTCGCGCGAATGTCCTCCTCCACCAAACGTTACGTCTACATACGTGCCGTCCGGACGGATGTTCATTGCATCTACGCTCGGCATCAGCAATACGGGGATGTGATATGTTGTTTCTTCTTTCATCATCTGTTGTTTATAGCTTATTTTCGTCACAACAAATATTTTCGTCTCCCAGCAGTTCTTCAAGAGCCTCGCTGAACTCGTCGGGGTTCATGAATGGTTGGTCGGCACGTTCCTTAGCCCAGATTTCTATTGTGTTGTCCACACCAATGAAGCGGACATCACTTTGTGTACCCGCCATTTGCAGGTAACGTTTTGGGAGCAGGATGCGTCCGTTCCCGTCAGGGGTCATGACTTCCGCGTCACTTACGAACTGGCGGAAAATCATTTGTTGTTTGGCGTTCCATTTATTCAGTCGGCAGCGAAGTTGGTTTTGAGTGGCAAACCATACACTTTCCGGGTAGAGCACCAGGCAATCCTGATACACGTCCTTACGCAACACGAGTCTTTCTTCAGAAGCGGCTTGCAGCTGTTTCCGGAAGGTGGCCGGGATGAAAACTCTTCCTTTTGCATCCGCCTTAGCCTCGATATTACCTAAAAATTGTATCATTTCTCACCTTATTATAATAAGCGACGGTAAAAATACACATTTCCCCACAATTCCCCACAATCTTTTAACTAAAATCTTAGGAAGAAGTTTTCAACACCTTGTTGATAGCTTATTCATTTGATAATGAAGCTGCTTTTGAAACGCTTTGCTGGTGGGGGATTCGTGTAGTCTCTTTTGAAAAGATTCGGTTGAGGATGACGGTCTTTGGTTTGAAAGTCGCTTGTTGGTGGAATGGTGTCTTGGGTGGGAAACTTCTTTCCCAGCTTTGCGGATATCTAAACCAAGACTTGGTTTCTCTATCCCCAGGCTTGGTTTGGAAAAACCAAAGTTTGGGATAAAGCTCTTTCTTAACTCTTTCTTGTTTTAGTATTAACTTCTGAAACTTTTTTTGTTAACTTCCCGTCTATTTTGTGAACGTTACTACTTACCGGAAGATGATGGGAGGGAGGAGTGATAATATTCCCCCTGGAGTGGTTGATTATTACATTCATCCACAGAATCCAGGGGGGATAAATGTTTTTTTACTGTATGCTGTTCAGCAAGTCTAGCTTGCCCTCGTTCACCAGTTTTAGAATGAGTTCGCCAAACAATGTGTTTTGCCATGCAAACCAGGCGCGGGTGAACTTGGCGGGATTGTCTTTGTGGAAAGACTCGTGCATAAAGCCGGTTCCGGCTTCTGTATCCATCAACATCTTCACGCAAGTTTTAATCTCTTCATCGTTCTGGCTTGTGAAGGCTTTCATCATGATGCTCATCGGCCATACCATATCATAACCGATGTGAGGCCCGCCAATACCTTCTCCTGCCTTTCCTTTGAAGAAATAGGGGTTATCCTTGCTCCATACAAAACGGCGTGTATTTTGATAGATAGGATCGTTGATTTCTACATCACCAAGATAAGGCATTGCCAGCAGACTTGGTACATTAGCATCATCCATTAAGAAATGATTTCCGAAGCCATCTACCTCAAAGGCATAAATTGTACCATATTTAGGGTGATTATAAGTCGCATATTTTTTTAGTGCAGCTTCTACTTCTTTTGCCAGATCTGTGCATTGTTTTGCCAGTTCTGCATTTTGATTTACAGCATTTAGAATTTCGGCAGCTTTCTTTAGCGAAGAAACAGCGAAGAAGTTAGACGGCACGAGAAATTGCAGGGTTGTAGCATCGTCAGATGGGCGGAAAGCTGAAACAATAAGTCCGACAGGATTTACCGGAGCACCTAGGCCATTATTGTTTAATGTATCGAGTGCACGTTCTGTTTTGCGTTGAAATTTATAAGGTCCCACTCCTTCTTTGCGTTGTTGCTCCTTAAAAGTAGTCAGGATATTGGTGATGGCTTGTATCCATTCACTATCA
>OGUD01001353.1_pt1 | contig 12533 bp, 16 predicted proteins | sample 1573671 | NCBI WGS metagenome assembly OGUD01 (sample SAMEA2582065, study PRJEB24529) | metagenome | biome: Human gut stool | place: China | collected 2011 | reverse complement strand
AGTTTGTGACAGGAATCGGAACATGGCATAAAAACAATCAGTCACCGCGTTTGTCGGTGATCGCAACTGTAGTTGCAAAGCGAGAAAACGTATCGCATCACAGCCATCCAAATGGAGGTGATCCATCTGGTGCGCATGGGTATCATACGACCTCGAGTACCAGTTACTATGTAACATTTCAGGTGGAGAGCGGTGATCGGATGGAATTGCAGATTTCCGGTAGGGAATATGGAATGCTGGCAGAAGGAGACATTGGGAAACTTACTTTTCAGGGGACGAGATATCTATCATTTGAGCGTGTGTGATGGTAGTGTCAAAGAATCTATGAAAAACTGAGTCAAATAAAAGGCTCAAAATCTTGGTGGCTAACTTGGTGGATATCTTGATGGGTGTCATCCTCTAAATTATCATAGGTTGCGTCATAGGACTTATCTTTGGCTGTGCCTATGATAGAGTGATCATAAGCGATTCTCTCAACTGGATCAAAAATGATGAATGGTTTGTTTCACGGCTGTTTATCCTTCGGATGGAAACAGCAGGAATTGAGACCATTAGGGCAGCCAACATCAAGAAAAAGGGAACATAAAAAAGCAGAGCATTGCTAATGCTGCAATGTTCTGCTTTTTATGTTTGTGTTAGGCTTTGCTGGCAGTAGTCTACCAGAATTTCTCATTACGGTGTTTTGCTAAAGGAATCAGATGGAGCTATACCCTGGATTTTCCTGTATTCTCTGGGCGACATTTTGACTATAGCCTGAAAAGCGCTTGAAAACTTTCCCTGGGTTTGGTAGCCTACCTGGGAAGCAATGTCCGCGATAGTGGCATTTGTTTCCCGTAATAATTTCATAGCCTGACGCATCCGAAATTCCTTCATATAGGTGGCGATAGGCTGGCCGTAGACTGCCTTGAATATCTCCTTTAGAGTAGAGGTATTTATCAAATACTGTTTAGAAAGTTCTTCAATCGTAAATCGTTGATCCAAGTGCTCTGTCAACTGTTGATGAATTTCTTTTATCAATTCGGTTTGCTGGGAGAAGTATTGGGTCAGTTCTTTATGCTCTGATTTCATGTTGCTCAAATAAATCAAAATTTCCAGCACCTTCAATTTCAAGAGGGAGATTCGAACGGACACAGGAGCAGAAAAGAGTGGGGCAAAAATATGCTCTAAATCGGAACAGGACGGGATTGCGGATGGCTTTCCGGAGCAAAATCGATCTCGTAATTGGTCTGCCTCCACACCGGCATTCTTTAAAACTTCCGGGCAAATGGAAGAGAGCTGTTCCAGATCCACGGAAATGGAGATCCCCTCGGAATATCCTAAGGGAAACATCATGGCGGAATCCGCGCAGCAGGCCATACTGTGCACAGTCACATCACCTGCACCTAAATAGACGGCAGTACCGCCTTGCATATTCCAACCCACGCGACCACTGCGACAATAGTAAATTTCTAAAACAGAATCCGAAGCATCGTGCCGAAACTTGACCTCTGAAGCAAGAAAAACATTGAAGGATACCTCTATTCCAGGAAAAGTTTCATATGCCTCCATACACCCTTTTCCAGCGGTAACCGCTCGAAACTGTTCTCCAAAGAGTGTGCTGCCCGTTCCACCAGCCCGGCAATGCTTCAAGGCGAGGGTGCCGTTTGGAATCTTTTGGAGTTTTTGAGCGATAACTTTGGACTCTTCTTTTTTCATTGCGTTCCTTTCTGTGTTTCTACTTGCGCCGGACAGGCAATCTTTACAAGCCACTCAATCATGTGGTGGAAATTTCGAGCCTGTTCGGTATCAGCCGCTTTATAATAGACCTCTTTTCCGTCCCGGCGGCTAACGATCAGACCTGCTGATTTCAACTGCTTGAGATGGTGAGAAACTGCAGGACTGCTCATATCTACCATGGCCGAAAGATTGATAACACATTCCTCACAATGGCAAAGCAGCCAAAAAATGCGAATACGGCTGCCATCCCCCAGCTGCTTGAAAATATCAGCTACGGTTTGGAAGTTTTCTACGCTGGGCATATATTCCAGTTCATGCTCGATAGTTTGTCCGTGGTCGTGGGGTAAGCGGTTCTGAATCATTTAGCACTCCTCCTTGAAGTCTATCTTACCATAGGCCGGAGAGAAAAGAAACTTTACTTCTGAGATGTTTCTGGTTCAGGGCCAGCGTCATGGGTGTAATCCAAGATACGGACACCATCGCCTACCTCTTTCTGTACCAGCTCCCGCATACGTTTGGCGAAAGGACAGGGGTAACCAATGGGAGTCCCTTTGCTGATACAGGAAGCAAAAGCAATGGTGTCAGCGCCCTGTTCTACCAGAGAACGGGCCCGCAGCACCGCTTTTTTTCCGGGGCAGCCACCGCAGTTGATAAAGCCCACTAACTGAATGTCATCCTCTCCCATAAAAGCGCCTTTTCTCTCTCGGATTGTCCGAAAATCCCGGCTTCCGGGGCAGTAATCCTCTGTCTGCATACAACGAATAATGCCAAGTTTCATATTGATTTCCTCCTTAATTTAGGGCCGGCCATTTAGATTGGGCCGGTCCATTGTCTATTATTATGTAACCAGCTTTTCCAACCGCTGGTTGGAAATGTCCTCGCAGTAGCGATCATCTTCAATCATTCGCAAAATACGGGATATAGGCCTCTCCGGTTCTCAGTATAGTCCCGCAAGGAGGTTCCGTATTTCCCGTTCAGAAGAATTTTTGTCCCAAATGGAAGAGTTTCATGTGATATTGTTCCAGCACATCTTTCAGCGTGATTTCTTGCATTTTTTGTTCCGCTGTTTTTTGAATGTCCAAGTAAAAATCCCGCAGCACCAGTTGAATGTTCACGCCCACGCCACAAGCGGGGTTGGTGTGGATGTCCTGATGGAGCAGGGGCTTGTTGCCCTCTACTGCCCGATAGGCATCCAGCAGAGTGATTTTCTCCGGCTCACGAGCCAGAGCGGGTCGGGGATGTCCCTTCACGCTGACCAGCAGCCCTCCTTTCCGCAGGGCGGACATGAGCTGGCGCACATAGGCAGGATTCGTCTGAATGCTCTCTGCCAGCTTGTTACTGGTTAGGTCGCAGTCTGGGTACAGAGCGATAAAAGCCAGAATATGAACAGCATCGCTAAGGCGGGTGGGATATTTCATGGACTGATCTCCTTTTTTCTTTGATGTTATTTTTATTATAACAGCATATTGACAGCAGCGCAAGAGGATGCTAAAATGATTTGAAGTAAGAATAAAAATAACACCCACCTGAAAGGAATGGCGACAATGAACTTCTATGATGATTTGGTCATGCAGACCCAGATGAATTATTCCAAGTACCATCCTATCTATGCTTCCGGCAGTACGCCTTATCAGCTGACTGACAAAAAGCCGCTGCCGTATAGCGAACAGATCGATCGGTTGGTACAGGAGGTAAAGGAAGCTGACTGTGTGGTAGTGGGCGGGGCCTCCGGCCTGTCCGCTGCCGGTGGTGGAAATTTTTACTACGAGGACAACGACTCCTACCGGAAATACTTCCGGCCTTTTGCTGAGAAGTACCACTTCAAAGGTGCTTTTGCAGGGATGATGCACACCTGGAAGACAAGGGAAGAGTATTGGGGGTATCTCGCCACCTTCCTTCACACCACCCAGACCGCACCTGTGCGTCATCCCTATCTGGATTTAGACGCTTTGCTGAAAGGCAAGGACTTCTTCATCCTCACCACCAACCAGGATACCCAGTTTGTCAAACTCTACCCGGAGGAGAAGGTGGCGGAAATCCAGGGGGATCACCGCTTCTTCCAGTGTGCCGCCTGCTGTACCGATGACACCTGGGATGCGGTAAAGCCGGTGGCTGATATGGTAACCGCTATGGGGGATGGCACGAAGATTCCTACGGATCTCATTCCTCGGTGCCCTCACTGCGGCGGTGAGGCATTCCCCTGGGTGCGGGGATATGGAAATTTCCTGCAAGGAAAGAAATACGAAGAACAGTACGAAAAAATTTCTCGCTACGTACTGGAACACAAAGACAGCAAAATTCTGTTCCTGGAGTTGGGCGTTGGCCGAATGACTCCCATGTTTATCCAGGAGCCTTTCTGGAACCTGACCCTCAGCTTTCCCCATGCTCGATATATTGCTATCAACGACAAATATGACTTACTGCCCAAGCAGTTGGAGGATAAGGGCATGACCATTGTGGCCGACATTGCTCAAGTGCTGCGGGATGCACGGAACACCATGGAAAGCGGAGATAACGATCAATGAGGGTTGGAAACCAAGCGGCGCTTCAGGAACTTGCCGAGCGTATTGCTCAAGCAGACGCCGTTGTGATCGGAGGCGGCTCCGGCCTGTCAAGCGCAGCTGGATACGACCACTACCATTGGTCCCCGGCCCTTTCGGAAGCATTGGCTCCCTTTCGCGAACAGTATGGCTTTACCTCCCCGCTGGCTGGATTCTACCATTGCTTTTCCAGCTATGGGGAGCAGTGGGGATATTACAGCCAATATATGCGCTTCATGTGGGAAGCCCCTACGGGGCAGCCCTATCTGGATCTGCAAGCGCTTCTTGCAGATAAATCTGTCTTTGTGCTGACCACTAATGTCGATCAGCAGTTTTTTCGGGTATTTCCCCAGAAACAAATTTGCGCCTTTCAGGGAGACTTTAGCTACTGCCAATGCAGTCAGCCCTGCCGGGATGATATTGGGGAAAACCGCGAACTGGTGAAGAAACTGACTGGTTGCTTGGTAGGTGTTCGCCTGCCGGAGGAGGCCGTTCCTCGTTGCCCGGATTGCGGGCGGATGCTGGTGCCCTGGGTACGAGATGATACCTTCCTGGAGGGAACCTTCTGGCAGGATAGTGTGCATCGCTACCATAGATTCCTGCGACACTGGATAACGGATCAGTCCGACAAAAAAGTCCTGCTGTTGGAACTTGGCGTGGGTGAGATGACACCCAGTATCATCAAACTACCCTTCTGGGAACTTACTGCCAAAAACGAAAACGTCTTTTATGCATGTCTTAATCGAGAGGCAGCTCATAGGCCAGAACATCTGCGGGGACGCAGCCTGTATCTGCAAGGAGATTTGGCGGAAACTCTAACTGCCCTCCGGCAGGAGCGATCCATCGCAGAAACCATAAAATAGAAAGGAGCGAACGAATATGATTGATTGGAACCCTATTGCGGAAAAATTCAGAGAAGCGGACGCTATCTTGATCGGGGCCAGTAACGGACTGTCCATCACCGAAGGACTGCATTTGTTTGCGGACAATGCGGCCTTTGAAAGACTGTTTGGGGATTTTAAACGGAAATACGGCCTTGGGTGTATTTTGCAGGGCATGATGGCTGGATGGCCCAGCGAGGAGGAAAAATGGGCCTTCTGGGCCCGACTCATCCATCATTACTGCGGGCAGTACCAGCCTACGCCGGTGATGAACGATTTGAAGGCCATTGTGGGAGAGAAAGATTACTTTGTCGTCACATCAAACGGAGAAGGTCACTTTGAACTGTGTGGTTTCGATCCGTCGAAAATCTATGAGATTGAGGGCAACTGGTTTACTATGCAGTGTGCCCGCCCCTGCCACGACACCATCTATCCTAGTCTGGAGGTGGCAGAAAAATTATCGGCTGCCGAACAGAGCGGCCATGTGCCTACAGAATTGGTGCCGCGCTGTCCCAAGTGCGGCGGTCCCATGGACATCCACATGGGTGCGGGTCAGAGAATGATTCCGGATACCGCTGCCCAGGCACGGTTCCAAAACTTTCTGAAAACCTACCACGGGAAGAAACTGGTGGTTTTGGAGCTGGGCATTGGCTGGCGCAATCAGCTGATCAAGGCCCCGATGATGCGCCTGGTGGCCAGCGAGCCAAACGCCACTTATGTGACCCTCAATCTTGGTGAGATCTACATTACGGACAATATCAAAGAAAAGTCCTTCGGTCTGGACGGGCGACTGGATGAGCTGCTGCCTGCTCTCCGGGAGGCGTGCGAGGCATGAAGTTTGTGGGGACCGTAATCATCTATGCCTATTTGCAGGCGGTGGGAGTTATCAACTCTCATGAATCAGGTTGCTTCCTGAATCCTTTGCAGCAGTAGAAAATGCAGAAAATGAAACGCCGGGAAGTTGACTCAAATTGTCAATGCCTCCCGGCTATTATCTTGCAGATTAATATAGTTAGAATCATGGTATATATTTCATTCCCCATTGAGAAATGGCGTAAAAGACCGGCAATAGATCCCGTCCTTTCTCGGTGAGGGAGTATTCCACCCGTAGGGGCATTTCATTATATTGGATGCGCTGGATCAATTCATCCGATTCCAGCTCCTTCAGGGCGTTGGTCAAAGCTGTGTTGGTGATGGGCTTGAGAACTTTTTTCAGTTCCCCAAACCGCATGGGACACTTGATGCATAGTTCATAGAGAATTTGGAGTTTCCATTTGCCCTGCAGCATTTGAACCACCGGCGTGACCGGGCAGTTTCCATCATCGGTTAGAATGACACTGCTCACCTTTTCTTTGAATTCTTCATAAGTCATGATTGGATTTTTCCTCGTCTTTTGCAGTATATTTTTTGATACCAGGTATAAATAATTTGCGTACTTGAACAAAAATTGCTATCAGATATAATAAATATATCACTGGTTGACCATGCAGTCAACGACTGAGATTTCTTAGAAAGGTCTGAATTTTATGAAAGAACTGAACATTATGGAGGCTACTGTTCTGACCTCCCCCAATCCGCTGACACTGATCTGCTCTAAAAAGGAGGATGGTTCTACGAATCTGGCTCCCATTTGCTTCGTGTCTTACCTCTCCTTCAATCCGCCTATGGTGGGTTTCGCCACTGGCAAACAGTCCCACACCGGCAAGCGTGTGCGTGAGACCGGCAAAGTCATCGTCACTGTTCCCGGTGAGAGTCTGGCTGGCGCAGTAATGGCCTGCGGAGCGTCTACCGGTGCCAAGACCGACAAGGTGGCCGCCAACAACATCGAGATGATGGCTGTGGAGGGCAGTGACATCCAGATTCCGGTGGATACTCGTCTGGCGATGGTGGCCACCCTGCAGCAGTCGGTGGAAGTTGGCGACCATATCCTGCACATCTGTCAGGTGGACAAGTTCCTGGGCGATGAGGACAAGAAGGGGCTGTATGCCTGGAACGGCTTCGGGAAAGTTGCGCCTGCGGTAGAAGGCTAAATCTCAAAACGGAAAGGAGGCGTTAGCGGTGACTGTTTGTATTAAAGACTGTATTCAGAACATGAATCTGGTGATCGGCTGTACTATTGGTTGCAGCTACTGCTATGCCAGAAACAATGTCCGCCGGTTTCACATGATCGATGACTTTGAAAAGCCGGAGTTTTTTCCCAATAAGCTGCGGCTGATGGAGAAAAAGCGCCCACAGAATTTTCTGCTCACCGGCATGAGCGATTTTTCCCACTGGAAGCCAGAGTGGCGGGAACAGATATTTGCCAAGATGACTGAAAATCCACAGCACCAATATCTGTTTTTGACCAAGCGACCGGAGGATATTGTGTTTTCCACTACCCTAGAAAATGCTTGGTTTGGTGTAACTGTTACCTCCAGTAAAGAGAAAAACCGTATCCGGACTTTGCGGGAGCATATCCATGGCGGACACTATCATGTGACCTTTGAACCTATGTTTGATGATGTTGGTATGGTGGACCTTACCGGAATTGAGTGGATCGTCATTGGGACTGAGACCGGACATAGGAAGGGCAAATCTATATCGAAACCGGAATGGGTGTGGAACCTGACACATCAGGCCCATGCGCTTGGCATCCCTGTATTCATGAAGGAAGATCTGCTTCCTATCATGGGAGAAACACATATGGTACAAGAATTTCCCCCGGCTTTTTACCGGGTATTGGAGGAACAGAAGACATGGCAGAAGTGAGAGAGAGTAGCATTCTGATTCAGGATGTAGAAACCAAAAATATTATGACAAAATCCAACCTGCCGGTGGGCGGCTATTCCGTCAATCCTTATGTGGGCTGTACCCATGGCTGCAAATACTGCTACGCCTCGTTTATGAAGCGATTTACCGGGCACACCGAACCGTGGGGTACATTCCTGGATGTGAAGCATTGGCCGGCAATCAAAAATCCGCAAAAGTACAAAGGGCAGCGCGTAGTCATCGGTTCTGTGACCGATGGCTATCTGCCCCAGGAGGCTCAGTTTCAGAACACCCGAAAACTTCTTGAGCAGCTCCGGGGCAGCGAGGCGGAAATTCTCATCTGCACCAAGTCAGACTTAGTAATCCGTGACATCGACCTTCTGAAAGAACTGGAAAAGGTCACGGTTTCCTGGTCGATCAATACGCTGGACGAGGATTTCAAAAACGATATGGACAATGCCGTCAGCATCAAGCGGCGGCTGGATGCCATGAAGCAGGTTTATGACGCAGGTATCCGCACCGTGTGCTTTATCGCACCGGTTTTTCCCGGTATCACGGATTTTGAGGCTATCTTCCATCAGGTCAGAAACCAATGCGACCTGATATGGCTAGAAAATCTAAACCTGCGAGGCGGATTCAAAAAAGATATCCTGGACTATATTCGTAAAAAATATCCTGACTTGGTTCCGCTGTACGACGCTATCTACAACAAGAGAGACAGAAGCTACTTCCGTGGTTTGGAGGATCAAGCGGAACGGCTGGCGAAAGAAAACAGCTGTCCCTTCGTGGACAACGAGCTGCCCTACGGACGAGCAGAGCCTGGGCACCCCGTAATTGTGGATTACTTTTACCATGAGGAAGTGCGTGGCTCGGAAAACACCGGGCGACGCAACCCCAAAAAATAATTTGTGAAATAAAAGGGTTCTGACATGGAGCGGTGCTTCAATGTCAGAACCTTTTTTAGCACTGTTTACCCATTCAGAAGTTTTCTTACTTTTGGAGTGTATCAGATCGGCTCTCTTGTATTGCTTTAAGACAGCAGGTTTTACAAGGTGTACCAAATATAGATAGGAGATTTGTATGGCGTCTTTGATTTTGCTTGCCGTATTGACAATGTATTGCATCTGGTCGCTACGGCGTATTATAAAGCACGCAAAGAAAATCGCGGAAAGTGTTCCGGTTGCCCTTATCAAGGCACTGGAATGTGCCGATAAAGGCTATTTTTTTCCAAGCAGCAGGACCTTTTACCCAAATGGCAGGATGTGCTTCCAAAGCGTTGACGAAGCCAGTTCAACTAAGTATGATGAAGATACAATTAAACAACGATTTAATTGTTCTGACAACAGGAGAAAATTAAGAGAGCAATTTCCAAAATGAAAAAAACTTATAAGATCGAAGTAGACTGCGCTAACTGCGCCAACCTGATGGAGGATGCAGCCCGCAAGACCAGCGGCGTACAGAGCTCTACTGTGAACTTCATGACCCAGAAGATGATTGTGGAATTTGCTGAAGGTCAGGAGCCGGCCAGCGTGATGGCTGCCGTGCAGAAGGCATGCAAGAAGGTGGAGCCTGACTGCGAGATCTTCCTGTGAGGTCCCATTCCATACAGGTGCCCCAGACGCTACGGGCGGAAGGGGCACTTTTTTTAACAAACAAATAAGCAATTATAGCAGTATTTGTAGCGGTGATGATACGACGTTATCAGAATCAGCCAATCAAAAAAGCGGTTCAGGAATGATGCGGACTTCCCGATTTATCAGTCAGTTTAGTGTCCGATTCCTTGCTGCTCTACAAGGAAATCCCGGTCAACCCACGCCGTTTTTCGCAAGTGTAGCTACACTTGCTGTGCTTGCTATGCTGGTTATTCTGAAAAACGTGATGAATGACCTCTATGCGCGGGACACCAGCAGCAAGATCAAGGCGGTGAAGCTGTCCACATTCAAGAGCGGCAAGTATGTCGGATGCTATGCGCCCCTCGGTTATAAGAAAAGCGAAGCGGACAAGCACATTCTTGAGATCGATCCGGTAACAGCTCCTGTGGCGCGGCTGAGAAGCCGTCCCTTTTACATAGCCAAATGTTTGTGAATGAACTATTTTGAGCTATGAAGCTATGGAATCTGTAGGTGATATCTGGTAAAATAGGAGGTAAGAACAGCGATATAAATCGGGATTTGGAGGTGTGTTGCAATGCCAGCTTTGAAAGGATTAGAATGGACGTTTGATACAGTTTCGTCTACATATGAGAAGTCACGTCCTGGTTATGTAAAAGAATTGTATCAAACATTGCTTGACTATATTCCTATTAACGAAAATAGCAATGTGGTTGAGGTGGGAAGTGGTGGAGGCCAAGCAACGGCTCCAATTTTAGCAACTGGATGTCAATTGACAGCAGTAGAATGTGGAAAACGATTTTCTGAATTGTTAAAAGATAAATTTAATGAGTATCAAAAATTTTCAGTCATTACAGGTAAATTTGAAGATACAGTGTTTGAGGACAATACCTTTGATTTAGTATTTTCTGCAACTGCCTTTCATTGGGTACCAGAGAAAATCGGATATGAAAAAGTATTTTCTATGCTGAAAAATGGTGGTGCTTTTGCACGTTTTGCGAACCATCCGTATCGTGATAAAGAAAATGTAGAGCTTTCACAAGAAATAGATAAGATTTATGACCTGTATTACAATAAGTATTACAATAAAGAACGTGAAACAATATCTGGATATACGGAACAGCAGGCAAAAGAGATAGCAATGATTGCAAGTAAATATGGTTTTTCAGATATTAGATATGAGTTATTTTATCGAGAACGAGTATTTTCCGCAAATGAGTATATTGAACTTCTTGGAACATATTCAAACCATATTGCAATTGAAGAAAGTATAAGAACAGAGTTCTTTGCTAAAATTAAAGAAGCAATTAACAACCATGGTGGTATAATAAAAATCCATGATACTATTGATTTACAATTAGCGAGAAAATGTTAAATTCAAGCTTTCTTAACTGGATAAATCGTAACTGAACAGTTCTTGAACTCAACACAAACTCCCTTCAGTGTTGTTCCGTTGCTCGTTCTTTGCTGGTATCATAGAACCATCAAATGAAGGAGGCAACAAGCCATGAATACAGATAAAATCTATGCAGAGCAACTCGCAAACGAATATGCACCCAAGGACACCTCCAAGGTGGTCGCTCTTCGCAAGCTGGATGTAAAAGCCAAGCTTCCCGCAACCGTTTTTACCTACACCTTCGGTATTATCACTGCGATGGTAGCCGGTGTTGGGATGTGCCTTTCCATGAAGGTTATCGGCAACGGTAGTACTGCTATGTTTGTTCTCGGCGTAATTGTCGGCATTATCGGGCTGCTGGGTATGGGCGTTAATTACCCCATCTACAAAAAATTGCTGGCTCAGGGCAAGCAGAAATACGCTTTTGAAATCATGGAACTGGCGAAAGAAATCAGCGAGAAGTAAACAAAAACACGAAAGAAGGTGGGAACGATTGAATAGATCAGAAAGCAGATATTTTGCTACTGCAGCCAGAATGGACGAAGCCTTTCTGACCCTTCTGGCAAAAAAGGATTTTGAGTATATTACAATCAAAGAAATCTGTGAAGTAGCAGGGGTCAATCGTTCCACCTTCTATCTGCATTATGAAACGATGTCAGACCTGCTCTCGGAGAGTGTCGGTCGTATGAACAAGCAATTTCTTGCTTCTATGGAGAAAGATTCGGATGCCTTTTCTACAAAGCTGCGGAATTGCCCGAGGGATGAATTATATCTAATTACGCCGGATTATTTAACACCTTACCTCAGCTACATTAAGAACAACAAGCGACTGTTCCGCACGGCAATAGAAAATGCGGCGGTGTTGGGGATGGATAAAAGCTATGATAAGATGTTTCGTTATGTGTTTGCTCCAATTCTCGACCGCTACGGTGTGCTACCACAGGATCGACCTTATATCATGGCCTTTTATATTCGGGGATTGATGGCAATTATCTCAGAATGGCTCAAGAACGACTGTGTCGATTCCATTACGCATGTTACAGGTGTGATTCAGCAGTGTGTAAAAATACCACAAAGCGAAACAACGAACGCTGTTTAACAACTTTTAGCTTTCCTGACTGGATAAATTTGGGGAGGACAACCGATGATATTGTATTTTTCTGCAACAGGAAACTGTAAATATGTTGCGACCCGACTTGCATAGTCGGCAGAAATCGTTTCGATTGTAGACTGTATCCAAGAAAATAGGTGCGTATTTGAGGATGATGTAATTGGCATTATTTCCCCTACCTACGATTGGGGGCTACCGAGCATTGTCCGAGAGTTTCTGGAAACAGCATCCCTCCAAACGGATTATCTGTATTTTGTCGCAACTTATGGGACAACGCCCGGTGCAATCGGAGCGATGGCAAACAAGATAATCCGTGGGCGCAAGATAGATGCCTATTATTCCGTTCAGATGCCTTTCTGATGATGTCAGCTTTATCATTGCACATAATAAAAAAGCGAATGATACAGTGGAAATATTCAGCCTGTTTTCCTATACGAATGTGAATGTGCTTCCATTTACCGAAATTGTGCTTTGAGCAGACAGAGGGAAAAACATTTATCCACTTGAAGTTTAAGGATGAAGAAGAGATTA
>OGUD01001352.1_pt1 | contig 12534 bp, 10 predicted proteins | sample 1573671 | NCBI WGS metagenome assembly OGUD01 (sample SAMEA2582065, study PRJEB24529) | metagenome | biome: Human gut stool | place: China | collected 2011 | reverse complement strand
TGTCTCCTATTACCAGTTTAGCAGGAGTCTCTTCACGCGTTTTGCGTAAGCTGTCGGCTTGTGCTTTACCACGGGCTTCGGCTATTGCTTCAGCAAAATTGGCAAACAACAAGGTCACAAACAAAATTAAGAACACACACAAATTATATCCGAAAGTACCATATTCCGGAGTGAAGAGAGAGAGTAACGTTACCACCAGCATAATAACGGTAACCACTTCTACCGTAAACATAATCGGATTCTTTATCATCATTCGCGGATTCAACTTCACAAACGACTGCCTGATACTTTCTATTACTTGCTCCTTTTGAAACATAGAAGCTGACATCTTATTTTTCATAACTTTATTATCCTGCTATTCTTATAAACTTAAATGTTCGGCGATTGTACTCAACGCATGTACAGGGAAGAAAGACAAAGCTGCAACAATGAAAATGACGGCAAAAGTCATTACTGCAAAAGTCACAGTATCCGTTTTCAAGGTACCGGCACTCTCGGGAATAAACTTTTTTTGAGCCAATAGTCCTGCAATGGCTACCTGTCCGACGATCGGAATAAACCGACTCAGGATAAGTACAATGCCACATGTCCAGTTCCAGAAATATGTATTATCACCCAGTCCCTCGAAACCCGAACCATTGTTGGCAGCCGATGAGGTGTATTCGTAAAGCTGCTCGCTGAGACCATGAAATCCGAGATTGTTCAGCCATCCGCCCTCACTCTCCACAAAATCGGGGTGATGTGTATAGACATAACTTGAGATGGCAGTAAATACCAGAATTACAAACGGATGCAACAAAGCGACGAAGGTTGCTATTTTCATTTCCCGGGCTTCTACCTTCTTACCCAAAAATTCCGGCGTACGCCCCACCATCAGTCCGCTGATAAAAACGGCCATGATAATAAAGGTATAATAGTTCAGCCATCCTACACCAACACCGCCAAACCAAGTATTGATCTGCATATTCAGCATCTCGACCATTCCACTGAGCGGCATAGTCGAATCGTGCATCCCATTGACCGAACCATTGGAAGTAACCGTTGTGGTGACACTCCATAGGGCTGTGGCTCCGGCTCCAAGCCGTACCTCTTTTCCTTCCATCGCACCATGATCCTGGGCAATTCCCATTTCGCTGATACGCGGATTACCTCCCATCTCCTGACCGACATTGATAAAGACACCTGCCAGATAAGCAAACAGCATCACTCCAAAGATACTATATCCCAACTTCCTGCGATTGGTATAAAAGCCCAAGGCCAATACCATCGCCATCGGAATGATCAGGATCGACCAACACTCTACCATATTAGTCAGATAGGTAGGATTCTCCAACGGATGCGAAGAATTGACACCAAAATAACCACCACCATTGGTTCCTAATTGTTTAATGGGAACAATCGCAGCCGTAGGTCCCTGGGATACCATCTGCTCCTGTCCTTCGAGTGTAGTCAGTTGCATCCGACCGTCAAAGCCCATCGGTGTTCCCTGCAAAATCAGAATGAAACCTACCACCAATGAAAGCGGTAACAGAATACGTGTGCAACTGATCACCAGAAAGTGCCAAAAGTTACCAATCGTTTGAGTGCTCTTGGCAGCCATACTTTTCATAACTCCGGCCATGGCAGCCATTCCTGTGGCAGCAGTGATAAACTGGAACAACATGATGACAAACAATTGAGTGAAATAAGTCAGACCACTCTCACCGCTGTAGTGTTGCAAATTACAGTTTACCATAAAACTGATGCAAGTATTGAATGCCTGGTCAGGTGTTTGAGCCCCGTTTCCGTCGGGATTGAGCGGAAGCCAACCTTGCGATACCAGTAACACCATTCCCCATACAAACCAAAATGCATTCAGGATCAGTAACGCCTTGAGGAACTGTTTCCAGTTCATCTCCTCCTGCGGATTAATACCACATATCTTATAAATCACTCGCTCTATAGGCGCCATGAAGTCCGACCAAGTCTTCTCTCCCTTATAAACCCGGGCTATGTAACGTCCCAACGGATAAGCTAATACCACCATCAGGACAATCTGCACCGCCACTCCTAAAATTTCTGTATTCATTGCTTTATTTTCAAATTAAAACTTCTCTGGACGAATGAGCACATACGTCAAATAACTGAAAAGTATGATACCTACTACAAATAGTGTTGTGTACATAAAATAAATTCTCCTCTCTAAATTGTTTCAAACCAGTCAACGCATTTCCAAAATAGCCAGAAGCAGGCAAACCCGCTCAACAGGCAGAAAATAAATGAAACTGTTATTCCCATGTTTTTTACCTTTTAATTAAAATGTTTATACTTATGTTTTTTACCTGTAACTCTTCATGCCAAATGCGTGCCAGAAACAGTCAAGGATAAGATAAGTCACTATCATACAGAGATATAAAACAAATAGGGTATCTTCGTCTTGTACGAAGATACCCTATCATTATGAAAAGGTTCGTTTTATTTTGGAAAGGAAGGAATCATAAAACTCAGGCACGGATATGCACGCGCGACTCAGAGCTTATATTCTTCTATTTTTCGGTATAAAGTAGTCAATCCGATTTTCAGTAAACGTGCTGCTTCTGTTTTATTGCCTTTAGTATACTCCAATACCCTCGCTATATGCCTGCGTTCCATAGCCGAAAGTTCAAAGCTGCCCGGCATTCCTTCGTCGGATTTCTCGTAGTGGCTGTTTTGTATTTCCAACGGGAGATCGTCTACATCCAGACGGTCGCCCTCACAAACGATCAGGCTGCGTTCGATTACATTACGTAATTCGCGGATATTTCCTTTCCAGGGTTGTTGGCATAGGGCCTCCAGATAAGCGGGAGCAATCCTATTGACCGGATGTGAAAGTTTTTCGGAGAAGGAACGGACAAACGATTCAGCCAGTATCTTAATATCTCCCGTACGTTCACGCAAAGGCGGAAGATGTACCTGAAACACGGAGAGCCGATAGAACAGATCTTCACGAAAACGTCCCGCAGCTATCTCGGCAGGTAAATTACGGTTTGTAGCAGCAATGATACGCACATCAATGTGGGTCGGCTTCGTGTCACCTATCTTGATGTATTCGCCGGTTTCGAGGATACGCAACAGCTTGGCTTGCAACTCAAAAGCCATTTCACCGATTTCATCCAAAAAGATTGTTCCGTTATTGGCTTCTTCAAAAAGTCCCTTCTTATCTTTCAGCGCACCGGTAAAGGAACCCGCCTTATGCCCGAACATCTCGCTCTCCAGCAACTCTTTACTGAACGAAGAGCAGTTAACTGCCACAAAGTTTTGCCGGGCACGCTTACTGCTATAATGTATGGACTGGGCAAACACCTCTTTTCCGGTTCCCGTCTCACCCGTCAGCAATACAGGTACATCAGTCACCGATACCTTACGGGCTAACGAAACCGCTTCTTTCAATGCTTTCGATTCACCGAGTATGGAATCGAACGAATACATCAGTCCCATCTTCTTCTCCAGTTTGTCCAGGCGGATATTCATCCGTGCCTTTTCTACAGCGCGACTGATCAGGGGAATGATTTTATTGTTATCATCCCCTTTCGTTATGTAATCGAAAGCTCCGTTCTTGATTGCCTGCACACCATCAGGTATGTTTCCATGTGCCGTCAGCAGAATAATCTCTACTCCCGGAGATTTTTTCTTCATCTCCGTCACCAGATCCACCCCGTTTCCATCCGGCAGAAATACATCACACAAAGCCACGTCGGGCATTTGAAGTTCCAATTGTCTGAGTGCTGTCTTACAATCGCCGGCCTGACACACTTCGTAACCTTCAAGTTCCATCATACGTGCCAGCAGACCACGAATCTGCACTTCATCGTCAATAATCAGAATTTTACTCATATCTGATAAGTTAAAATGTGAATGGTAAAAAACAGGGTGTGCAAATATAATGGTTTTCTGCTACAACGCAAATGATCGGACTGCTGAAAAATAAAATTCCGAATGGCATGTCTTTTGAACTTTTATTCATGACTCAGCGCCCGATAATCTTCCCTACCCCTTTTCTGATCGCTCAGAAGCGGTTTTTAACGGGTAAGGAATCATCTGAACAGGCAAGTGCCACCTTTTCATTTTGATAAAACAAACTAAAATGAAAAGGAGACAGATAAGAAAAAAGAATCGTATAACTAAAAAAAATAGAGAAATGAAAATCTACAAATTCGGTAAGATTCCCACAGGCTCAGTACAGGGAATGAAAGGAATGCTCCGCCTGATTGACAACAGTATCCCCCAAATAATCGTTCTGTCCGCCACTACAGAGACTACGGAACGTCTGGCCGGAATAGCTGCCCATCTTTTCAACAGAGATACAGAACAGGCGCATGACGAGATAAGCAGGCTTGAATTCAGGTTTATCGATTTCGCCAACGAACTATTCAATGACGAATCGATCAAGCAACAGGCGGTCGATTCCATCATCGATCGTTTCCGGACTCTATGGAACTTTACCCGCCAACGTTTTACATCTGTCGACGAGAAAGACATACTGGCACAGGGAGAATTTATCAGCAGTATGCTAGTCAGCCTCTATCTGAAAGAGCAGGGAATCAACAACCGACTACTCAACAGCCTCGACTTCATGCGACTGGCTCCGGAAGAAGAACCGGACATGGAATACATCGGTACAAAGCTACACTTGCTCTTGGCAGAGCATAAGTCGACCAATGTATTTCTTACTCAAGGACATCTTTGCCGGAATGCTTACAACGAAACCTGTTACTTGAAACAAGGCGGAGATGATGTTTCAGCCACACTGATCGGAGCTGCTCTTCAGGCACAAGAAGTATGTCTGTGGACAGACAGCAAAGAGTTGCACAGTTGTGACCCGCGCTTTGTGAAGCATCCGGCAATGGTGAAGCAGCTCAGTTTCGACGAAGCCGAACAACTGGCCTATTGCGGCTGGACGGGATTCAACCCTCACTGCATCCTGCCCGCAAGAGAAAACAACATACCGATACGTTTGCTATGTTCGATGGAGCCTGCAGAAGGAGGAACTTTGATTTCAAATTCACAAAGCGGAGAAAACATAAAGGCCATTACCGCCAGAGACAATATTTATTACATTAAATTCCAATCGAACCGAACGTTACGCCCCTATCTGTTCATCAGCAAAATATTCGATACTTCTGCCAAATAGCACACTTCCCTGTGCCTGTTCGCCTCGTCCGGTTCTGATGTATCTGTTGCCATCAACGACAAAGAGCGTTTATCGCATATACTCCACGAACTCTCACGATATGCAGTCACGGTGGTAAAAGACCACATGTGCATCCTTTCGGCCATAGGTAACATGCAGTGGCAATGCGCCGGATTTGAAGCCCGAATCATAAATGCTTTGGCCACCATCCCGATCCGAATGATCTCTTATAGCAGTAATAACAACAATGTTTCACTTGTCATCAGGGCAGAAGATAAGAGAGAGGCATTGCAACGACTGAACGACACGCTGTTCACTCCCTGCCATGCAAATCCTTCTCAGATACATGTTCCGACATTAAAACACAGTTAGCAAAACACTACGGGCCGGCAGTCTTTCCCTTTAATGGGAGATTGAATAACATGGGGATGTTTTGGCGCAAAACATCCCCATGTTGTATATAAGAACATCCCCATGTTATCACACACAACATCCCCATGTTTTAATATCTAACATACCTGTATCACTCCACAGACGATAAGGAGATAATAGTATATCTTTTGGTGTAACTGCACTTCCGTAAGTAAGATAACCCATACTTGTTAATTTTTTAAGCTTTTCCATGAACCTTTTTAAGTCGGCAAACGTTTATTTCCATAGGAAACTATTTTAAAACGAAAATATATTCAAATGAAGATTATTATTATTGGAGGCGTAGCAGGAGGAGCTACTACTGCAGCCCGTATCAGACGTTCGGACGAAACAGCGGAAATCATCTTGTTGGAAAAAGGAAAGTACATATCTTATGCCAACTGCGGACTGCCCTATTATATAGGGGACGTTATCGAAGAGCGTGAGAAACTATTCGTACAGACTCCCGAAGCTTTCGGAGTACGTTTCAGGGTAGACGTGCGTACCGAGAAGTTATTTTTATCGACCGGAAGAAAAAGACAGTAACCGTCCGCCTTAAGAGTGAAGACACTTACGAGGAGAGTTATGACAAACTGTTAATATCCACCGGTGCATCTCCTGTACGCCCACCATTACCGGGCATTGACTCAACCGGCATCTTTACTTTGCGGAATGTAGCAGACACCGACCGCATTAAAGCATATGTCAACAATCGGCCTCCCCGCCGGGCTGTCGTGATCGGGGCCGGATTCATCGGGCTGGAAATGGCAGAAAACCTGCATGCACTGGGAGCGCAAGTATCTATTGTCGAGATGGGCAACCAGGTGATGGCACCTATTGACTTTTCAATGGCAGCACTGGTTCATCAACATTTGATGGAGAAGGGTGTCAACTTATACCTGGAGCAAGCTGTCGCATCGTTTGAGCAAGCAGGCAAAGAAGTGAAGGTAGTCTTCAAGAACGGACAATCCATCCTGGCGGATATCGTGATTCTATCTATCGGCGTGCGCCCGGAGACAACGCTGGCAAGAGCTGCCGAACTTACGATCGGTGAAGCGGGAGGTATCGCAGTAAATGATTATTTGCAGACTTCCGACGAATCGATCTATGCCATCGGTGATGCCATTGAATTCCGCCATCCCATTACGGGCAAACCTTGGCTGAACTATCTTGCTGGACCCGCTAACCGACAAGGACGTATTGTTGCCGACAACCTGTTGGGTGCACAGATTCCTTATGAAGGAGCCATCGGCACCTCCATCGCAAAAGTATTTGACATGACAGTAGCCTCAACCGGACTTCCGGGAAAGCGGTTAAAGCAGGCGGGCATTGTATATGCATCTTCAACCACTCATCCGGCCTCGCATGCAGGATACTATCCGGACGCTATGCCGATGAGTATCAAAATAACCTTCGATCCCCAAACAGGCAAGTTGTATGGCGGACAAATTGTGGGGTATGATGGCGTGGACAAACGAATTGACGAACTTTCTCTTGTCATCAAACACGAGGGAACGATCTATGACCTGATGAAAGTGGAGCAGGCGTATGCGCCTCCTTTCTCTTCAGCAAAGGACCCCGTAGCCATCGCCGGTTATGTAGCCGAAAACATCATCCTCGGCAGAGTAAAACCCGTATACTGGCGCGACCTGAGAGATATCGAACTGAAAGATGTGTTCCTGCTGGATGTGCGTACACCGGACGAATTTGCATTGGGTTCACTGCCCGGAGCAGTAAATATACCATTGGATGAAATACGTGACCGTATTGCTGAACTTCCTTCGAACAAACCAATCTACACCTTCTGCGCCGTAGGGCTGAGAGGATATCTTGCTTACCGCATCCTGATCCAGCACGGTTTCAAAGAAGTATATAACCTCTCCGGCGGATTGAAGACCTATCGTGCTGCTACCGCTCCCATCATCTTGCACGAAAATGAAGAAACAGACGACACGCCTTCTGCGCAAGACAGCCCGGCGAAACCTTCTGTGACAGCTGAGGCACCCCAAACTACAACGGCTGCAAATCCTAAGACAATCCGGGTGGATGCCTGCGGATTACAATGTCCGGGCCCGGTCCTAAAGATGAAGAAAACAATGGATACGCTTGTTCCGGGCGAGAGAGTTGAAATTGTGGCTACAGACCCGGGATTCTCGCGGGATGCTGCCGCATGGTGCAACTCTACCGGAAATAAATTTATCTCCAAGGATAGTACCGGAGGGAAATCGGTAGTAGTCATTGAGAAAGGCGAACCCCAGGCTTGTAACCTGACTACGACATGTGACAGCAAAGGTAAAACTCTGATTATGTTCAGTGACGACTTGGACAAGGCACTTGCCACTTTCGTCCTGGCCAACGGCGCAGCTGCCACCGGACAAAAAGTAACTATCTTCTTTACTTTCTGGGGGCTGAATGTGATTAAGAAATTGCATAAGCCCAAAGTGGAGAAAGACATTTTCGGCAAGATGTTTGGTACAATGCTCCCATCCAGTTCGCTGAAACTGAAACTTTCTAAAATGAGCATGGGAGGTATGGGTGGAAAGATGATGCGATACATCATGCACCGGAAAGGCATCGACTCACTGGAATCCCTGCGGCAGCAGGCTCTGGAGAACGGGGTGGAGTTTATTGCTTGCCAAATGTCGATGGATGTGATGGGAGTAAAACGTGAAGAGTTGCTTGATGAAGTTACGGTAGGCGGAGTAGCCACTTATATGGAACGTGCCGATAATGCTAACATCAATCTGTTTATTTAATAAGGAAGTATGAATACAATATGTAAGATGCGCGATATCTACAAAGCACTCTCCATTTTCGAAACGGCATTTGAAGAGGTGTATGGAATATCGCTGAACGAAGCAATGGTGCTATGTGCGTTGCGCGAAGCCGGAAAGGAAATTACCTCGACTGCTATAGCCGAACGAACGGAAATGGCTCCGTCGCATACGTCGAAAGTCATCCGTGCGGTAGAAGATAAAGGACTCATCCGACGGGCATTGGGTGAAGTAGACAAACGCCAGATGTACTTCAGCCTCACAGAGGCAGGCAAGAAGCGTTTAAACGAACTGGATCTGGACAAAGTAGAGATACCGGAAATGTTAAAACCACTGATATAAGTTTGTAACATCAGAGGTCACCACAGGTTACACGGATTATCACAGATCACCCATACAGACAGTCATCCATTTGCCCTTCATCTGTACAGGTTTGTGTAATCTGTGGTGAAAACACCTCTGTAACTTTTCTATTCATCTACAAAGGGGCAAGAATGGGGTCACTCTTCCAACCACTTCTTTATCAATCCGATGGCTTCTTCTTTCTCTTTTTGAGGCAAAGTGCCGATACGGGCCAAATGACTTCCGTTGGGTTCCACAAAGACATGAATATTCTTTTTCCCTTTCAGCCAGGTGACACCTGCTGCCGTCCATGGATCGTTCTGCCCATAAATAAAGATCATTTTCGGATCATTGTTCTTCAGGAAATGAATTATTTTCCGACTCAGAGTCTTATCAAACTTCATATCACCGAGTTCTTCGGGAAGCATCAAACGCTTCAAGTAATCTTTACTGGTTTTAATGGTAAGGTATTTTTTGAATGGACGGATATCATACCCATAATATCCCAACTCGCGGGCAGCTTGTACAAAGAAAGAAGTATTGGCACCCTCTTCCTCAAAATAAGACGGTTCGCTGATAGCGAGTAAATGTTTAAAGAGTTCGTCATCCGAAGCTGTAACGGCAGGAATCTGATCGACCGGAGTTCCCCATTGCCAGATAGAAAACGAATATTCGAGCACCGAATAATCATAAATCTCCTCTACAGGAGCACGGAACTTATATTTCTTTCCGGCACAATACTTCTCGAAACGAGGTAACAAAGTAGGTTTACGTTTCAACACCTCCAACTGAAAATCTTCAATTTTCTTACGAGCTTCGGGAGTAGATACCATCTTTAAAAAAGGTTCATGACGCCCGTCTTCAACTCCATAGCAAAGCGGAGCCACATATGGAACAGAGATATCCACATCCTCGGGAAAGAAAGTACGATAAAGCATTGCCGTCTGTCCTCCTTTACTGATGCCGGTGGCAATCCACTTACCGGGATAGATGGAACGGAAAGCCTCCCGTACGGCATGTAAATCTTCGGCAGAATTCTCGGCTGTCAGATATTGCCAATCTTTAGGAGTAGGAGTCGATTCAAGGAAATAGCGGTATTCCACGAATATCATATTAGTATTAAATAGTTTCGATAATTCCTCCCGGTAATTGGCTCCCAAGGCGTAAGAAGCGCCATAGCCTTCGGTAACCATCACAGTAGGACGATCAAATCCGACATGAGAAACAATAACACGCTGACTGAAAGAACCCTTCTCCGGATGACGATGATCTAACGGCTGTGTGAAATAAGCCACATATTTTTCAACAAATTCTGTAGATTCCAAGGGTTGGGTTCCGGTGATGTCGGCAATCTTACCCAATTTCTCTAATAAAGCTGTTTGGGCAGACAGAGGCAAGGATGTAACAAGCAAGACGAGCCATAAGGAAAGTGTCTGCCAGATGCGTAGGTTCTTCATATTTATTTCGGTTTTAATTTTGTACAAAGATAGATCTTTCACCAAAGCCTCCAAGTAATCATACTGCATTTTAACATTATTCTTTGCGAACCTTTTAACAAGAGTCTTGTTATTTTCTGCAAACGCCTTAAGGTACCAGGGCAAGATTTTTTTAATTAACCTAAACATTATAAAGATATGAAGAGATTAATTCCCATCTTATTGGCGGTCTTTGCATTCGCAGCCTGCGAAAAAGACCCTGACATGGACAAATTGGACAATGACTATTTGGTTTACACCAACTACGACAAGAAAGCTGACTTCAAACAATTCAGCACGTACTACATCCCTGACAGCGTTCTCGTCATCGGAGATAAAAAAGATCCGGAATACTGGAAAGGTGAAGCAGCAGAAGCTATCATCAATGCGTACAAAGAAAACCTGAATAGCAAAGGTTTTACATATACAGACAATAAAGATGCTGCCGACCTGGGTATACAGGTAAGTTACGTTCAAAGTACTTATTACTTCACCGATTACGGACAACCTGAGTGGTGGTGGAACTATCCCGGATACTGGGATGCACCTTACTGGGGTAATTGGGGCGGCTGGTATTATCCGTATGTTGTAAACTATAGCATTACAACCAACTCATTCCTTACTGAGATTATGAACCTGAAAGCTCCTGAGGGTGAAAAACAAAAACTCCCCGTTTTGTGGAGCAGCTTCCTGAGCGGACCTGCAAGCTATTCCGGTAAAGTGAACCAAACTCTGGTTGTTCGCGCAATCAATCAGTCGTTTGCACAGTCACCCTATCTCACTAACAAATAATTTAATCAAGAACCGTTATGAAAACAATGAAATATATTTCTCTTAGAGTACTGGCCATAGCGGCCCTTGCTCTGGCCTTTGCCATGCCGGCCAAGGCACAGTTATCAGATAATGGATACGCTAACGTGGACTGGCAGTTCAACGCACCACTGAAGAATCACTTTGCCGATAAAGCCAGCGGATGGGGTATGAACTTCGAAGGCGGTTACTTTGTAACTCCTAATCTCGGACTCGGACTCTTTATGAACTACAGCAGTAACCACGAATACTTCCCACGCGCAACTTTCCCTGTTGGCGAAGGAACCGTGAATACTGACCAGCAACATACCATCTTCCAGTTACCTTTTGGTGCCGCTGCACGTTATCAAATGAATCGTGGCGGAGCATGGCAACCTTATTTCGGTGTCAAGCTGGGTGCCAATTATGCGAAAGTACGTTCTAACTACAATATGTTCGAAACCCGCGATAATACTTGGGGATTCTACGTATCACCGGAAATCGGTCTTAACGTATACCCTTGGGCTTACGGTCCGGGTCTGCATATCGCCGTTTACTACAGCTATGCTACCAACAAGGCCAATGTGCTGACTTACAATGTAGACAAGCTGAACAACTTCGGCTTCAGGGTAGGTCTTGCCTTCTAAAAAGGGCAGAGGTACCTGACTATATATACAAAAGAGGCTGTTATATCACATGACAGCCTCTTCCTTTTTAAAAGCAATACATAGTATGCTTGCCTTTCATTTGACAACTTTATCAATCACTATTTATCTAAATAAAGGCCAATTGGAATCTTCTATATGGGCTTCTTTCATAATCGCTTTCAATTCATCCGCTTTCTCGGGATATTGATTCAGCACATTGTACTTCTCCGACGGATCAGAAGCCAGGTTGTATAATTCGTAATAGGGCTTATTTCCCCGTATATTCATGTGAACAAGCTTCCAGTCACCTTTGCGGACTGCCTGACGCCCATTCATCTCAAGAAATTCGAAATAAAGATATTCATGTTCTTTCTGTCCTTTACGGTTTTGTAACAGAGGAAGTATACTGACACAATCCATATTCCGGGTATCCGCTTTCGGATTCAACACTTCCCTGAAAGTAGGCATTAAGTCCCAGAATGAACACATGAAATCGGTTTCCGTACTGGGTTGTACGTGTCCGGGCCACGATATGATCATGGGTACACGGATACCACCTTCGTACACGTCACGTTTATACCCGCGCCATATGCCATTACTGTTGAAAAAGTCCGGATCGGCACCACCCTCCATATGAGGACCATTATCACTCGAAAAGATGATAATGGTATTATCGTATACTCCCATATCTTTCAACTTCTGCACAATCTGTCCTACATATACATCCAACCGATAGACCATTGCAGCAAATGTAGCGTGCGGATAGAACTGAGTACAATATCCTCCTTTACGGAAAGCAGGACTTCCAGGCTCCACTCCACGATAAGGCTTCTCGGGGTACTTCCCACGAAACTTCTTAATAATACTATCTTCAGGTACTATCAGTTCGGCATGCGGAATAATGGTAGGATACCACATAAAGAAAGGTTGAACTTTCTCCTTAGCTG
>OGUD01001347.1_pt1 | contig 12559 bp, 6 predicted proteins | sample 1573671 | NCBI WGS metagenome assembly OGUD01 (sample SAMEA2582065, study PRJEB24529) | metagenome | biome: Human gut stool | place: China | collected 2011 | reverse complement strand
ATTGCCGACTATCTGATAAAGCCGGTGAACCCCAACCAGATTCTGCTCACGCTGAAGAAGAACATACATCGCAAGCAGATTGTGTCGGAGGTGACGCAGACGGGCTATCAGCAGAACTTCCAGGACATATCAATGCAGATAATGAACTGCAACACGATAGACGACTGGAAGGATGCGTACCGCCGACTGGTACACTGGGAACTGGAGCTTAGCTCTACGGACAGCAACATGACCGAGATGCTGCAGATGCAGAAGGAGGAAGCAAACAACGGCTTCGCCAAGTTCATAAAGAAGCACTACTTGTCGTGGGTGGCACCGGGCGTAACCGAACGCCCACTGATGAGCCCGGACATCTTCAAGCGCAAGGTGTTCCCTGCGATAAACGAGGGCGAGAAGGTGTTCCTCATCGTCATCGACAACTTCCGCTACGACCAGTGGCGCGTGCTGTCGAAGGAGATTGGAAACATGTTCGACATCGAGGAAGATATGTACACCAGCATCCTGCCGACGGCTACGCAGTACGCACGCAACGCCATCTTCTCGGGCTTGATGCCCGAGCAGATTGAGAAGATGTTCCCCGAGCTGTGGGTGGACGAGGACGAAGACGAGGGCAAGAACCTCAACGAGGAACCGCTCATACGCACGCAGATAGAACGCTACCGCCGCCACGACTCGTTCTCGTATCACAAAGTGAACGACTCGACGGGCGCCGACAAGCTGCTTGCACGACTCAACGAACTGACGAAGAACGACCTGAACGTCATCGTTGTGAACTTCATCGATATGCTCTCGCACGCAAGAACGGAGTCGAAAATGGTACGCGAACTTGCCAACAACGAGTCGGCTTACCGCTCGATAACGCTCTCGTGGTTCCGCCATTCGGTGATGGCTGACTTGCTCAGCGCACTCTCGCAGATCGACTGCCGCATCATCATCACCACCGACCACGGCAGTATCCGTGCGTCGAAGCCGGTGAAGATAATCGGCGACCGCAACACGAACACCAACCTGCGCTACAAGCTGGGCAAGAACCTCAACTGCCAGTCGAAGGAAGTGTTCGTCATCAAGAACCCACAGGAGGCGCAACTGCCTGCGCCGAACATCAGTACGTCGTACATGTTCGCCACGGGAAGCACGTTCTTCGCCTACCCCAACAACTACAACTACTACGTGTCGTACTACAAGGACACGTTCCAGCACGGAGGCATCTCGCTCGAAGAGATGCTCATACCACTTATAACATTAAAAGGAAGGAAATAGAAAAGCTGCGAGCAGCTTACTGTTATAATAGAAAAACGGAAAAACTATGGAAATAAAAATCAACTCTCTGGCAGACATCAACGAGGCTGCCAAAACATTTGTCGAGAATATGGGCGACGGCAAGGTGTTCGCCTTCTACGGCAAGATGGGCGCAGGCAAGACTACTTTCGTGAAGGCTGTCTGCGAGTGCTTGGGCGTAGACGACGTTATCACTTCGCCCACGTTCGCCATCGTGAACGAATACACTTCCGCCACAACCGGCGACGCGATATACCATTTCGACTTCTACCGCATAAAGAAGCTCGAAGAGGTGTACGACATGGGCTACGAGGACTACTTCTACAGCGGTTCGCTGTGCTTCCTCGAGTGGCCGGAGCTGATAGAGGACCTGCTGCCCGAGGACGCAACGAAGGTTACTATCGAAGAGATTGCGGACGGTTCGCGCGTGGTGAAGTTCTAAACTATTTGAACGCGATCCGGTAGGTGCAGCCGTTCTTCCAGTTGCTGCAGCCGTAAGCCGTCTTACCTTTTATGATTGTACCCTTGCCGCAAACGGGGCAAGTGGTGCCGATTATGCTGTCGTCAGCCGACGGCTCGCTTGTTGCGGGTTGCGGTGAGGCGGCAGCATTTTTTGTTGATGCAGTCGACGGCGTTGCAGCAGACTTTGCTGTGGCTTTCTTCGGCGCAGCAGTCTTCTTCTTTTTCGCCTTCTTCAAGTCCTCGTCGGTGGTGATGGTGACACGGCGGTTGCTGTTGTCGCGCAGCACGTCGTACACAATCTCCGTCACCTGTTGCTTCAGTTCGTTGATGAAGTCGGCAGCCTCATATTTCTTGTGCTCTATATCGCGGAGCTTCTTCTCCCAGATGCCCGTCAGCTCGCAACTCTTGAGCAGTTCCTCGTGGATGATATCAATCAGTTCGATACCGGTAGCCGTGGCGATGAGGTTCTTGCGCTCGCGACGTATGTAGTGGCGCTTGAAGAGCGTCTCGATGATGCCAGCACGCGAAGACGGTCGTCCGATGCCGTTCTCCTTCAGCGCAGCACGCAGCGTCTCATCGTCGACAAACTTGCCGGCGGTCTCCATGGCACGCAGCAGCGTAGCCTCGGTGTAGTACTTCGGCGGTGTGGTCCACTTCTCGGTGAGTGTAGGCGTGTGCGGTCCGCTCTCGCCCTTTACGAATGTGGGCAGAGTGCGCTCCTCGTCCTGCTTGTCGTCATCGTCTGACGACGGTTGTGGGTTGAGGGGTTGAGATGTTGAGGTGTTGAGGTGTTGAGGTGTTGAGGTTTGTTGTTGAGCGTAGATGGTGCGCCATCCTGGCTCTAATATCTCCTTTCCGCTCACCTTGAACTCCACATCCTCCACCTTGCCGAGCACGGTGGTGGTAGCGAACTTGCAGTCGGGATAGAACACAGCGATGAAGCGACGCGCAATGAGGTCGTAGACGTTGCGCTCCATGTCGCTGAGTGCAGACGCAGGCACGCCGGTCGGGATGATGGCGTGGTGGTCGGTCACCTTAGATGTGTCGAAGACACGCTTCGACTTGGGCAACTTCTTGCCGGCAAGCGGCTGTATGTACTGCTCGTAGCCGCGCATACCGGTGAGTATGCCGGCGCACTTCGGGTAGATGTCGTCGCTCAGAAACTGCGTGTCGACACGAGGATAGGTAGTGAGCTTGCGCTCGTAGAGCGACTGTATGAGGTTGAGCGTTGTCTCGGCACTGTATGAGAACTTGCGGTTGCACTCCACCTGCAGCGAGGTGAGGTCGAAGAGGCGCGGAGGAGCCTCGTTGCCGTTCTTCTTCGACACGCCCGTCACCTCGAACGGCTTGTCGGCGATGGTGGCGAACGCCTGCTCGCCCTCCTCCTTCGTCGTGAACTTGCCCTTTGTGGCAGTGAAGAGTGTGTCGCGATAGATGGTGGAGAGCACCCAATAAGGCTCGGGCACAAACGAGTCGATCTCCTTCTGGCGGTTGACGATGAGCGCGAGCGTAGGTGTCTGCACACGACCGATGCTGAGCACCTGTCGGTTCTGTCCGTACTTGAGCGTGTAGAGGCGCGTGGCGTTCATGCCTAAGAGCCAGTCGCCGATGGCGCGGCTCAGTCCGGCTACGTACAGCGGCTGGTACTCACTCTGATCCTTGAGCGAGTTGAAGCCCTCGCGGATAGCCTCGTCGGTCATCGACGATATCCAAAGACGCTTCACCGGACACTTCGCCTGTGCCTTCTGCATCACCCAACGCTGTATCAGCTCACCCTCCTGTCCGGCGTCACCGCAGTTGACGATGCAGTCGGCAGCCTGCATAAGACGCTCGATGACACTGAACTGGCGCTTGATGCCGTCGTCGTCGATGAGCTTTATGCCGAAGCGCGGCGGAATCATCGGCAACGCCGAGAGACTCCAGTGTTTCCAGTTCTCGGTGTAGTCGTTGGGCTCTTTCAGCGTGCAGAGGTGGCCGAAGGTCCACGTCACTTGGAAGCCATTGCCCTCCATGTATCCGTTGTGGGAGGTTGTGGCACCCAATATGCGGGCTATATCCTTGGCTACGCTTGGTTTCTCGGCTATGCAGACTATCATTTGTTTCTGTTTTTTAAATTAAATACGAAGTGCAAAGTTACTTAAAATTATTGAGTTTCGCACGCCAAGTTCCATATATCTTGCGCAATTACGCAGCGGATACGATCCGCCATATTTCCTCCGGAAGCACGCCCGAGGCGTTGCTTCCGAAAGAAATTTTGGTCTTTTAGCGTTTTTTTTTACACTAATTAACACTTTTCTGCCCGTTTGTATCACTAATCTGAACTATTTAGACTAACTTTGCAGCGTTTGCGTTATGCATACACAAAAAAAACAAAGACATATCAAACGCATACTTACAACAAGGACTATATTTAGAGAATTAAAGAGTAATTATAAATTAGTATTCATACAACCCCAAAATGAAGAATAATGAGTAACACAATACATAGCCCACACGAGAACAAACTATTGAAGATGTCAGTATTGCTTGGTGATATCATCATCATCAATCTATTGTACTGGCTGTTTTGTTGCGTTTTAAAATATGACACCGACATCGACGCAATGCGCCAAACGATGGTGGTAGGCTCTATCGTATATTTAGCTTGCACAATAGACTATGGTGTCGTGCTGCATCATCGCAAGGTGAGCAACCACCAGATTATCATGCGTGTGATGCAGAACTTCTTCGTAAGTGCAATCGGTTGCATTCTCATGTTCGCCATCGGCGACTTCCAACACATGCCGTTATTCAGAATGATAGAGTTTTGGATGACTGCATTCGTCGGTGTTTCTATCTTCCGCATCATAACACGTCAGGTTGTTGCAGCATGGCGACGTATGCCGAAACACGCCCATAACGTGGTGTTCGTAGGAAGCAACAGCAACGTGCGCAACATGTATCGCCAGATGACCATACCAAACGACTTAGGTTTCAACGTGCTGGGCTACTTCGACCACCAACCCAACGAGAAATTCTCTGAGCTATGCACATATCTCGGTACACCGCAGGATATGCCAGAGGTGCTGAAGGAGCACAGCAACGTACACGAATTGTACTGCTGTCTGCCCTCACGCTTCAGCGAGGAAATCCTTGAAGTGATACGCTACTGCGAGCATCACTTCATCCACTTCTATTCGATGCCCAACGTCAGCAACTATCTACACCATCGTATGCACCTCAAAGTGCTGGGCGACGTACCTTACTTGAGTCTCTACAACGAGCCGCTGAGCCTCATCGAGAACCGCTTGATAAAGCGCACGTTCGACGTCGTGGTGTCACTGACATTCCTCTGCACGCTCTTCCCCATCATACTCGCCGTTGTGGCTATCGTTACGAAGATAACAATGCCAGGCCCGTTGTTCTTCCGACAGAAGCGCACCGGACTTAACGGCAAGGAGTTCTACTGCCTGAAGTTCCGCAGCATGAAGGAGAACAAGGATGCCGACACGCTGCAAGCCACAAAGAACGACCCGCGAAAGACGAAGTGGGGCAACATAATGCGCAAGACAAACATCGACGAGCTGCCACAGTTTATCAACGTACTGTTAGGACAGATGAGTATCGTGGGTCCACGCCCGCACATGGTGAAGCACACCGACGACTACTCGAAGCTCATCGACAACTACATGGTGCGCCACTACATCAAGCCAGGCATCACCGGTTGGAGCCAGGTGAACGGCTTCCGCGGCGAGACAAAATACCTCTCGCAGATGGAGGGACGCGTGGCTGGCGACATATGGTACTTGGAGCATTGGAGCGTATGGCTCGACATATATATAATGTATAAGACCGTGGCTAACGTCATCGTTGGCGATAAGCAGGCGTTTTAAGATATGAAAGGCACACCAAGCGGTGTGCCTTTTTTGTTGGCGTAACGAAATTGTAACAGTTTGGTAGTACGTGTGAATACAATTATATATAACTTTGCAAGCAGAACAAAGATATAGCAGTTATGAAACAAAACCAGAAAATCCTCGTTGTTGACGACGAGCAGGACTTGCTCGAAATCCTCAAGTTCAATCTCGAAACAGAAGGCTACGAGGTGCAGACCGCCACATCAGCCGAAGAGGCACAGACGCTCGACATAGCATCGTTCGACCTACTGCTGCTCGACGTGATGATGGGCGGCATGTCGGGGTTCGCCCTCGCCCGACTGCTGAAGGACGACCCACAGACAGCCCGCGTGCCTATCATCTTCCTCACAGCCCGCGACACAGAGAACGACACCGTGACGGGATTTAACCTCGGTGCCGACGACTATATATCGAAGCCGTTCTCGCTGCGAGAGGTGATGGTGCGCGTGCGTGCCGTGCTGCGCCGCACAGCCACTGAGAACGGGGAGGAAGAGGCGCACTTCATCACCTACCAGGGCATCGTGATGAACCTCGACAAGAAGACCGTAGCCATCGACGGCGAGGAGATAGCATTCACGAAGACCGAGTTCGAACTGCTCCACCTGCTGCTCGACGAGCGCGGACGCGTGTTCTCGCGCCAGGAACTCATCGACCGCGTATGGCCGAAGGACGTGTTGGTGCTCGACCGCACCGTGGACGTGAACATAACACGCCTGCGCAAGAAGATAGGCCGCTTCGCGAAGTGCATCGTGACGCGTCTCGGCTTCGGCTACTACTTCGACGCATAGGATGCCATACCCTCCTAAATTACTAATTATGAAAATATCTGTCGGCAAAAAACTATACCTCAGCATCCTCTCGGTATTCCTTGTGTTCGCCGTGGCGTTCATCGTGTTCCAGCAGGAGCGCGAGAAACAGTTCAAGATTGATACGCTCAACCTGAAGCTGCAAGACTACAACTCGCGCATGGAGGAATATCTGCGCCTCTTCCCCGACTTCTCGGAGGAGGCACTCGACCGCTATGTAGAAACCCACTACATACAGAATATACGCGTGACATTGATACGCGCCAACGGTGATGTGCTCTACGACAGCAAGCTGAAGGACTACTCGCACATCAACAACCACTCTACACGCCCGGAGATAGCAGCAGCGCTGAAGCACGGTGCAGGCTCGACCGTCGACCGCAATAGCGAGACCGTACACGGCGACTTTTTCTACTCTGCCACCTACTTCCCCAAGCAGCAGCTCATCATACGCTCCGCCCTGCCCTACACGAGCGACCTCGTACGCTCGCTGCAAGCCGACCAGCACTACATCTGGTTCGCCATAGGAGCCATACTGCTGCTCACCATCATACTCTACCGCTTCATCAGCCGACTGAGCGACAACATCACGAAGCTGCGCACGTTCGCCTCGAGAGCCGACCACAACGAGTCGCTCGAAACGGAAGACCTCGCCGTGTTCCCCAACGACGAGTTGGGCGAGATAGCCGAGCGCATCATCAAGATATACAAGCGATTGCAGACTACACGCCGCGAGCAGGACGTGCTGAAACGACAGCTCACGCAGAACATCGCACACGAGCTGAAGACACCCGTGGCAAGCATACAGGGCTATCTGGAGACCATACTCGAGAACCCGAACATCAACGATGCCACACGCGAGCAGTTTCTGCAGCGTAGCTACGCACAGAGCCAACGCCTCACCTCGCTGCTGCAGGACATCTCTACGCTCAACCGCATGGACGACGCACCGGAGATGATGAGCGAGGAGAACGTGAACATATCGGACATCGTATCGAACATACAGAAGGAGACGGCACTGCAACTGCAGCAGAAGGAGATGAAGTTCTGCAACCGCTTGCAGCCGAACATCGTGGTGCGCGGCAGCACGAGTCTGCTCTACAGCGTGTTCCGCAACCTCACCGACAACGCCATCGCCTACGCCGGTGTGGGCACAACGATAACCATAGATGCAGAGCTAAGCTCCGACGAGCTGTTCGATGACCACCGCAAGTGGCACTTCACCTTCTCCGACAACGGCGTGGGCGTGCCATCGGAGCACCTGCCACGCATCTTCGAACGCTTCTACCGCGTGGACAAAGGACGCTCGCGCAAGATGGGCGGCACCGGACTCGGGCTCGCCATCGTGAAAAACGCCGTACTGTTGCACGGCGGAACTATCAGCGCACACAACAACGAGGAGGGAGGACTTAGATTCGAGTTCACACTCAGAGCTTAAACCATCCGCATCGACCGTTGCAGACATCTGCGTCGACCGTTGCAGACATCCGCGTCGACCGATGCAGACATCCGCGTCGACCGATGCGGATGCTCTGCCCTTTACCTACACACTCGAGAATATTCACAAACTATCTATCAAATAATCAAAATAACCATGCAAACATGCGCTCATTTTGCTAAAAAGTCGTAACTTTGCAGACAACAAAATGTTTTTCATCCAAAACAATATACAAGCAGTATGATTCTATTTTTCATGACTCCAAGCAAGAGCGTGATTGCTACAGCAGCAGATCACAAGCTCTCACAAGACGAGATCAATGAACTGTGTTGGCTTTACGGCGGTGCCACTCTCATCGAGGGTGAGACTGTCGAGGGCTTCTTTGTGGGTCCACGCCGCGAAATGATTACTCCATGGAGTACGAATGCCGTAGAGATAACTCAGAATATGAGCCTCCACGGCATTTCGCGTATTGAGGAGTACTTCCCCGTAAGCTCGAAAGATGCCGACCACGACCCTATGTTGCAGCGCATGTACGAGGGTCTCGACCAAGACATCTTCACAGTGAACCACGAGCCGGAACCAATCAAGCGCGTGGAGAACATAGAAGAATACAACGAGCAGGAGGGTCTGGCACTCTCAGCCGAGGAGATTGAGTATCTGCACAAGATAGAGAAGGAGCTTGGCCGCCCGTTGACAGACTCTGAAATCTTCGGTTTCGCACAGATCAACTCAGAACACTGCCGCCACAAGATCTTCGGCGGTACGTTCATCATCGACGGCAAGGAGATGGAGTCGTCGCTGTTCGCTATGATTAAGCAGACAACAAAGGAGAACCCCAACAAGATTCTCTCTGCATACAAAGACAATGTGGCTTTCGCGCAGGGTCCGGTTGTGGAGCAGTTCGCACCGCACGACCAATCGACATCCGACTACTTCCAGGTGAAGGACATCGAGAGCGTTATCTCACTGAAGGCAGAGACACACAACTTCCCGACTACCGTGGAGCCGTTCAACGGCGCAGCTACCGGTACGGGTGGCGAGATTCGCGACCGTATGGGCGGCGGTGTAGGCTCATGGCCTATCGCCGGTACAGCCGTGTACATGACAGCCTATCCGCGTCTGCACGACGACGACAACCTCACACGCGACTGGGAGGACATCATGCCCGTACGCAAGTGGCTGTATCAGACACCGGAGCAGATTCTCATCAAGGCTTCTAACGGTGCGTCAGACTTCGGCAACAAGTTCGGTCAGCCGCTCATCACCGGTTCGGTGCTCACCTTCGAGCATCAGGAAGGCGCAGAGAAGTACGCTTACGACAAGGTTATCATGCTCGCCGGCGGCGTAGGCTACGGCACAAAGCGCGACTGTCTGAAGAAGGAGCCGCAGAAGGGCAACAAGGTTGTCGTTGTAGGCGGCGACAACTATCGCATCGGCTTGGGCGGTGGCTCGGTATCTTCTGTTGACACAGGTCGCTACTCTAACGGCATCGAGCTGAACGCCGTTCAGCGTGCCAACCCGGAGATGCAGAAGCGTGCATACAACCTCGTTCGCGCCCTGTGCGAAGAGGATGTGAACCCGGTGGTTTCTATCCACGACCACGGCTCGGCTGGTCACCTCAACTGTCTCTCGGAGCTTGTAGAGGAGTGCGGTGGAGAAATCGACATGAGCAAGCTGCCTATCGGCGACAAGACTCTCTCTTCAAAGGAAATCATCGCCAACGAGAGTCAGGAGCGCATGGGCTTGCTCATCGACGAGAAGCACATCGACCACGTACGTCGCATCGCAGAGCGCGAGCGTGCTCCGCTGTACGTAGTGGGCGAGACAACCGGCGACGCTCACTTCTCGTTCAAGCAGGGCGACGGCGTGAAGCCTTTCGACCTCGACGTGGCTCAGATGTTCGGTCACTCGCCGAAGACAATCATGCGCGACGAGACCGTAGAGCGCCACTACCGCGACGCAGAATATACACACGAAGAGACATCGGAGAACGGCAAGGACGACGTTCTCGACAAATACGTAAGCCGCGTGCTGCAGCTTGAAGCTGTGGCTTGCAAGGACTGGTTGACAAACAAGGTGGACCGCTCCGTAACCGGCAAGATAGCACGCCAGCAGTGTCAGGGCGAGATTCAGCTGCCGCTCTCAGACTGTGGCGTTGTGGCTCTCGACTACCGCGGCAAGAAGGGTATCGCTACGGCTCTCGGACACGCTCCGCAGGCTGGTCTGGCTTCACCCGAGGCAGGTTCTGTACTCTCTGTAGCAGAGGCTCTGACCAACATCGTTTGGGCTCCGCTCGCAGACGGACTGAACAGCCTCTCGCTCTCAGCCAACTGGATGTGGCCATGTCGCTCGCAGAAGGGCGAGGACGCTCGTCTGTACAGCGCAGTGAAGGCTCTCAGCGAGTTCTGCCTGGCTCTGAAGGTGAACGTACCTACTGGCAAGGACTCTCTGTCGCTCACTCAGCAGTATCCGAACGGCGAGAAGATCATCGCTCCGGGCACAGTAATCGTGAGCGCAGGCGGCGAGGTATCGGACATCCGCAAGGTTGTTTCGCCGGTACTCGTGAACGACAAGAACTCATCACTCTACCATATCGACTTCTCGTTCGACGAGCAGCGTCTCGGCGGTAGTGCATTCGCACAGAGCCTCGGCTTCGTGGGCGACGACGTACCGACCGTGAAGAACCCGGAATACTTCGCCGACTGCTTCAACGCGGTTCAGGAGATGATAGAGAAGGGCTGGATTATGGCAGGTCACGACATCTCTGCAGGCGGTCTGATCACCACATTGCTCGAGATGTGCTTCGCAAACACTGAAGGCGGTATGCACGTCAACCTCCACAACCTTGCCGGCAACGACGTCATCAAGATGCTGCTTGCCGAGAACCCGGGCGTTGTTGTTCAGGTTTCGGACAAGTACAAGGAGGAGTTCAAGGAGTACATGGAGGAGAACGGCATCGGCTACGCAAAGATTGGTTACCCCACTCCGACAGAACGCACCATCGTCATCAAGAAGGACGAATATACACATACATTCGACATCGACGAACTGCGCGACACATGGTACAAGACATCGTACCTGCTCGACCGCGACCAGAGCTTCAACGGTTGTGCTGCAAAGCGCCGCGACAACTACAAGAAGCAGCCGGTTGAAATGCAGTTCCACCCGTCGTTCAAGGGCTCGCTCGAGAGCTACGGCATCTCGGCTGACCGCCGCACAGCGTCGGGCATCAAGGCTGCCATCATCCGCGAGAAGGGTACGAACGGCGAGCGCGAGATGGCTTACTCGCTCTACCTCGCAGGCTTCGACGTGAAGGACGTGATGATGACCGACCTTATCACCGGTCGCGAGACACTCGAGGACGTGAACATGATCGTCTTCTGCGGTGGTTTCTCTAACTCTGACGTTCTCGGTTCGGCTAAGGGTTGGGCAGGCGCATTCCTCTACAACCCGAAGGCTAAGGAGGCGCTCGACAAGTTCTATGCTCGCAAGGACACTCTCTCGCTCGGTATCTGCAACGGCTGCCAGCTCATGGTAGAGCTGAACCTCATCAACCCCGACCACGAGAAGCGCACACGTATGCTGCACAACGACTCGCACAAGTTCGAGAGCAACTTCCTCGGTGTAGAGATTCCGCAGAACAAGAGCGTGATGTTCTCATCGCTCAGTGGCGACAAGCTCGGCATCTGGGTGGCTCACGGCGAGGGCAAGTTCTCACTGCCAGAGTCGGAGGACAAGTACAACGTGGTGGCTCGCTACAACTACGCTGAGTATCCGGGCAACCCGAACGGTTCCGACTACAATGTGGCTGGTATCTGCTCGGCTGACGGACGCCACTTGGCAATGATGCCGCACTTGGAGCGTGCCATATTCCCATGGCAGAACGCCTGGTACCCGGCTGACCGTCGCCAGGACGACGTGACTCCGTGGATTGAGGCATTCGTAAACGCACGCCAGTGGATTGAGAAGCAGTAACGACAACTCTTCTATACAACAACGTTTCGCAACCGCGAAACATAAAAAACTCCCACAGAATTAGCGAAATTCTGTGGGAGTTTGCTTTAAATAATGTACCTTTGCAGACGACAGAAGTGCACGCTTCGGGCATAACGCCCGAAATACACTTCACAGAACTAACAACAAAGGCGATTTCATAGCAAAACAGTATGCAGAACTTTTACTTAGCAGCGTTCCGCGTGTTCTTCAAGATAGGCATCTTCACGCTCGGCGGTGGCTACGCAATGATACCACAGATAGAGGCAGAAGTGGTGAACAAGCATAAGTGGATGACTCGCGAGGAGTTTCTCGACCTTATCGCCGTGGCGCAATCGTGCCCGGGCGCATTGGCAGTGAACATGAGCGTGTTCATCGGCTATCGTATGCGCAAGCTCGCCGGTGCCATCTGCGCTACGCTCGGCGTCACACTCCCCTCGTTCCTTATCATCCTGCTCATCGCAATGTTCTTCCACCAGTTCCAGGACAACGCTGTGGTGGCATCGGCATTCAACGGCATACGCCCGGCGGTGGTGGCTCTGATTGCCGCCCCCGTGTTCACACTGGCAAAGTCGGCACGCATCGCACTCACCAACTGTTGGATACCCGTAGGCAGCGCACTGCTGATATGGCTCCTGGGCGTAAACCCTACCTACGTGCTTGTAGTAGCATGAATATGCGGC
>OGUD01001330.1_pt1 | contig 12749 bp, 8 predicted proteins | sample 1573671 | NCBI WGS metagenome assembly OGUD01 (sample SAMEA2582065, study PRJEB24529) | metagenome | biome: Human gut stool | place: China | collected 2011 | reverse complement strand
GAAGAATAAAGTAGCAGCAACTAATACCGAACCAACAAAAGTTGTAGAACCCGAAACTACAACTTCAAACGATGAAACTTTATCACCCGAAGAGTTGCTCAAGGCAATTCCTAAACATCGCGGACGCAAATCTAAGATAGAACTCGAATTGTTGTCGGCTATAGAGGCACGCAAGCAGCAGATGCCTACGGACGAACAAGAAGATGCCGTTCCATCAGAAATATCAAAAACTAATACCGACGAGCCTCTTCCCTATGTAGCAGACAGCACTGACATAGAAGACACCAATACGAACGATACGGATACAAATAACATCAATACAAATGATGTTATACCAGAAGAAGCCTTCCATGGTGAGCCCCATCCAGAAAATCAACTTTCTGATACAAGTCTAATCGAGCAGTTGCAGGCAAAGATAAATGCTCACAACTCTTCAAATGAAGAAGAGTCAGAGATGCCTCACGACATGTATTGGGATGAAGATCCTGCTGACGGCACCGATTTCATCACCGTAGTTGATTTGCCTATTGAAGACCAAGGTGTTGTACCAACATACGACATGTTCGACAATCCTACCAACAACAATATGCCACAGGATCAGGCAGGAGCATATCAACAGCAGGAGCCTGCAGAGCCGCTTTTCGACTTCACCGATCTTATCACAGCTAACGGTGTGCTTGAAGTGATGCCGGACGGTTATGGTTTCTTGCGTTCAAGCGACTACAACTATCTGTCTTCTCCTGACGACGTATACGTATCTACACAGCAAATCAAGTGCTACGGTCTCAAGACCGGTGACGTTGTCGAGTGTCATGTACGTCCACCGCATGATGGTGAAAAATACTTCCCACTTACAAGTATTGACCTTATCAATGGCAGAGAGCCAATGGAAGTGCGCGACCGCATCGCTTTCGAACACCTCACCCCACTCTTCCCAGACGAGAAGTTCAATCTCTGCGGCGACAAGGCTACAACAAATCTTAGCACTCGCATTGTAGATATCTTCTCACCTATCGGTAAGGGTCAGCGCGCCCTCATTGTGGCTCAGCCCAAAACCGGTAAGACAATCTTGATGAAGGACATCGCCAACGCCATTGCAGCCAACCACCCCGAGGCATATCTGATGATGCTTCTTATCGACGAACGTCCAGAGGAGGTTACCGATATGGCTCGCACCGTGAATGCAGAAGTTATCGCCTCTACATTCGACGAGCCTGCAGAACGCCATGTGAAGATTGCCGGTATCGTACTCGAGAAGGCGAAGCGTATGGTAGAATGCGGACACGATGTCGTTATCTTCCTCGACTCAATCACTCGCCTTGCACGTGCATACAACACCGTATCGCCAGCATCTGGCAAAGTGCTTACCGGCGGTGTGGACGCTAATGCTCTTCAGAAGCCGAAGCGTTTCTTCGGTGCAGCACGTAACATTGAAGGTGGCGGTTCGCTTACAATCATTGCAACAGCACTCATCGATACAGGTTCGAAGATGGACGAAGTAATCTTCGAGGAATTCAAGGGTACGGGCAACATGGAGTTGCAGCTCGACCGCTCACTCTCCAACAAGCGTATATTCCCGGCTGTCAACCTTGTTGCTTCAAGCACACGCCGCGACGATCTGCTTCAGGACAAGACCACACTCGACCGTATGTGGATACTGCGTAAGTACATTGCCGACATGAACCCGATAGAGGCGATGAACACCATCCACGACAGTATGAGCAAAACCCGCGACAACGAGGAATTCCTATTATCTATGAATTCTTAAGATGGAGAAATACATTGAAATCAAAGGTGCACGTGTCAACAACTTGAAGAACGTGAGCCTTAAGATACCACGCGATAAGTTTATCGTTATTACCGGAGTCTCTGGCTCCGGTAAATCGTCGCTGGCTTTCGACACATTGTATGCCGAAGGTCAGCGACGTTATGTTGAATCGCTATCGTCTTATGCCCGACAGTATTTGGGCAGAATGTGCAAGCCAGAGTGCGATTTCATAAAGGGGTTGCCACCAGCTATAGCCATAGAACAGAAGGTAATATCACGCAATCCGCGAAGCACAGTCGGCACCACAACCGAGATTTACGAATACCTGCGCCTGCTCTTTGCACGCATAGGCCACACTTATTCACCTATTAGCGGCAACGAGGTGAAGGTCCATACCGTAGAGGATGTTATTGAATGTACACGCCAATATTCCGAAGGCACCAAGTTTGCAGTGCTCAGTCCACTTACATTGGTCGAAGGCAGAGATATAGCCACACAACTTTCTTCGGAGATAAAGCAAGGCTATTCGCGCATCTTCTACAAAAACGAGTTTGTAAGAATTGACGATTTCATCGCTAATACAACAGTATTGCAATCAGCAAATGTTGCAGACATCTTCATCCTCATCGACCGAATGAGTGTCAGCAACAACAAAGATACAATCTCACGCCTTACCGACTCGGTAGAGACAGCTTTCTATGAAGGCAATGGCAGTTGCCGCATTGTTTTCTTCCCAGCCAACCTCGTCTACGACTTCTCTACAAAGTTTGAAGCCGATGGCATGACTTTTGAGAAACCAAACGACAATATGTTCTCGTTCAACTCGCCTGTCGGTGCCTGTCCGGAATGTGAGGGCTATGGCAAAGTGATTGGAATAGACGAGAACCTCGTGATCCCCAACTCCTCGCTCAGTGTATATGACGGTTGTGTGCAATGCTGGCATGGCGAGAAGCTCGGCATGTGGATGAAGGAGTTCTGCCGACGAGCAGCCAACGACAACTTCCCTATCTTCACCCCCTACTTCGAGCTGACCGCAACACAGAAGGCAATGTTGTGGCATGGTCTGCCGTCTGACAAGCACTTAAGTCCAAGAGAGCAAGTGAGCATTGATGCCTTCTTCCAAATGGTGAAGGAGAATCAGCATAAGATACAATACCGCGTACTGCTCAGCCGTTATCGTGGCAAAACAATATGCCCCAAATGTCATGGCACCCGACTGCGCCCTGAAGCCACATGGGTAAAGATTGGAGGCATGAGCATCACCGAACTTATCGAGAAATCGGTAGACAATCTGAAGGCGTGGTTCGCCAACCTTGTATTGGAAGGAAACGAGAAGAAGATTGCCGAGCGACTGCTGCACGAGATTACGAGTCGCCTGCAGTTCTTGCAGGATGTGGGTTTGGGCTACCTCACACTCAACCGTCCATCAAACACATTGAGTGGTGGCGAGAGTCAGCGCATTAACCTCACAACAAATCTTGGCAGTTCGCTCGTCGGATCGGTATATATTCTTGACGAGCCGAGCATCGGTCTGCACAGCCGCGACACCGACAAACTCATACACGTGTTACGCGAACTGCAGAAACTGCATAACACAGTAATTGTTGTAGAACACGACGAAGAAATAATGCGTGCAGCCGACTACATTGTCGACGTTGGTCCTGATGCCGGACGTCTTGGTGGCGAAATTGTGTTTGAAGGTTCTATTGAGGACATTCTCAACCAAAGCGCTGATCAGCAATATGACAATTCCAAAAACAATAGTCACACCGTGCGCTATCTTACCGGACAGGACATTATTCCTGTTCCACAATCGCGCCGTCATTGGAACATGTCGGTAGACATAAAAGGCGCACGCATGAACAACTTGCGTGGCATCGACGTGAAGATACCGCTGAACGTGATGACCGTAGTTACCGGCGTGAGCGGTTCGGGCAAGTCATCGCTGATAAAGGGCATCCTATACCCTGCCCTCAAGCGCCATCTCAACGAGGTAGCAGACATGCCAGGCGACTACTCTTCGCTCGAAGGCGACTGGAAAAAGCTGGCACACGTAGAGTTCGTAGACCAGAACCCGATAGGCAAAAGCACACGCTCGAACCCTGCCACTTACGTGAAAGCCTACGATGCAATACGCCAGCTCTTTGCCGACCAGCCACTTGCCAAGCAAGAGGGATATACGGCGCAATACTTCTCATTCAACGCCGAAGGCGGTAGATGTGAGGAATGTAAAGGCGCAGGAGTGGTGACGGTTGAGATGCAGTTCATGGCAGACTTGGTATTGAAGTGCGACGCATGTCACGGACATCGTTTCAAGAAGGAAATCCTTGACGTTCGATATCACGGCAAGAATATATATGATGTGCTTGAGATGACCGTCTCGGAGGCAATCGCGTTCTTCACCGAGTATGGCAACAACACCATCGTTACGCGTCTGAAGCCGTTGGAAGATGTCGGCTTGGGCTACATCAAACTTGGACAGAACTCCTCGACCCTCTCCGGTGGTGAGAACCAGCGTGTAAAACTCGCTTACTTCATCAGTCAGGAACGTCAGGAGCCCACGATGTTCATCTTCGATGAGCCAACAACCGGCTTGCACTTCCACGACATTCATCGCTTGCTTGACTCATTCAACGCCCTCATAACACGTGGACACACCATTGTAATCATCGAGCATAACCTGGATGTCATCAAGTGCGGTGACTATATCATCGACTTAGGTCCAGAAGGAGGCAACAAAGGTGGAAACATTGTTTGTTGCGGCACCCCGGAGGACATCGTGCGTTGCAAAGAGAGTATAACCGGATATTATCTGCGCGAGAAGCTCACCAATAACAATGTTTAAACGCTTGTTTCATTGCGCTAAAGTGCTTGTTTCACAACGCTAAAGTTGAACAAATGTAACATTAAAGCAGAACTCAAGTCATGGTGTACCGAACGCAACCCATCCGAGTTCCGTACGCAACCGACATAGACCCCGACCGCAACTTAATTAGGTTGCGGTCGGGGTCTATCATACATCTACCACTTTAAAAGCACTAAACAAGCAACTAACAACGAGATAATATTCAGTCGCAAAGGAAATAAACGTTAAAAAACTACTACAACATCCGAAAAAACATTCTTAAAAACACTTGCAAATAAAGAATTTTATGTAAGTTTGCATACGACAAACAATAAACCTAAAACTATGATATACGTAACCTTACCTACTACCACGGAAGAAAAGCGATTAACGTACTATCTTGCTATGGAGGAATACGTTGCACGACACATGGATAGCGACGATTATTTCTTCATGTGGCAAGTGACCCCTACCGTTATATTTGGTCGTAACCAGCTCATACAGAGCGAAGTAAACTTGGAATACTGCCGCACACATGGCATAAACACATTCCGTAGAAAAAGCGGTGGAGGCTGCGTATATGCCGACAAGAGCAACATTATGTTCTCATACATCACACATGACGAGAACGTAAACCTCACGTTCAGCAAATATATAGGTATGGTCGTAGAGATGCTTCGCAAACTCGGAGTACCGGCAACAGCAAGCGGACGCAACGATATCATGATTGGCGACCGCAAGGTGTCGGGCAATGCGTTCTACCACATACCCGGTCGAAGCATCGTACACGGCACTATGCTCTACGATACCAATATGCAGAATATGGTCGGAGCCATAACACCTTCGGACGAGAAACTCGTATCGAAGGGCATAAACAGTGTCAGACAGCACATCACGCTGCTTAAAGACCACATCGAGATGGACATTGAGGCGTTCAAGGCATTCGTCAAGAACGACCTCTGCAGTAGAGAGGTGGTACTCGACAAGGCTGCAATGGACGAGATTTCGCGCATCGAAGAGGAATACCTAACGTCCGAATTCATCTACGGCAACAACCCCAGATACAACATACAGCGCCAAGGCAGAATAGAAGACGTGGGCGACTTTGTCGTGAACATCGAGATGAAGCACGACGTAATAAAGGATGTGGACATCAAGGGCGACTACTTCCTTGTGGGCGATATCGGACAGCAGGTGATAGCTCCGCTCATCGACCGACATCTCACTAAAGAAGACGTTGAAGCAGCCCTACCCGACCGACTCGACGATGTTATACTCAATCTGAAGAAAACCGACTTTGTTGAGCTTCTACTTAATAAATAATGTATAAGAAATAAACCTAAACACTACTAATATGGAAAAGAAAACATGTCTCTATGACAAGCACGTAGCTCTCGGAGCTTTGATGCAACCGTTTGGCGGATTTATCATGCCAATCCAGTACTCGAACATCACCGACGAGCACAACGCCGTGCGCCAGCATTGTGGCGTTTTCGACGTGTCGCACATGGGCGAAGTTACAGTTAAGGGTCCGGACGCAGAACGCTACGTAAGCCATATCTTCACTAACGACGTGCGTGGAGCTGAGCCTGGCAAGATTTTCTACGGCATGATGTGCTACGAGAACGGTGGCACCGTTGACGACCTCTTGGTTTACAAGATGGCTGAAAATGACTTCTTCCTCGTTATCAATGCTGCAAACATTGACAAGGATGTAGAATGGATGAAGAGCCACTTGGAAGGTTTCAACGTAGAGTTCGAGAACCGCTCAGAATACTACGGACAACTCGCTGTGCAGGGTCCGGAGGCAGAACAAGTAGTAGAGGAAGTGCTCGGATTGGAGTGCAAGGACCTCGTGTTCTATACAACAAAGACTATCGACGTTGCTGGCGAGACAATCATCATAAGCCGCACCGGTTATACCGGTGAGGATGGTTTCGAGATTTATGCTTCACACGCTTTCATCAACGAGCAGTGGGATAAGCTCATGGCTTCAGGCCGCTGCAAGCCTTGCGGACTCGGTTGCCGCGACACCCTGCGCTTCGAAGTTGGTCTGCCGCTCTACGGCGACGAACTCTCAAGCGAGATTTCGCCAGTAATGGCTGGCTTGAGTATGTTCTGCAAGCTCGACAAGCCTGAATTCATCGGTAAGGAGGCTCTTGCCGCACAGAAGGCTGAAGGCGTAAAGCAGAAGGTGGTAGGCATCGAGCTCAGCGACCGCGCTATTCCACGTCACGGATATAAGGTGCTCCATGAGGGTGAAGAAATTGGTGAGGTAACTACCGGCTACCACACCATCTCTTCAGACAAGTCGGTCTGCATGGCTCTCATCGACGCACGCTTCGCAAAGCTCGGCACAGAGCTTGAGATTCAGATCAGAAAGAAGACCTTCCCTGGCGTTGTCGTAAAGAAGAAGTTCTACGACAAGCACTACAAGAAGTAATTGCAGAACAATTAATAGGAGGGTATGGCATCCTTGCCATACCCACGCAGTCCTATCTGCGCACCCTATCTTCACATCTTATAATACAAGAATAAAATTTAAACTAAATAACAATTAAAAAACAAATCTATTATGGCAAAAGTAATTGAAGGACTCTTCTATTCAGAGTCACACGAATATGTAAAGGTTGAAGGCGATTTCGCTTATGTAGGTATCACCGACTATGCTCAGCACGCACTGGGCAACGTGGTTTACGTTGACATGCCAGAGGTGGACGACGAGGTTGAAGCTGATGAGGACTTCGGTGCTGTAGAAAGTGTAAAGGCTGCCAGCGACCTTATCTCTCCGGTTTCTGGTACTGTTGTAGAAGTGAACGAAGCTCTCGAGGACAAACCAGAGCTTCTCAACGAGGATGCTTTCGAGAACTGGATTATGAAGGTTCAGATGTCAGACAAGTCTGAGCTCGACGCTCTTATGGATGCTACTGCATACGAAGAGTTGTGCAACAAAGAATAACCGAAGCACATCAAATCACCCATTGTCAGCTTAACAGCTGGCAATAAACCGATCAAACTATGAACTTCAAATTTTTTCCACAGACCAAGGAAGAAATAGAACAGATGCTCAAGCAGGCCTGCATGAATTCACTCGACGATCTCTATGCCGACGTGCCTGAGCAGATTCGCTTCCGTGGTGAATACGATTTGCCCGAACCGATGAGTGAGACAGAAATTCGCTCATTGTTCGAGAAACTCGGCGAGAAGAATCGCCGATTGACTGTATTTGCAGGAGCAGGATGCTACGACCATTACACACCAGCTGTAGTGCCGAACATCATCTCGCGCTCAGAGTTCCTCACAAGCTACACTCCGTATCAGGCAGAGATTTCGCAGGGTACACTCCACTACATCTTCGAATACCAGAGCATGATGGCTGAACTCACCGGCATGGACGTATCAAACGCCTCCATGTACGATGGCTCTACCGCTACAGCCGAGGCTGCAATCATGGCTCTTGCTTCTACAAAGAAGACCGACACGGTGCTCGTTTCTGCTTCTGTAGACCCGAAGGTACTTAATGTTGTGAAGACATACGCCCACTTCCACGGCTTCAATGTGGAGCTTATCCCCGAGAACGATGGTGCTACAGACAAGGCTCAGATGGACGCTCGCCTCGAAAAGGGCGGCGTAGCTGGCGTAATCGTTCAACAGCCTAACTATCATGGTATTGTTGAAGACTTCACTGGCTTTGCTGATTCATGTCATGCACAGAAATCGTTGTTCATCGTGAACAGCGTGGCTGCCGACCTTGCATTGCTCAAAACTCCAGGCGAATGGGGTGCTGACGTAGCTGTAGGCGACGGTCAGTCGCTGGGCATTCCGATGGCATTCGGCGGACCATCTGTAGGCTATATGTGCTGCACAGAAAAGCTCATGCGCAAGATGCCGGGACGTATCGTCGGCAAGACTGTAGACAATCGCGGACAACGCGTATTCGTCCTTACATTGCAGGCCCGCGAACAGCATATCCGCCGTCAGAAGGCTACATCGAATATCTGCTCTAACGAGTCGTTGATGGCTCTCTTCGTCACTATCTATATGTCTGTAATGGGCAAGGAAGGTGTGAAGGAGGCTGCTCAGATGTCATACGATGGTGCTCATTATCTGCACGACGCTTTGATTGCAACCGGTTTGTTCTCAGACAAATACGAGCGTCCGTTCTTCAATGAGTTCTGCGTTAAATATAACGGCGATGTAGACCGTTTGCAACAACGTTTCATCGAGAACGACATCTTAGGCGGTGTGAAGGTTGACACAGACACATTGATGTTTGCCGTTACCGAAAAGCGCACTAAGGAAGAAATTGATAAACTCGTTAATATTGCAAAGGAGGAAAAGCTATGAACAATCGTCTTTATGGAAACTTGATTTTTGAGTTGTCTAAACCCGGACGCCGTGGCTACTCGCTCCCTAAAAACGAGTTCGGACATTACGAGGGGCCGACAGAAATGCGTCGCAGCGAAGATGCTAAATTGCCGGAGTGTGACGAACTGACCGTGGTACGCCACTACACCAATCTTAGCGCAAATAACTTCGGTGTCAACAACGGCTTCTACCCTCTCGGTAGCTGTACAATGAAGTACAACCCTATCATCAACGAAGAGATTGCCGCTTTGCCACAGTTTGCAGCATTACACCCATTGCAACCTGAGGATACATGCCAGGGCGCATTGCAAGTGTACTACGACATGCAGAAGGCTCTCTCTGCAATAACCGGTTTGGAGGAGTTCACACTCAATCCGTTTGCAGGTGCTCACGGCGAGCTTACCGGTTTGATGATTATCCGTGCATATCATCAGAGCCGTGGCGACTTGAAGCGTACAAAGGTCATCGTACCCGACTCTGCTCACGGCACAAACCCGGCTTCTGCAGCTGTCTGCGGTTTAGAGATTGTGGAAGTGAAGTCTACAGCTCAGGGCGTTGTTGACGTTAACGACCTTCGCGGTCTGCTTGACGACACCGTAGCTGCTGTGATGATGACTAATCCGAACACGTTGGGACTCTTCGAGCGCGAGATACCTGAGATACAGAAACTCGTTCACGAGTGTGGTGGCTTGATGTACTACGACGGAGCAAACCTTAACCCGATGCTTGGCGTTTGCCGTCCAGGCGATATGGGCTTCGACGTTATGCACATCAACCTGCACAAGACATTCTCTACACCTCACGGTGGTGGCGGTCCTGGTTCTGGTCCAGTCGGCGTACGTAAGGGATTGGAGCAGTTCTTGCCTGTACCGAAGGTTGAGAAGGTTGGCGATCGTTATCACATCGTAACTTCAAACGATCAGGACTTCAACGTGCATGTTGGTGAGTTCTTTGGCAACTACGCAGTTATGCTCCGCGCATACACCTACATCCTCACTCTCGGCAAGGAACATATACGCATGGTTGGTCCGCTTGCTACACTCAACGCTAACTACATCAAGGAGGCATTGAAGGATGTATATGAATTGCCAATACCAACAGTCTGCAAACACGAGTTCGTGTTCAACGGTTTGAAGGACAAGTCAACGGGTGTGACAACAATGGACGTAGCAAAACGCTTGCTCGACTACGGCTATCACGCTCCTACGATCTACTTCCCGTTACTGTTCCACGAGGCTATGATGATTGAACCGACAGAAAACGAAAGCAAGGAAACGCTCGACGAGTTCATCGCTGTTCTGCGTAAGATTGCAGAGGAGGCAAAGGCAACTCCGGAAGAGGTGAAGACAGCTCCGCACAACACTCCAACCGGTCGTGTTGATGATGTACTGGCTGCCAAGCAACCGATACTTACCTGGAAGCAGCTTTCCAACTAATTAACCATAAAGGGTGTGTTAAAATAGAACATAAGACAAATAGGGTTCAGCCCGATACATTCTATTTTGGCACACCTTTTTAATATCAACTATAAACAAAATGACAAAAACAAATCTCATCATTATAGGTTCGGGACCCGGAGGCTATCGTGCTGCGCACTATGCTGCGCAACATGGACTCACCGTGACCATTATTGAAGCTGCCGAGGCTGGTGGCACATGCTTGAACCGCGGCTGTATACCGACAAAGACTCTCTGTCGAAACGCAGAAGTTATAGACACCATGCAACATGCTGATGTCTTCGGTGTGGCACTTGATGGTTTCCAACTTCAATTCCCGAAAGTTATGGAGCGCAAGCAGCAGGTTGTAGAACAGCTGCGCAGCGGCATCGAGACTCTGATGCAGACTCCAGGCATTACCTTCGTTCGTGGTTTCGCTCACTTCAAGGACAGCAAGACTGTTGTCGTAGGCGACGAAGAGTACACAGCCGACAACATTATGATAGCTACTGGCAGCGACTCGAAGTGTCCACCAATAGAAGGCACAACGTTCCCAGGCGTTATCACATCTACAGAACTTCTCGACATCGACAATATTCCTGAGCGTTTGTGCATCATCGGCGCAGGAGTCATCGGTATGGAGTTCGCTTCCGTGTTCAGCAGCTTTGGTAGCAAGGTGAGTGTGATTGAGTTCCTCAAGGAGTGTTTGCCGGTTCTCGATTCGGACATCGCCAAACGTCTGCGCCAGACTATCGGCAAACGCGGCGTAGAGTTCTCTATGCAGTCGGCTGTTAAGTCAATCGCAGAGACAACTACAGAGGACGGCAAGCGCCAGCTCACCATCACCTACGAGAAGAAGGGCAAGCCTGCTCAGCTGGATGCAGACGTTGTACTCATTGCCACAGGACGTAAACCAAACATCGAAGGTCTTGACCTCGAACTCGCAGGCGTTGAATACTCGCCGAAGGGAATCGCGGTAGACGATGATTTCCGCACAAACGTTGAAAGCATATATGCCATCGGCGATGTAAATGGACGCTGTATGCTCGCTCATGCAGCAACCTTCCAAGGGCTGCATGTCGTAAACAATATTCTCGGCAAAGAGGACGAAATCAATTTTGATGTTATGCCGTCAGCAATCTTCACTTATCCTGAAGCAGCAAGCGTAGGCAAGAGCGAAGACCAACTGAAAGCAGAGGGATGCGAATACGAATGCCGTAAGGGCTTCCACCGTTCTAACGGCAAGGCACTCGCCATGAACGAGACAGACGGCATGGTGAAGTTGTTTGTCAATAAAGCGGACGGAAAACTCCTCGGTTGTCATGCCTTTGGAGCACATTCGTCAGACATGGTGCAGGAGATTTCCGCTCTAATGAGTAAAGGTGCAACCATCACTGACCTTGCAAACGCAATCCATATCCACCCAACCATTGGAGAGATTTTGCATGACATAGCACTATAATGCAACCAACAAAAGACATAAGAAATGGGACTATAGACAGTTTGTTCTATAGCCCCATTTCTTTATTTACTGATATCTAAAACTATTGGTTTGATATTAAAACCTTTTTACCGTCAACAATGTACGTACCTGGCATAAGGTCGCAATTGCTATCGCCTACATACATACCACTTATATTATACACTTTATGATCCTTTGGTTGTAAGTTAGCATCTATAGCAATAATATCGGTAGCTTCTGAATCAGCATTGTAGCTTAATATCTTATTCACCGCATCCTTTGGAATAACAAAGTATGCCCTCATGCCGTTCATCGTATGATTTGTTTCAGATGGTCGGAAGAATCTATTTTCGCTGCCAAGGAACACGTGTGTTCCATCAATGTACAAGTCGGTAGGCTCGTACACGCCTTGCATGTAATATCCATCCTTACCTACCTGCAGTGTAGGATTAGCCTTCATAGCTATTTTAACGTCATCAAACACTACTCCGTCTATATTCGTATTAGGTTTTATAAGATATGGTACACCTGCCTCAATATTCTCTTCTGTCTTAAAGAACATTGTAGTTCCCTCCATGTGATCGAATGTTCGCAAGTCTACATACTTAACCTCTGTACGGTTTCAGGAAACAGCCTCATCTATTTCATCTACACCCCGAATGCCTTTGCTAATTGTTGCTGACTGATATTAAAAGGCAGACATATCGTGTACCACTTTCCATCATTTACAAAACGTCTATTTAACTTGAATTGTACTACCTTATCATCGTTCTGCTTCAGTGTCTCAACAGTCTTTGTGTCCTTCTCATCAATATCAAGAGGTGGAATTGAACTGATAAATATCTCTATTTTCTTAATAAAACAAAGATG
>OGUD01001326.1_pt1 | contig 12791 bp, 12 predicted proteins | sample 1573671 | NCBI WGS metagenome assembly OGUD01 (sample SAMEA2582065, study PRJEB24529) | metagenome | biome: Human gut stool | place: China | collected 2011 | reverse complement strand
TTAAACAGGACGGGCTCAAGACCGCCGCGTTCAAATCCCAGAATATGGCATTAAATTCCTACATCACAAAGGACGGTCTTGAGATGGGCCGTGCTCAGGTCATGCAGGCGGAGGCGGCGGGAATCGAACCGGAGGCGGCGATGAATCCGATCCTCCTAAAGCCCACCTCCAACATGGGCTCCCAGCTCATCGTAAACGGAGAAGTCAGGGGAAATTATCCGGCGGCGGAATATTTTAAGATGAAAAAGAGCCTGATTCCGGACATCATGGACGCTTACAACACTCTGGCATCCAGGTACGATGTGATCGTCGTGGAGGGTGCCGGAAGTCCGGCAGAGATCAATCTCAGGGAGAACGATATCGTGAACATGGGACTGGCAGAGATGCTCGACGCACCGGTCCTTCTTGCGGGAGATATCGACCGGGGCGGGGTCTTCGCCCAGCTTTACGGAACCGCGGCACTTTTGACAGAGGAGGAGAGAAGGCGGATCCGGGCCTTTGTGATCAACAAATTCCGCGGCGATAAGGAGATCTTAAAACCGGGCCTTGCCATGCTCTATGAGCGGATCCGGATCCCGTTCGCGGGTGTGATCCCATATATGGATGTGGATGTGGACGATGAGGACAGTCTCTCGGAGCGACTGACCGGAAAACACGGTTCAGGGCCGCTTCTCGACCGATCCGGCCATGAGGCGTTTGCAAAGGTCACGGTGGTAAAACTTCCGCGGATCTCAAACTTCACGGACTTCAATTCCCTTGAGCGCCTTCCGGGAATCGCTCTTTCCTATGTGAGCCGGCCCGAAGAAATGACAGGATCCGATCTCATTATCATACCCGGAACAAAGAATACGATGGGGGATCTCAAATGGACCCGCCAGAACGGGCTGGAGGCAGTGATCACACGGATGGCAGGCAAGGGAACTCCGGTTATCGGTGTGTGCGGTGGATTTCAAATGCTCGGAACGAGTCTTGACGATCCTCATGGGGTCGAGGAGGGCGGGACCATGCGGGGAATGGAGCTCTTACCGATCCGGACGATCTTCGCGGAGAAGAAAACGAGAACGAGAGTAACCGGCACGGCGAGATTTTCGGAGGACGGCGAACCGGTTAAAATCTCCGGCTACGAGATCCATATGGGTGAGACGATCCGGGATGGTGGAAGGAATTTCTCGGAAATCTGTTGCAGTGATGGAACTGGCGGACATACAGCCGATACAAAAGAGGACGGCTGTGTATACAAAAATATATTCGGAACCTACGTCCACGGCGTTTTCGATACGGAGGAGATGCAGACGGCAGTTCGTAACTTCCTTGCAAAACAGAAAGGTGTCCGTCCGGAAGAATATGAGAGCGGAGTGACCTTTTCCATGGCGAAATACAAAGAGGAACAGTACGATAAAATGGCAAAGATCATCCGGGAAAATCTCGATATGGATATGATCTACCGGATCTTAGAGCGAAAGGATGTGAGAGGATGAGCGGACTCGACTGGACAGAAGAATTAAAGAAGCGGACGGGCATCGATTTTTTGACGACCCGCCCGATGGAGATCGAAAAGAAGAGCTTTGAGATCATAAAGGGAGAGCTGGGGGACGAGTTCGTTTCCTCCTATCCGGCGGATGCACTGCCGCTCCTCTGCAGGGTGATCCACACGACGGCGGATTTTTCCTACAGGGACACCCTGACGATCACCGACGGAGCTGTCGAAAAGGCAAAGGAAGCGATCCGACGCGGACTTCCGATCATCACGGACACCACGATGGCTGCATCCGGGATCAATAAAACGGCGGCAGGAAAATTTGGGATCGAGGTGCACTGTTTTATCGGAGATGAGGATGTGAAGGTAAAAGCGAAGGAGAGCGGCATGACAAGATCTGCGGTCAGTGTCGAAAAAGCCGCAGGATGTTATCCGGAATGCATCTACGCGGTGGGCAACGCACCGACAGCCCTGATGCGCCTTTATGAGCTGATCGAAGAGAAAAAGATCCGCCCGGCGCTTATTATCGGAGTCCCGGTGGGATTTGTAAATGTGGTGGAAGCAAAAGAGTTGATCTTAGGGACAGATGTTCCGGCCATCGTCGCAAGAGGACGGAAAGGCGGCAGTAATATCGCGGCGGCGATCTGCAATGCGTTATTATATGAAGCTGGCGGAAGATAAAAGAATATAGGATGGAATACTGATATAGAAAAAGCCTCAGAGCAGCACAGAATGTGCAAAACTCTGAGGCTTTTTTATGCCTGCATGATAATTTGTCTATTTCACTTCCTGCACCGTGATCCCCGGTACAGCCATCAAGGAGTAGTTCGTGTGATACACAACGAAACCGGGAGCAGCGCCGGGAACTTTTTTCAGATTCTTTCTCTGGATATAATCGACTTCCACCTTCTCGTTTCCCCGTCCCTTGGAGTAATAGGCAGCCAGCGCTCCGGCTTCCTCAAAAACGCGGTCCGGCAGCTCCTTTCCCTCGGTCTTTACGATCACATGGGAGCCGGGGATTCCCTTCGCGTGAAACCACCAGTCGCCGCCGTTGGCAAACTTGAAGTCGAGTTCTTCATTCTGGTAGTTGTTTTTTCCGACATAGATATGGAATCCGTCGCTGGAAAGGTAGTGGAACGGGCGGCTTGTGATCTTTACCTTTTTCCCGCCGGTGTAATGGCGTTTGATATAGCCGTACTCCGTAAGTTCTTCCTTGATCTGTACAAGATCCTCCTCCAGCCTTGCGATATCCATGGAGGTACTGATGGATTCCAGATGGTCGATCTCCGCCTTTGTCTGCGCGAGCTGTTCCGTGACGGCCTCGTAGGTCCGTTTCTGTTTATTGTACTTATCGAAATACCGCTTTGCGTTCTCCTGGGCTGTCATCGTCGGATCCAGAGGGATCGTAATTTCCGCATTGTCGTAATAATTTAAACATTTGAAACTTTTTTCACCGCCGGAGAGACCATATCCGTAGGTATTCAAAAGTTCTCCGTAGATCCGGTATTTTTCCCGTTTTTCAGTATCCTTGAGCTGCTTTGTCTGAAGATCCAGCTTTCTCACACTGCGCTCCAGTGCATTGGAGATGATCTTTCTAAGATCCGTGGACTTCTGGTGGATCCGTGATACCGTATTCTTTTCCGAGTAGTACCGCTCGAGGAGCTCGCTGATGGAATCAAACTTTACAGTCCTGTAATTTCCGCCTTCCATCATCGTCAGCGGGACAGCGGCAAATTCGATGGGTTTTTCTCCCTCGTAGATAATATTCGGGGTGAAATTGCCCTCGCGGATATCGTCCATGATCCAGTTGAACGCGTGGAAGAGGTGGGTGAGTTCCGCGTCGGAAAATTCTTTCGCGGAGATATCCCCGTCTAAGGATGCCAGATGGCAGATCTCAGCGGCAACCACGGGACTTAAGCCGGTAAGATCCATGTAGAGCGCTTTGGAAAGATTCTGCGGTGTGCTGTGCAGAAGCTCTTTAAATTCCGTTTCCGTGATCGTAAGCGGATTCTTCTTCTCACCGGAGTGGGGGATAAAATAATCTCTTCCCGGGAGGACTTCCCGGACAGAGCTTACCTGAGCCGAGATATGTTTGATGCTGTCTAAGATCACGTTATTCTTATCGCAGAAGATGATATTGCTGTGTTTTCCCATGAGCTCGATCACGATGAACTTTCTTCTGAGGTCGCCCATCTCATCAAGATGCTCCACCTCGATCCGGACGATCCGCTCCAGCCCTGGCTGGGTGACAGAGATAATCCTGCCATTGGCGATATGCTTTCTTAAGAGCATACAGAAGTTCGGGGCCGTCATCGGGCTCGGTTTATTGTTTGCCGTAAAATAGAGAAGCGGGAGACTGGCGTTGGCTGAGACGAGCAGCCGCACGTTCTCCCGGTTTCCTTTTATCGTAAAAAGTAATTCGTCCTTTTCCGGCTGGGCGATCTTTGAGATCCTGCCGGAGACGATCTTATCGTTCAGATCGCGGACCAGATTCGCGATCACAATTCCGTCAAATGCCATTGTTGTGGTGGTTCCTTTCTGACAACAGCTCCGTCTGAAATGTCAAAAACCGTGACTGTGGAATCTGCTGTCTCTATATAGATTTTGTGTAACTGTTCAGTAGGTCTGCGCACTTGCTGCGCTGACCGTAAGAAAACATAGGCTGGAGGGCAAAAATCCCATCAGCGAAGCTGATCTGGAATGGATTTTTGCGTGTAACTATGAAGGTACTGAATAGTTACGATTTTGTACAAAATATGGAATGCCGGACAAGGAAGGAGATAAGGCCTTAACCGATTTCCGGTGGAACATTATCCGGCAAAGTTTTCCTTAAAAATCTTCTCGATCGCGGCTGTCAGTTCCGCCACGGAATGTGTCCGGCTTCTGGAACACTCCCTCGCAGGGCGTCCGCAGAGAAGACAGGTCCGTCCCGGTTTTCCGATATCACTTCGGGAGATCTTTTTCCCATCTCGTCCGATGATGTCGATATCGTAAAGACGTCCAAGCTTTGACGCGTCCTCCAACGGCACCAGCAGACGCTTTACATCAAGGGCATCCGCGTCCACGCATAAGAAGGCCTCCGGACCTGTCCGATCCAGGATCAGACTGCGCTTTAAGACCGGGATACCGGAATCGGATAACGCCTGAAGGATCTCCTTCAACGCAAGCTCAAAGGTCTCCGGCACATAGGGCAGGACCTTCACAGGACCCGGAATATTCAGGGTGAAGGAGACGAGAACTCCTGAATATTCCGCGAGAAGTTTCTCCTGTACCCAGACACGCCGCTCTCTGGCATTCAGCATATCCGGCAGTTCTGCCTCCGCACCGATAAACTGTTTTAATTCTTCTTTTTCTGTATCACTCAATAAAAAATGTTCCATAAAAACCTCAAATTCTGAAAATGCGGAGACTCCGTGCAGGATCCGTTAAGTGTTTTTTGCCGGATTGCGGAGCGCGTGCAGGATCTCGAGAAATCCCTTCATATATTTTGTCAGATACATGTCCTTCCGGTAGCAGGCATAAAAGTGCCGTGGATTCTCTACTCCGAGGATCGGATAGGAAAAGTAAGGGGATTCTGCGGAGTTGGACGTATCCACATAGGCGTCCGGACACGCCATAACAACGGGGCTCGACGCTACTACATGCTTTCCAATCTCAATGCTGATCGTCTCAAGATCGATCTTCGGCTTCATATCTCTTGTGATGAAGAGAGTGTCCTGAATCGACCGGACAGAATGTCCGGGGCGGCTGGAGACAAAGGTCTCATCCTTTGCCTCTATAATATCGATAGGCGTTCCGGGCCGGATCCGTTTTGCGAGTGCGCAGTCTCTGTTCACGATGAGAACGAGCTGTTCCTCCTGGATCAGGTCATAATATAGATCCGCATGCTTCGGAAACGTGGTCAGGAGTGCGATTCCGACCTCCCCCTCCAGAACACTTTTTTCCATCGTCGCGGACCCCTGCTCGTGAAGCTCGATCTCCACATGGGGGAATCGTTTTTTAAAACGCGGATATAATTCCGGTAAAAGCTCCATGCCGCGCTGAACAGAGATACCAAGACGGATCTTTCCGAATTCCTCATTACTGAGTTCTTCGACCTGCTTTACAAGATTCGTGGAGATCGTTGTGACCTGTCTTGCTGCTTCCACATAGAGCTGTCCCGCGGGCGTCAGGGTGATCGGATCGGTAGAACGGTTAAAGATCGGAGCGCCGAGATTGCTTTCTGCCGTCTTTATGATCTGGCTCAAAGAGGGCTGGGAGACATAGAGCTTCTTTGCCGCATTCGTAAAGCTGCCTTCTTTTAAGACGGTCAGTACGTACTGCATATGTTTTTCATTCATGTGGGGCACTCCTTTCCAGAACCGGAACGATACGGGATCGTTTGCGTCCCTATATTTTAACATATCTTCCTTAAAAATTCAACGCACGGAAAAAGACACGTATCTCCCCATAAGAATTCTCCTATATTCCTTATAGACGGATATGTATTGGATTAAAAAAAATACAAGTGATATAGTAAAGCCATAGAAAGTCATAGAACTAAGGCAGGAAACAAAAGTGATTTTGTGTATCCTGCATAAAAAGAAAAACGGAAGGTCCGGCAGCGGGATATACATAGGAATGACAACAGCGGACCATGCGGCCGTCTGAAAAATGGCTGCCGACCGTGAATGATCACAGGAGGGGATTAAATGGAAATCAAGAAGACAGCCATGGCCGGCACACTGGAATCCAGCGATGCCCAGGTCACTGTTGAACCGGGCGATGGAACGATCGAGCTCACCATCGAGAGCAGCGTGATCCATCAGTACGGCAGACAGATCAGAAAAGTCACATTAGAGACGCTGTACCGTCTCGGTGTTGACAACGCGAAGGTCACGATCTTCGATAAGGGAGCTCTCGACTGTACCTTAAAGGCGAGAGTTGAGTGTGCGGTCTACCGTTCCAACGGCATCACCGAAAATCTTCCGTGGGGAGGTGTCATCAAATAATGCATCCGAATAAAAAACGCTTAAGAAGATCCATGATGTTTTTAAACTGCCAGAAACCGGGTCTCATCAAGGATCCGTATATCTATAAACCGGACTCCATCATGTTGGACCTTGAGGACGCAGTTGCCGAGAACCAGAAGGACGCAGCGAGATATTCCTTATATCATGCACTTCAGGAGATCGATTACCGCGGTGTTGAGAGAGTCGTAAGAATCAATGGTCTTGATACCCCGCACTGGAAAGAGGATATCCGTGTCTGTGTTGCCGGAGGTGCTGATACGATCCGTATCGCAAAGACCGAGACAGCACAGGATGTTAAGACCGTTGAGGAGCATGTCCTTGCGGCAGAGAAAGAGTTTGGACGCCCGGAGGGAAGCACGCTCTTAATGGCAGCCTTAGAGTCCTGCAAAGGTGTTTTAAATGCCTTGGAGGTATGTCAGTCTTCTGACAGACTTATCGGAATCGCTTTATCCGGCGGAGATTACACAAAGGACCTCCAGACAACGATCACAGGAACCGGAGTGGAGCTCATGGGAGCGAGACAGCACATGATCATGGCGGCGAGAGCGGCAGGTGTCCAGTGCTGGGATACGGTGTTCACAAACCTTGACGATATGGAAGGCTTCGAGAATGAGACAAGAATGATCAAGATGATGGGCTTCGACGGAAAGTCTCTCGTAAACCCGAGACAGATCGCCATCGTCCATAAGATCTTCACACCGTCGGAAAAAGAGATCATCTTCGCGGAGAAGGTTGTCCGCGAGATCGATGACAAGAAGGCAAAGGGAATCGGAGTCTTCACTGTTGACGGAAAGATGATCGACATCGCATTCTACGACGGAGCAAAGAGAACACTCGCCATGGCGAAAGCAGCAGGCGTTTATAAGGGGGATTTATAAGATGATCAATGCAGTTGGAAGAGAAATTCCCGAAGAGATCTTAAAAGCAACAGGCAAGGAGCCGTTCAAGGGCGTCTATGCCTATGATAATTACGAATATACAAAGGCGACTCCGACCGTCCGTACGTTAAACGATCCGACAAGAAGCAAGCTTGTCGAGAACATCCATGATGCCCTTGCAAAATGCGGCATTAAGGACGGCATGGTCCTTTCCTTCCATCATCATTTCCGCGAGGGTGACTATGTGGTAAACATGGTCATGGAAGAGGTTCATAAGATGGGCATCAAGGACATCACGATCTGTGCAAGCTCCTTAGGAAAAGCTCACGATCCGATCGTTCCGTACATCGAGGATGGCACCATCACCGGCATCCAGTCCTCCGGTGTCCGCGGAAAGATCGGTGAGGCGATCTCCACAGGACGGTTAAAAAACCTTGCGATCATGCGCTCCCACGGCGGACGTGTCCGCGCCATCGAGTCCGGCGAAGTCCATATCGATATCGCCTTCATCGGCGCTCCGACATGTGATGAGTACGGAAACATGCGCGCAAACGGCGGAAAGAGCGACTGCGGCGTATTATCCTACGCGATGGTCGACGCCCGGTATGCAGATAAGGTTGTTGCTGTGACAGACTGTCTCGTTCCGTTCCCGAACATTCCGGCAAGCATCTCCATGGTAGATGTGGATTACGTTTGTGTCGTAGATGAGATTGGAAATCCGGCAAAGATCGCGACAGGTGCTGCAAAACCGACGACGGATGTCAGAAAGATCATGATGGCGGATTACTGCACAAAGTTTGTTGTCAATACCCCGTATTTCAAGGAAGGTTTCTCCTACCAGACAGGTGTCGGCGGAGCTTCCATCGCCTCCACGATCTCCCTCGGAAAGATCATGGAAGAGAGAGGCATCCATATGGGACTTGGCCTCGGCGGAATCACAACTCCGATGTGTGAGCTGTTGGCGAAAGGCCTCGTAAACAAGCTCGTTGATACCCAGGATTTTGATCAGGGTGCCATCGAGTCCATCAAGACAAATCCGAACCACTTCGAGATCTCTGCGTCCGAGTACGCGAACCCGTTCAACAAGGGCGCTTATGTCAATAAGCTGGATTTCGTGATCCTTGCGTCTCTTGAGGTTGACGTAAACTTTAACTGTAACGTCGTTGTCGGTTCCGACGGCATGATCACAGGTGCCCAGGGTGGACATCCGGATACGGCAGCAGGAGCGAAGTGTACGATCGTCATTGCTCCGCTGCTTCAGGGAAGAATCCCGGCAATCTGTACAAATGTTACGACCGTTACAACACCGGGTGAGTCTGTTGACGTGGTAATCACAGACTACGGAATCGCCATCAACCCGAGAAGACAGGATCTCATCGAGTGCATGAAGGATGTTGATCTTCCGTTCTGTACGATCGAGGAGCTTCGTGACAAGGCATATGCCATGGTCGGAACACCGGATCCGGTACAGTTTGATGACCGCATTGTCGGTGTCATCGAGGCCCGTGACGGCACCATCATTGATGTAGTCAGAAAGATTAAGGATTATGAGTTTACAACTGATGTAGAGTGACTCAGAGAGCGATCTGTCAGCTTGCTCTGACTGGAAAGCGCGGGGGAACACTTTGCAGCCTGTGGAACATCGGCCGGAAGCTTCAGATTCCGGCCGGACAAATAATAAAGTATAGGGGATCACACATATGTCAGAATTAACAGTAGGTATTTTAGGGTTTGTCTGTATCATTGCGATCGTTATAACCCTTTTTAAGAGCAAGACCATGCCAAGTATGGCATTCATCATTTTCCCATCGATCCTTGGTCTCATTCTTGTCCTTGGTGGATATTACACCATCGGTGAGATCGGAGACCTGATCAAAGGTGGATTTAAGAGCACCGGCCCGACCGCAGCCCTGTTTGTGTTCTCTGTCCTGTTCTTCGGAATCATGACAGATGCCGGTATGTTTGATGTAATCATCGACAAGCTTATGAAGTGCGTCGGTGACAATGTGATCGGTGTGACCGTCATGACAGCAGTCATTGCCCTGATCGGTCATCTTGACGGTGGCGGAGCATCCACATTCCTGATCGTTGTTCCGTCCATGCTTCCGGTCTACAAAAAGATGCACATGAGACCGACAACACTCCTTCGCGTAGCCGTTCTTGCAATGGGTGTATTAAACCTGATGCCATGGGCCGGTCCGACCATGCGTGCAGCATCCGTACTCGGTATGGAGGCAGGACAGCTCTGGAGCGGTCTGATCCCGATCCAGATCTTTGGAATCCTTCTCTGTCTGGCGCATGCGGTGTTTGCCGGTGTTCAGGAGAAAAAGAGAGGCGCCGGTCTGAACGGAAAGCTTGCAATGGAAGCAGCTTCTGAGGACGCTACAGAAGAAGTACAGCATCAGAAGGACGAGAATGAGTATGCGAGACCGAAGCTTTTCGCTTTCAATATCTGCCTGACTATCGCAGTTATCGCTATGCTTGTATGGGATCAGTTCCCAAGCTATTTCCCGTTCATGCTCGGTGTGGCGGCAGCGCTTCTTGTAAATTATACACCGATCAAGCTTCAGAAGAAGATGATCAACCGCCATGCGGGTCCGGCGCTTATGATGTGTTCCACTCTGATGGGCGCTGCAGTCCTTATGGGTGTCCTTGTATATGGCTTTAACGCAAGCGGTGCCGCTGCGATCGCAAAGCCGGGCGTAGAGATGATAAAGACCTCCGTTGTATCTAACATGGCCAGCATCATTTCCATGATCCTCCCAGCAGCACTTGGACAGCACTTACCGCTTGTGATTGGTATCCTTTCCGTTCCGCTTGCACTTTGCTTTGATACCGATTCCTATTTCTATGGAATGCTTCCGGTCATGATCGCAATCGGTGCTTCCTTCGGAGTTGAGGCATTCCCGATCGCCGTTGCAATGGTTGTTTGCCGTAACTGCGCAACCTTCATCAGCCCGATGGTACCGGCAACTCTGCTTGGTATCGGACTTGCCGATGTGGACATCAAGGATCACATCAAGTCCAGCTTCGGTTATGTATGGATCTTCTCGATCCTTTGCATGCTGTTTGCAGTACTGATCGGAATCCTTCCGTTATAAACGACAATTTTCTTGAATTCAGATAGAATTGAGCGGCCGCTCTTCTTACCCCACAGACGGCTGCAAACTACCCTCTTTTCAAACACCCCGGAGCTTCGATCGGATCTCCGGGGTGTTTTCCTGTTCATAAGGTCCCCGTTCATAAATCTTTTGATTTACAGAATCTGGTTGACTGTATTTTTTATTTGCCGTATAATAAAAGTTATCTATGGGAAAGCGAGGCATTTCTTATGATTAAGAGCATGACCGGATTCGGCCGCCACGAGATGGTGACGGACGAGTGTAAGATTTCAGTAGAGATAAAGGCGGTAAACCACCGGTATCTGGATCTGGGAATTAAGATGCCGAAGAAATTCAATTACTTCGAGGCATCCATGCGTACCCTCTTAAAGGATCATATCCAGAGGGGAAAGGTAGATATATTTGTAACCTACGAGGATTATACCGATGCGAAGGTATTCCTCAAATATAACAGATCCCTTGCGCAGGAATATATGGACAGCTTTAAAAAGATGTCCGATGATTTCGGCATCGACAACGACGTAAAAGTGTCTATGCTGGCAAGGTGTCCGGAGGTCCTCACGATGGAGGAGGTTCCGGAGGACGAAGAGCATATGTGGGAACTCTTAAAGGATGCTTTACTTAAGGCCTGCGAGGGCTTTGTGGAGTCCAGGATCCGCGAGGGAGAGAATTTAAAGAACGACCTGATCGGAAAGCTTGACCATATGCTGGAATTAGTTGATTTTATCGAGGAGCGTTCCCCAAAGGTGATCGTGGAGTACCGCCAGAAGTTAGAGGACAAGGTGAAAGAACTTCTCGCTTCCGCCTCTGTGGACGATTCCAGGATCGCGACGGAGGTTACGATCTTTGCCGATAAGATCTGTGTGGATGAGGAGACCGTCCGTTTGAGAAGCCACATCGAGGGAATGAAGAAGGAACTTTTGGCCGGCGGCAGTGTCGGAAGAAAGCTCGATTTTATCGCCCAGGAGATGAACCGGGAGGCAAATACGATCCTCTCGAAATCTACGGATCTTGAGATCTCTGACCGCGCGATCCTCTTAAAGACTGAGGTCGAAAAGGTAAGAGAGCAGATCCAGAATATTGAATGATCAGGGGGCATTTGTAATGCAGACAAAAGGAGTCCTTGTTGTAGTTTCCGGGTTCTCAGGAGCCGGAAAAGGAACCGTGATGAAGGCGCTTTTAGAAAAATATGATAACTACGCGCTTTCTGTATCGGCCACAACAAGAAGCCCGAGACCGGGTGAGGAAAACGGAAGAGAGTATTTCTTCCTCACAGAATCCCAGTTTGAGGATATGATCAGAAACGATGAGCTGATCGAGCACGCGCGCTATGTGGACCATTATTATGGAACACCAAGAAAATAGGTGGAAGATAAGATGGCTGCGGGAAAAGACGTGATCCTTGAGATCGAGATTCAGGGAGCGTTGAATATCAAGAAGAAGTTCCCGGACGCCCTTCTCGTATTTATCGTTCCTCCGACCGCAAAAGACTTAAAAAAACGTCTGATCGGACGCGGAACGGAAAGTGCGGAAGTAATCGAGAAACGTCTCCGCCGTGCCGCGGAGGAGTCCGATGGAATGGATTCCTACGACTATATCGTTGTCAACGACGATGTGGACACCTGTGTGGAAGACCTTCACAGCCTGATCCGTTCCAGCCACTTTAAAGAGTCTGCGAACACAGACCTCGTGGCGAGAATGAAGCAGGAGCTGCACGATATGACAAAATAAAGAATGTATCCGAAAAATACCATGTGTAAAACCGGATACTTCAGATATTTAAGAACTTTTTAATTTCATGATCTGAAAGGGGCATATTTTATGTTACATCCGTCTTATACAGACTTAATTGAAGCCGTAAACAGCGACGTTGAGCCGGGCGAGCAGCCGGTAGTCCAGAGCCGTTATTCCATCGTTATCGCAGCATCCAAGCGTGCGAGACAGCTCATCGCAGGTGACGAGCCGTTAGTTGCAGGCGCTGCAGGAAAGAAACCGCTCTCCACCGCTGTTCAGGAGCTCTATGAGCAGAAGGTAAAGATCCTCACAGAGGATGAGGAGCCGGAGATCGAGACAGATTTCGAAGTAAAAGACAGAACTCCGGAAGAGATCAAAAAAGAAGAAGAGTACGCTGAGGAATAAACAGGTTCCCGGTTGTGGTCCGGCTTTCAGTCCGGCCATGGCCGGAAATATGAAAGAAAAGGAGGAAAACGGCTGAATCGGGCTTAAGTTTCCTCTTTTTTTCGCTGGCAGTCCGGAGTTTATGAGCCGGTCGGTTCTGGCGGCAGTTACGCACAGAAAGGAA
>OGUD01001312.1_pt1 | contig 12902 bp, 12 predicted proteins | sample 1573671 | NCBI WGS metagenome assembly OGUD01 (sample SAMEA2582065, study PRJEB24529) | metagenome | biome: Human gut stool | place: China | collected 2011 | reverse complement strand
ATTTGAACCCTCGCGCCGGTTTCCCGACCTACACCCTTAGCAGGGGCGCCTCTTCGGCCTCTTGAGTATTTCTCCTTATTACCGTAGCTAATTATCATTTATTAAGTTTGTCGGGCGAACTCGCCAGACGCAGGATTAATTATACAAGCTATAGTTCTTTTTGTCAACAACTTTTTTCATCTTTTTTTACCATCTTTTTACAGTATGATTTTTCTCTATACTTTTATACCAGAAAAGCGGGGAATCAACTCCTTTTCCGGCTGTCGGTTCTCCGCTTTCTCATCTGATATTATTTCTGATATTCCTTGATTGCCGTCTCATACAGGTTATTTCCCTGGGAATCGATCACGACGACCACCGGAAAATCTTCTACTTCCAGTTTCCGGATTGCCTCAGTTCCAAGATCATCGTAGGCAACGACCTCCGACTTTTTGATGCGCTGGGACAATAGTGCCCCCGCACCGCCGATTGCAGCAAAGTAGACGGAACCATTTCTCACAATAGCATCGACCACCGCCTGACTTCTCTTCCCTTTTCCGATCATGGCACCCAGGCCAAGGTCTAAAAGCTTCGGCGCGTACTTATCCATACGGCTCGCCGTTGTTGGTCCCGCAGACCCGATAGGACGTCCCTCTCTTGCCGGGGACGGTCCCATATAGTAGATGACGTTTCCCTGCATCTCGATGGGCAGAGCTTCCCCCGCGTCCAGCGTTTCCTGCATTCTCTTATGCGCTGCGTCTCTCGCTGTATAGATGGTTCCCGTAAGAGTCACGTAGTCCCCGGCCCGGAGAGACACTGCGTCTTCTTTCTTAATTGGTACACTGATCTGTCTGTCCATGGTTTCCTCCTGTTTCTCTTATTAAATAACGCGATGCGCATGACGGTTTACATGACAGCAGATATTCACTGCCATCGGAAGTCCCGCGATATGCGTCGGATATGTCTCGATATTGACGGCCATGGCAGTCACACGACCGCCGAGTCCCCCCGGTCCGATTCCGAGTCTGTTGATCTTTTCAAGCATCTCTTTCTCCAGGTCTCTGACATATGGAACCGGAGATTCCTCTTCCAAATTTCTCGTCAGGGCATGCTTTGCCATCAGGGCGCACTTTTCAAAGGTTCCGCCGATACCGACGCCGACCACCATAGGAGGACAGGCATTCGGACCAGCGTCACGGACAGCCTCTAATATCTTCTCTTTCACACCCTCAATGCCATCAGCCGGCTTCAACATGAACACGCGGCTCATGTTCTCGCTTCCGAATCCCTTCGGCGCAACAGTGATGTCCACCTGGTCCCCGTCTACGATCTCGTAATGGATGATCGCCGGGGTGTTGTCTTTTGTATTCACGCGGTCGATAGGATCACGGACAACAGACTTTCTTAAGTATCCGTCCACGTATCCCTGTCGGACGCCTTCATTGATGGCATCCGTCAGATTACCTCCCTCGATATGTACTTCCTGCCCGACTTTAATGAAAACGACGGCCATGCCCGTGTCCTGGCAGATCGGAATCATGTCTCTTCCAGCAATCTCAAGATTCTCCTTAAGCTGATTTAAGATCTGTTTTCCAAGAGGTGATTCTTCCTTCTCCACGCTCTCATTAAATACTTTTTTCATGTCATCCGAAAGGAAATGGTTTGCCTCGATGCACATTTCCCGGATGTTTTTTGTGATCTCACTCGTCTGAACAGTTCTCATAGACGATTTTCCTCCCGATTACTTTTTTGGATTGATTGCCATCGGACGGATTTCTTCCGGACATTCATGATGGCCTATTATTATGAAAAATACAGGAATCCGGCATTCCCGGATTCCTGTATCCAATCACTCCAGAGTCAGAAATCCTGTTTTATGGACGAATGGCGGTCTCATAACCGCTCTTCATATTCATGAACATTACTCCTCCGTGGTCTCCCCGTCCTCATTCTCCATGGATTCTGGATCTGCCACGTTTTCGTCCTCCTCGTCCTGGCGGCTGCTTTCCCGGACTTTCGCGATGGAAGCAACGCGGACATCAGAATCGGCATCAATGCTCATCAGTTTTACGCCGGATGTATTTCTGCCGATGATGGAGATATCGTCAACACCCATGCGGATCAGAATGCCCTCATTGGTGATCAGCATGATATCTCTTCCGTCGTCAAGCAGCTTCATTCCGACAAGATTTCCTGTCTTTTCTGTCACATTGTAGCAGAGAAGTCCCTTACCACCGCGAAGCTGCAGCTTGAATTCAGAGATTCTCGTTCTCTTTCCGTATCCCTTTTCGGATGCCACGAGCATGTACTCGCCCTGGCTTGCCATCTGCATGCCGATGACCTCGTCACCCTCGTCGAGCTTCATGCCGATAACACCATAGGAAACACGGCCGGTAATTCTCGCATCCGTCTCCTTGAAGCGGATGGACATACCGAATTTCGTCGCGAGGAAGATATCCTCGGTATTGTCTGTCACCTTTACCTCGATCAGTTCATCTCCCTCGCGGAGCAGGATTGCCTGAAGACCTGTCTTTCTCATGTTGCTGTACTCGCACATTCTGGTCTTCTTCACCATTCCGCCCTTTGTGGCCATAAAGAGGTACTTGTCATCATCGATCTCACGCATCGGGATCGCCGCTGTGACCTTTTCGCCCGGCTGGAGCTGTAAAAGGTTCACGATAGCCGTTCCGCGGGCTGTTCTTCCTGCCTCCGGGATCTCGTAGGCCTTGATCCGGTAGCATCGTCCTGTGTTCGTGAAGAACATGATATAGTGGTGGTTCGTTGTCATGAGAAGATCCTCGATGAAGTCCTCATCGATGGTCTGCATTCCCTTGATTCCCTTTCCGCCGCGATTCTGGCTCTTGAAATTGTCCACGGACATTCTCTTGATGTATCCAAGATTGGTCATCGCAATTACAGTGTCATCGTCGGAGATCAGGTCTTCCACGGACATATCATCTTCAAAGCCGATCTTTGTCCGTCTGTCGTCACCGTATTTCTCGGAGATCACAAGGATCTCTTTCTTGATCACACTTAATAATTTATTTTCATCTGCAAGGATTGCACGCAATTCCGCGATTTTTGTCTCCAGTTCTTTGTACTCGTTCTCGAGCTTCTCGCGTTCCAGACCTGTGAGAGCGCGCAGACGCATGTCCACGATCGCCTGTGCCTGCGGGTCTGTGAGTTCAAAGCGCTCCATGAGGACGCGTTTCGCCTCCGCGACATTTGCGGAGCCGCGAATGATCCTTATCACCTCATCGATATGATCTAAGGCCTTTAATAAGCCCTCTAAGATGTGGGCGCGTTCCTCGGCCTTATTTAAGTCGTACTTCGTTCTTCTCGTCACAACGTCCTTCTGGTGGTCCAGATAGTACTCTAACATCTGGAGAATATTGAGGACCTTTGGCTCATTGTTTACCAGTGCAAGCATGATCACACCGAAGGAATCCTGCAGCTGTGTATGCTTTAAGAGCTGGTTTAAGAGGACGTTCGCGTTCACATCTCTCCTGAGTTCGATGTTGATGCGGATTCCCTCACGGTTGGACTCATCGGTGATTCCGGTGATTCCGTCAATCTTTTTCGTCTTTACGAGCTCCGCGATCTTCTCGATGAGTCTCGCCTTGTTGACAAGGTACGGAAGCTCTGTGACGATGATATGGCTCTTTCCGTTCGGAGCTGTCTCAATGTTTGTCACCGCACGGACTCTGATCTTCCCGCGGCCTGTGCGGTACGCTTCTTCGATTCCTCTCGTTCCCAGGATCTCAGCTCCAGTCGGGAAATCCGGTCCTTTGATGATCTGTAAGATCTCCTCCATGGAGGTCTGTCTTCCTTCTTCCACCTGGTTGTCGATGATCTTTACGACAGCCGCGATGACCTCGCGGAGGTTGTGGGGCGGGATATTTGTGGCCATGCCGACCGCGATACCGGTTCCTCCGTTTACAAGAAGATTCGGGAATCTGGCCGGAAGTACCGTCGGTTCCTTTTCCGTCTCATCGAAGTTCGGTATAAAATTAACGGTATCTTTATAGATGTCCGCTAACATCTCCACAGAGATCTTGCTGAGTCTCGCCTCGGTGTATCGCATGGCAGCGGCACCGTCGCCGTCGATGGATCCAAAGTTTCCGTGGCCGTCTACGAGCATATAACGCATGGACCATCTCTGGGCCATATTTACCAAAGCACCATAGATGGAGCTGTCGCCGTGCGGATGGTATTTACCCATGGTATCACCGACGATACGGGCACTTTTTCTGTGGGGCTTATCCGGACCGTTGTTCAGTTCCGCCATGGAGTAGAGGACACGTCTCTGTACCGGCTTTAATCCGTCACGGACATCCGGGAGCGCTCGCGACGCGATAACGCTCATGGCGTAGTCGATGTACGACTTCTCCATGGTCTTTTTTAAGTCTATCTCATGAATTTTGTCAAAAATATTCGGTTCCATTCTTTCCTCCAATGCAGCCTGCGCTGCGCCTTAAACCTGCGTAAACTGCGCCGCATGACCATCCGGCGGGTTTACCGCCTTCCAGACAGCCCTGCTGCCGCATTAAATGTCAAGAGTTCCGTATTTCGCGTTCTGTTCGATGAATTCACGGCGCGGCTCCACCTGATCTCCCATGAGTGTTGTAAAGGTGAGGTCGATCTCCGACGTCATCTCCTCGTTCATGGTCACACGTAAAAGGATTCTGTGCTCCGGATCCATTGTAGTCTCCCAGAGCTGTTCCGCATCCATCTCACCAAGACCTTTGTAACGCTGGATCTTGTTGTTCTGGTCACGTCCGATCTCTTTTAAGATATTGTTTAACTCCTCATCACTGTACGCGTACCATACCCGCTTGTTTTTCTCGATCTTATAGAGCGGCGGCTGGGCCAGATAAACATAGCCCTGCTTGATGAGCTCCGGCATAAACCGGTAGATAAATGTCAGAAGCAGTGTGCTGATATGGGCGCCATCCACATCGGCATCGGTCATGATAATAATCTTGTGGTAGCGGAGCTTCGAGATATCGAAATCCTCGTGGATTCCTGTTCCGAAGGCTGTGATCATGGATTTAATCTCCGCGTTTCCGTAGATCCGGTCGAGTCTCGCCTTCTCCACGTTTAAGATTTTTCCTCGAAGCGGAAGAATCGCCTGGGTGCTCTTGTTTCTCGCGTCCTTTGCGGAACCGCCGGCGGAATCTCCCTCTACGATGTAGATCTCGCATTCCTCCGGGTGCTTACTGGAGCAGTCCGCAAGCTTTCCCGGTAAGGATAAGCCGTCAAGGACCGTTTTTCTTCTTGTTAAGTCTCTCGCCTTTCTCGCTGCGGCGCGGGCACGCTGGGCGAGGACGGATTTCTCGATGATCGTCTTTGCTACGGACGGATTCTGCTCGAGGAAATAGGTGAGCTGCTCAGATACCACGCTGTCAACAGCACCTCTCGCCTCGCTGTTTCCGAGTTTCTGCTTTGTCTGACCCTCAAACTGCGGCTCCTCGATCTTGACGCTGATGATGGCTGTTAAGCCCTCACGGATATCCTCGCCGGTGAGAGCCGGCTCATTGTCCTTTAAGAGCTTATTCTTTCTTCCGTAATCGTTGAATGTCTTTGTTAAGGCATTTCTGAAACCGGTGAGGTGGGTTCCTCCTTCCGGTGTATTGATATTATTTACAAAGCTGTAAATATTCTCGGTATAAGAATCGTTGTGCTGCATGGCAACCTCTACCAGCACGTTGTCCTTCTTGCCCTCGCAGTAGATCACATTGTCATAAAGCGGCACGTTGCTGCGATTTAAGTAGGAGACAAACTCCTTGATACCGCCTTCGTAGTGGAATACTTTTTCTTTCTTGTCCTCGCGGTCATCTCTGAGAATGATCTTTAAATTCTTTGTAAGGAATGCCGTCTCACGGAGACGGATCTTTAAAGTATCGTAATCATAGACAGTCTCCTCAAAGATGGTCTTGTCCGGAAGGAACGTTACTTTTGTACCATGTTTATCTGTCGGGCAGTCACCCACGATCTTTAACGGGTACATGGTCTTTCCGCGCTCATAGCGCTGCCTGTAGACCTTTCCTCCGTGGTAGACTTCAACCTCCAGCCACTCGGATAAGGCATTTACAACAGAAGCTCCTACACCGTGCAGGCCGCCGGATACCTTGTATCCCCCACCGCCGAACTTACCTCCGGCATGAAGGATCGTAAAAACGACTTCAACTGCAGGAAGTCCCGCTTTTTTCTGGATATCGACCGGAATTCCCCGTCCGTCATCGACAACGGTGATGGAATTGTCGGAATTGATCTGTACATCGATGGTATCGCAGTATCCTGCAAGAGCCTCGTCCACCGCATTGTCTACGATCTCATATACCAGATGGTGAAGTCCCCTCGAAGACGTACTTCCAATGTACATTCCCGGTCTTTTTCTTACAGCCTCAAGTCCTTCCAGAATCTGGATTTGATCTGCATTATATTCTGCGCTCATGAAGTTCCTCCTTTAGTCTTCGCTCTCTACCGTTCCTTCAACAATCTTAAAAATCTTGTCCATCCGGAATTTGCTGTTTACAAACTCATCCAGACCCGTACAGGTGATCAGGGTCTGAATATGGGTAATTTCTGAAAGTAAATGTTCCTGTCTCTTGCTGTCAAGTTCAGAAAGGACGTCATCCAGAAGAAGCACCGGATAATCCTTTACGATCTTTTTCACCAGCTCGATCTCCGCAAGTTTTAAAGAAAGAGCTGCCGTTCTCTGCTGTCCCTGGGACCCGAACCGCCTGATATCCGTTCCGTTTACGATGAAGTTCAGGTCATCGCGGTGGGGACCGGTCAGAGTCTGCCTCTGCCTGATCTCCTGAAACTGGTTCTTCGCAAGCTGCTCCCTGAAATTTTCCGGCGACACATTCGGCTCGTAGGCGATAGAGAGTGTTTCCTTTCCGCCCGAGAGCCCCGCGTGGATCTCCGCAATCAGGGGATTCAGCTCTTTTATAAACTCAGAACGCATAATTATAAGTTCTGTGCCGTACTTTAAGAGCTGCTCATTCCACATGGGGAGCGTCTCTTTTAAGGACGTGTTGTAGTCTATGTCCTTTAATAGTTTGTTTCGTTGTATAACCGTTTTGTTATACTGTGCCAGATTGTAGACATACAGCCTGTTTAGCTGGCAGAGTTCCAGGTCGACGAAACGTCTCCGCTCGGCGGGTCCGTTCTTGATAATGTTCAGATCTTCCGGTGAAAAGAAGATCACATTGACGATTCCGAAAAGTTCACTGGCTTTTTTGATCGGAACTCCGTTCACCGCGACCCCTTTTGCCTTATTTTTCTTCAGATGCATATCGATCCGGTAGGGAATTCCATCCCGCCGGACCATCATTTTGATGTGGGATTCGTCCGCGCCGAACCGGATAATTTCTTTATCTTTGCTGCCCCGATGCGATTTTGTTGTGCTGCACACATAGACTGCCTCCAGGATATTTGTCTTTCCCTGGGCATTATCTCCATAAAGAACGTTCGTCCCTTTATGAAAATCAATATGTAAATGACTGTAATTTCTGTAATCTGACAGCTCGATGGATTCTATAAACATGAAAAAATCCTTTAATTTTCTACCTTAAATGTCTTTCCGTCATAGGAAACCGTGTCTCCCGGGTAAAGTTTTTTGCCTCGCTGGGTCTCAACTTCCCCATTTACTTTTACAAGCCCGTCCTGAATTACAAACTTTGCGTCCACTCCGGAGCCGACCAGACCTGCAAGTTTCAATGCCTGTCCAAGCTTGATAAACTCATCTTTTAAGTGAATACTTTCCATTTTTCTCCTTTTTTATTCCAGATATATGAAAAAATCGACCCGAAACCCCGGATTTTACCGGAACTTCGGGGAAATTTCATCTGATTTTAAATCGCAGCGGCGTTAAAGTTTACCGGCAGGATCAGATAAATGTAGCTCTCATCCTCATCTTTGATGAAACACGGAGATTTCGCATTCATCATATAGAGGGTAACTTCCTCATCATCAATGATCCGCAGCGCATCACTTAAGAATTTCGGGTTGAATCCGATCATCAGATCCTGTCCTGTTTTGTGGATCAGGATCTCCGCGTTCATGGTACCGAAGCTGGAATTTAATTTCAGGCTCATTTTTGAGTCTTCAATGTTCAGAATGATCGGTTTTTTGTCATTTTCGCGGATTAAAATGATAGCTCTCTCGATGCTGTCCAGGAAATCTTTCTTATTCAGAGACACTTTTGTGGCATAATCGCTGGAAAGCATCTGGTCTACTTTGAAATATTCGCCCTCGATCAGGCGGGAAACTACGATCGTATCATCAAATTCGAAGAGAATATGGTTCGCTCCGAAGAAGATCTGGACCTCTTTTTCGTTGTCACCGGTGAGAATTTTACTGATTTCGTTCAGAGTTTTTCCCGGAACGATGACTTTTGTGCTTTCATATTCATCTTTTAATACAATTTTACGAATTGCCATACGATGTCCGTCGAGAGAAACGACTCGGAGTGTATCACCGTTTACCTCAAAAAGTTCGCCTGTCATCATCTTGTTGCTGTCGTTGACAGAGATGGAGAAGATCGTCTGGCGGATCACCTCTTTTAAGGAAAACTGGGAGAGTGTGATGTTTTTATTTCTCTCAATATACGGAAGATAGGAGAATTCCTCTCCATCTTTGCCCTGAATTTTGAATACAGAGTTCTCACAGGTGATCACAGTATTGAATTTTTCATCAGATTCGATGGTTACAAGGGAATCTGAATCGGATAATTTTCTTGCGATTTCAGAAAAAAGCTTTGCATCCAGTGCAATTTTACCTTTTTCAAGGATATCACCTTCAACTTTTGTCTCAATGCCGAGCTCCATATCGTTGGCAGTCAGCTTGATCTCATCAGTAGAAGCGTCGATCAGAATGCACTCTAAAATAGGCATCGTTGTTTTTGACGGAACTGCCTTGAGAACAATATTGATACCGTTTAAGAGAGCGGTTTTCTGGAATGTCAGTTTCATAGTTGTTGATAACTTCCTTTCTTAAGAAACGTTCACAAATAAAGAAATATATAAAAGATATTAGTCTTAACAGTAGTAGGGAGTGTGAATTTGTTTATAAGGGGGAAAACCCTAATGAAACCATGAAAAAACCTCTGTTTCCACAGGCAAAAATCGGGAAAAATCATCCTCATTTTATCCACAAATTTTCAACGGGATTTCCACGAAAAAATCCACAAGCTTACTGTGGGTTGATTTTTTTCTTTAAAATATCGATCGTGTTCTTTAAATTCTCGTCGGTCTTTAATTCGCTGGCAATCTTTTTTGTTCCGTGAATGATCGTTGTATGATCGCGGCCGCCGAGAGCTTTTCCGATGTTCTGGAGAGACTCGCTCGTCATATCGCCGCAGAGATACATGACGATCTGGCGCGGGAATACGAGTTCTTTACTTCGTTTCTGGCCGATGAGATCAAGGGGTGTGATGCCGAAATGCTCAGAAACTACATTAATAATAAGCTGCGGAGTCACTTCGCGGGCAGCGTTCGGGGAGATCAGATCTTTTAATGCTTCCTCTGCAAGTTCAAGATTGATTTCCTAATTATTTAGTTTGCTGGAAGCAACGATTTTTGTGAGGGCGCCTTCCAGTTCACGGATGTTGGATTTTACATTGGTAGCGATATATTTGATGATCTCGTTATCGATGTTGTATCCTTCAAGTTCTTCCTTTTTCCGGAGAATCGCCATCCGGGTTTCATAATCCGGCGGCTGGATATCTACGGTGAGTCCCCATTCGAAACGGGAACGGAGACGGTCTTACAGAGTTTCAATTTCTCTTGGAGGACGGTCGGAGGAAATAATGATCTGCTTTTTTGCCTCGTAGAGGGCATTGAATGTATGGAAAAATTCCTCCTGGGTACTTTCTTTTCCGATAATAAACTGGATATCGTCGATCAGAAGCACGTCATTGTTTCTGTATTTTTCACGGAATTCCGTGGTGGAAACGTTGTTTTTGTTTCGGATCGCGTCGATCAGTTCGTTTGTAAATTTCTCGGATGTCACGTACAGAATCTTTGCGCTCGGGTTATTTTTCAGGATGAAGTGGGCGACGGAATGCATTAAGTGCGTCTTCCCGAGTCCCACGCCTCCATAAATAAATAACGGATTATAAATTTCGCCCGGGGATTCCGCAACTGCAAGGGATGCGGCATGGGCAAGGTTGTTGTTTTTTCCGACGACAAAGGTATCGAAGGTGTAACGCGGATTTAAGTTCGCGTTTTGGAGAGCAAGCTGACTGACCGTATTGTTGGTTACATTGATCAGACGGTTCTCTTTTTCCGGTTCCTTCACGTCAGATTTTAACTTGAAATCGAGTTCGCACTGAAATCCTGTAATTTCTTCGATCGTAATTTTCAACAGGAACTCATATTTCTTTTTCACATAGCTGATAAACGCGGAATCAGGCACCAGGATCGTGAGGATATCTTTATCCACAGAATCCGGGATCAGCGGCAGCAGCCATGTGCGGTAGGACACCTCTGAAATATCGTGTTCTTCCTTTATATTTAAGAGGATATCATCCCATTTCTCTTTGATTTCTTCCAGCATATTCATACTCCTAAACATGTGTATAACGATGTGCATAGTTGTGGAAAAGGCGGAAACCTGTCCACAAAAGCATATAAACCCACTCTGAATTTATTCTAGCGTAAAACGGAATAATTTTCAATGTCAAATGTGAAAATCCACAACTTTTCCAGTGACTTATCCACAACTTATCCACGATTTGGGGATAAGTTGATAATTATGAGTGGAAAACATGTGAATAGCCACATAACAAGATGTGCGCCAGGAACGGACAGAAAAAATACAATAAATTGTGTCCGTGGGAGAAAGACACCGAAATCAGAAGGGAAAGAAAGAACGATTTTAGAGGACTGGACGTTGGAGAGGGCGTATATGAGGGAAAAATGAAAAACCGAAAAAAATTAAGGCAGCAGGGGAGAAAAAAGGGTGAGATCGGGAGAAAGAAGGCGACAACAGGAATTATATTGTAGGAAGTAAAATTGAAAAGTAAAAATAAATGGAAAATTTTAGAGAAAGAATTTGACGGCATCACGCTGACACGCTATAATGCAAGACGTGACTATATTGCATTGTATCTCGCAAGAGAACAGTAGCAGGAGGAAAAAGAAAAATGAAAATTGAAAAGAAAGTTCTGGACATGTCCCTCGCCGGGATCTTCACTGCGATCATCATCGCCATGTCGGTCGTACCGTTTCTCGGTTACATTCCGTTAGGCTTTATGAACGCAACGATCATCCACGTCCCGGTCATCATCGGAGCGATCATCCTTGGACCGAAGTACGGCGCTTACTTAGGACTGGTATTTGGTGTGACCAGCCTTGTAAAAGCGACCATTGCCCCGGGAGTGACCTCCTTCGTATTCAGCCCGTTCGTTACGATCGGCGGATACAGCGGAAACATGTGGAGCGCCGTGATCGCCATCGTGCCGCGTGTATGCATCGGCATCGTTGCTTATTTTGTTTATAAGCTGATCATGAAAGCAGCTCACGGAATCAAAGGCAGCCAGACCGTTGCCCTCTGGGTGGCTGGTATCGCAGGAGCTATGACAAACACACTGCTTGTCATGAACGGAATTTATATCTTCTTCGGACAGAGCTACGCGGCTGCGTCCAACAAGGCAGTGGAGCACATCTACGATGTGATCCTGGGAATCATCCTGGGATTTGGTATCCCGGAGGCGATCGTCGCAGGTATCCTTACGACGGCCATCACGAAGGTTCTGTTTAAAATCATGAAAGATAACGGCTGATCGGAAAGAGCCGGTTATATATGAATACCTTTCAGAAGCGTGGTGTGGCAGCTTCCGGAAGAAGATCAGGTATAAAAAATGAGAGCAGCGGAAAATAATAACGCTGCAGCTTCTATAATATGATACCAGGGTCAAAAGGTCAGAAGTTCGACGCAAGCTTGCTTGCAGGAGAATTTTTGACCTTGGGACCCGCCAAAAACATGAGTAAGTAGCCATTTTTCATAGAAAAATGAGTGAATTACGAATGTTTTTGAGAATTGCGGGAGCACGCAGTGCAGAGCAATTCGGTATCAGAGGGGTCAAAAGCTTTTGACCCCAACATCATAATATAATGAAGAGATACTAAATATAGTGACATAAAATCAATACATACATTTTATGGGGGATAGCGAAACGCTGTTCCCCTTTTTTATTACTGAAAGACCGAAAAGTAACGTTCCATGCAAAAAGCAGAATGTGGATATAGGGCGGAAAAAAGGAAAAATCATATGGGAGAAATCCCCATGTTTTAAGGATTTTTTTGAAATTTAGTCTTGACGAAGGGCGGCAATTTTTATATAATCGATACGATGCTTCAATATGTCTTAGTTTATATGTACATGAGAAGGTACTTGAATTTAGAGTAAGAGGAGGTGCCGGGTTTATGAAGATGACATTTCAGCCGAAGAACACTCAGAGAAAAAGAGTTCATGGTTTCAGAGCGAGAATGGCAACAGCAGGCGGTAGAAAAGTTTTAGCTGCCAGAAGAGCAAAAGGTAGAGCTAGATTATCTGCTTAATGAACCAAGAGAGTATCCGGAAGTTTAGGAAAACTTTTGGATGCTCTTTTTTGTTATGCGGGATTTTTATGGCTTTATCGACTTAGTTTTGCAGAGGTATTGAATGAAAAGGTTCAATTCGTTAAAGAAAAATCAGGATTTCCAGACGGTTTACCGGGGAGGGAAGTCCTACGCAAACAAATATCTGGTCATGTACGTGATGGATTCGGGACGGGAGGACACGAGAATCGGAATTTCCGCCAGCAAAAAGGTCGGAAACAGCGTTGTAAGGCATCGGTTCGCGAGACTTGTCCGCGAAAGCTTCCGGTTAAATAAGGACATATTAGAAGAAGGAAAAGACATCATTGCTGT
>OGUD01001307.1_pt1 | contig 12961 bp, 10 predicted proteins | sample 1573671 | NCBI WGS metagenome assembly OGUD01 (sample SAMEA2582065, study PRJEB24529) | metagenome | biome: Human gut stool | place: China | collected 2011 | reverse complement strand
TGAAGTTAAAGGAACATCCTGTTTTGCAGAAAATAACAGAAGAATCGAATCCGTTGGTCACTATTTATCATTTGCGCTAATAAAAGGCACGGATAAATTTTGCCCACAATAAAAGGTCCTGTTTCTTTAAGAAACCAAAGTGTTCTTATTGAAACAGGACCGATTGTAAATTAAGGTTTGGTTAAAGTATTATGAATTCTCAAATGTTGCTTTATTCTCTACCGCCACCCAACGCATGATAGAGGTTTATCATGCTTTGTATCTCGGTGAATCGGTTGGCGGTTTGTGACAATTGTGCACTTAACAGTGATTGACGGGCTGTCAGTACTTCCAGATAGGTATTTGTTCCGTATTCCATCAATAAGGAGGTACTCTCCAACGCTTTTTCCAAAGACGTAATTTGTTTCTCGTACAAGGCTGTCTTTGCTTTGCTGCTTTGGCAAGCCACTAATGCATCGTTGACTTCACTTCCGGCATTCAAAAGAGCCTGCTGGAATGCCAGGCTAGCTTCTTCCTGCTGGGCTTTGGCTATGCGATATTGAGCTGTGATTTGTCCTTTGTTGAACAAGGGCTGTGTCAATGAACCGACAGCCGATGCCAGGAATTTACCCGGATTGACAATCATGCCTCCGGCCGAGTTGGTCCAACCGGCGCTTCCGCTCAACACGATAGAGGGGTAGAAAGCTGCACGCGCTTGATTTGTTACATAGAAAGCCTGTTCCAATGAACGTTCGGCAGAACGGACATCAGGACGGTTTGCCAACAACTGCATAGGGATTCCGACAGCTATATCTTCCGGGAACTGCTGTTTGGCCAATTTGCCGCGCTCGTACCGACGAGGAGTTTCAGCAAGCAATAACGAAAGGCTGTTTTCTACCTGATTGATTTGTTCTTTCAGGTCGACTATGGATGTTTGCACACTGTAGTAGGCAGCTTCCATTTGTGAAGTGGCTGCCTCGTTTGCTAAACCGGCATCCATCAATGCACGAGTAGAAGCTACCGCCTCTTTCCAGGACTCTTCCGTTTGTTGAGAGATTAATAACTGCTCGTCCAGCATCAATAGCGTATAATAGGTGTTTGCTATTCCGGCAATCAGTTGGGTACGTATGGCCTGTTGATAGTCTTTGCTTTGGGCGTATAACGCTTTTGCTTGTTGCTTGGCATTGCGCAGACGTCCGAAAATGTCTAATTCCCAGCTGGCAGTGACAGGCAATGTATATGTTTGAGTTGCTTTGCCACCATCGAAACTGCTTACTGTTCCTTGTGGAGTAAGGGCCAGTGAAGGCAAAAAGGCCAGTTTTGCCGACAGCAATGATGCTTCCGCTTCTTCCACTCTCAGTTGGGCGGACAAAAGGTCTGTATTGTTTTGCAACCCCTGTTCGATAAGTGTTTGCAGCTGCGGGTCTGTAAAAAGTTCCCGCCAGTTGATATTACCGAAGTTTGTTGTATCGTTGACGACCACCTCTTCTCCGTATAAATTATCCGGAGTTGTTGTGGCCGGTTGATATTTGGTGTATATGCCGCAACTGCTAAGTAAGGCAGTTGCGGTTGTCAATACAATTATTTTCTTCATGTCTTAATTCTTTTCATTGTTTAAACCGTCACGTTCGTCCTTGCTTTTTTGTTTTTCCAACGCAACTTGGATATCGGTTTCCACTTCCATTGGCGGACGAATCTTTTCTTGCAGATACTCGAAAATGATATAGAATACCGGTACAACAAACAATAAGGCCAATGTTCCAACAGCCATACCACCGACAACGCCTGTTCCCAATGAACTGTTACCGTTAGCACCGGCTCCGGAAGCGAACATCAGCGGAAGCATACCGAAAATCATGGTAAGTACGGTCATCAGGATCGGACGTAGACGGGCCTGTGCTGCCGAATAGGCCGATTCGACGATGCCCATTCCCTGGCGGCGACGCTCGATGGCAAACTCTGTAATCAAAATAGCCGTTTTAGCCAAAAGACCAATTAACATAATTACACCAGTCTGCAAGTAAATGTTGTTTTCCAATCCGAATAATTTAGCGAACAGGAATGAACCCATCAAACCAAACGGGACGGAAAGGATAACCGCCCAAGGCACAAGGAAGCTTTCGTAAAGACAAGCCAGAATCAAGTAGATAAGCAAGATACAGACGGCATAGATAAAGAGTGTTTGAGAACCTCCGCTGCTAGCCTCTTCGCGTGCCATACCACCATATTCGTAACCGTAGCCTGTAGGTAACATTTGTGCGGCCACCTCTTCAATCGCTTTCTGTACTTCACCTGTAGAATAGCCCGGAACCGGATTTACATTCACTGTGATACAGCTAAACAGGTTGAAACGGTTGGCGACTTCCGGACCTAATACGCGTTTGAGCGTTACGAACTGGCTAATCGGTGCCATTTCTGTACCGTTTCTTACGAACATGTTGTTCAGCGCTTGTTCATCCAAACGGTATTCCGGTGAAGCCTGCGACATGACGCGATATACTTTTCCGAATTGGTTGTAGTTGGAAACGTAGGCACCACCGCAATAACTACCTAGTACATCAAGCACTGTTGAAGGTGAAATACCCGCACGTTTACATTTGGCAGCATCTACATCCACTGCGATTTGGGGGAAGTTCATAGCATACGAAGTATAAGCCATAGCCACTTCCGGACGCTGGTTTAATGCTCCGATATATTGCATGGCTTTTTGGTAGAACGTACCCATATCCCCTCCGGTACGATCCTGCAAGTTAAGCTCAATGGAGTTACCCATACCGTAACCCGGAATCATACCCGGCTGGAAGCAGAATATCTGCGCCTCTTTGATTTGAGCGAATTGTGCATTCAATCGGGTGATTACGGCATCGGAAACATGTTCGCTGCCTTTACGGTCACTCCAGTCTTTCAAACGGATGATAGCCATACCGTAAGATGTACCCTGACCAGCCAGGAAACCGTAACCGGCTACTCGGGAGTAGTGTTCTATCTCAGGGGTGTTTTTGAGGATGTCTTCCACCTTGTCCAACACCTTGGTTGTCTCTGCCAGCGTACTACCCGGAGCAATCGCCACGTTGGCCATGATAGTTCCTTGGTCTTCCTGAGGAACAAGACCTGTTTTGGTACTGCTGATCAACCATCCTAATAAGACGATAGCTCCTACCATACCAACCCACACCATCCAACGGTGGTGGATAAAGAACATCACTCCTTTTTTGTATTTGCCCAATACGGCGTTGAACGAAGCATTATAAGCGGCGCGCACCCGTCCGTTGAAACTTTTGGCACTCTTGGTTCCATCGCTAGGACGCATCATCATGGCACAAAGAGCCGGACAGAGTGTCAAGGCACAAATCATCGAAAGACCTACGGAGGTTGCCATAGTTACACCAAACTGCGTGTAGAAGATACCGGATGTTCCTCCCATAAAAGTAACAGGAATAAACACGGCCATAAACACACACGTACAAGATATAACGGCCATGGTTACATCCCCCATCGCATCTTTTGTTGCCTGATAAGCGGATTGATAACCTGCATCGAATTTGGCTTGTACGGCTTCTACCACCACAATGGCATCATCCACCACCGTACCGATGGCAAGCACCAATGCAAACAGTGTCAGGATGTTGATTGTGAACCCGGCAGCTGTTAAGCAAGCAAATGTACCGATTAGTGAAACAATGATGGCGATAGAAGGAATAAGCGTACTCTTGAAGTCCTGAAGGAAGAAATATACCACCAAGATTACAAGTATGATGGCGACGATCAATGTCTCTACTACATTATATATAGAAGCGAAAAGGAAGTCGTTGGAACTCATCATCGTGATAAATTCCATACCGGCTGGTAATTCCTTTTCTATCTCTTTCAATTCGGCTGCAATGCGTTCGTTTACTTCTGTTGCATTAGAACCTGCCACTTGGTAAATTAAGAATGTTACGGCAGGTTTACCGTCCATCTGACTGTCGAAACCATAGCTCAATGTTCCCAATTCTACTTTGGCCACATCTTTCAGACGCAACACGGAGCCATCTTCTTGGGCACGGACAACGATGTTTTGAAATTCTTCCACGCTTTTCAAACGTCCGCGATATTTCATGGTGTATTGGAATACATTCTTTGAGTTTTCACCTAATGAACCGGTAGGTGCTTCGATATTTTGTTCTCCCAGAATAGAAGTCACGTCTGAGGGTATCAATCCATATTGAGCCATACGTTCAGGATTCAACCAGATACGCATACTATAGGTATCGCCCAACTCCATAACGTCACCAACGCCTTCGATACGTTTGATACGTGGCACAACGTTAATATCCAGGTAGTTTCCGAGGAATGTCTTGTCATAGCGTCCGTTTGAACTGACAAGTGCATCGATTTGTAAGAAACTGGTCTGACGTTTCTGTGTGCTGACACCGATACGGGTTACTTCGGCAGGTAATAAACCTTGTGCTTTTGTTACACGGTTTTGGACGTTGACGGCTGCCATATCGGGGTCTGTCCCTTGTTTGAAGTACACTTCGATAGTCGCCGAACCTGCATTGGTGGCTGTGGAAGTCATGTACATCATATTTTCCACACCATTGATACTTTCTTCCAATGGCATAATGACACTGTTCATCACGGCATCAGCATCTGCTCCGGTATAGCTTGCCGATACATGGACCGTAGGAGGGGCAATATCCGGATATTGCTCGACCGGCAAGGTAAAGAGCGAAATGAGTCCTATCGCCAAAATAAGAATGGAGATAGATATGGCCATAACAGGCCGTTTGATAAAAATATTTCCTTTCATATTTTGCTAATTTATTTTACTTGTGTTCCTTCACGTACCAATCCGGCTCCTTCGGATACAATTTCTTCACCAACCTTAAGCCCGTCGAGTACGATATATTCACGGCCGTCGCTGATTTCAGCAACGGTAATTAATGTAGAAACGGCCTTGCCATCGACTACTTTGTAAACAAGGGTTTTATCTTGCAAACGGACTGTTGCGCCTTGCGGGATAACGATGCAGTCTGTGTAGGTTTGCGGAATGAGTACATTGCCGGATGCTCCGCTATGGAGTAGGCGGGATTCATTCGGGAATACGGCTCTAACGCCTACCGTACCGGTTTTGCGGTCGATCACTCCGCTGATAGATTCAATTTTGCCTTTCTGCTCATAAACAGACTGGTCGTTCAGTTTCAAAGTGACTTCCGGCATATTGGCCAAAGCTTCATCCATGCTTTTATGTTGACGGCTCATGGCCAAAAGCTGGTTTTCCGTCATGGAGAAGTAAACATACATATTCGAATTGTCAGAAACAGTTGTTAAAGGCTGAGGAATATTGGCGCTGACCAATGCTCCGGCACGATAAGGCAGCATACCGACTACTCCGTCGCTCGGACTTTTTACTTCTGTATAAGAAAGGTTGTTTTTTGCATTTAACTCCTGTGCTTCTGCCTGTGACAGTTGCGCTTTGGCTGTCAGGTAATTGTTCTGGCTTGTTTTCAGATTGAATTCGGAAACAACTTTTTTGGCAAACAGTTCTTTTGTGCTGTTGTAATTTAATTCGGCAGTACCTAAAGCTGCTTTTGCAACCTCAACGTTGGCTTGAGCTGTTTTCAAAGCTGCCTTATAAGGTACTTGGTCGATTACAAAAAGTAACTGTCCTTTTCGTACAACCTGTCCTTCTGTTACGCAGAGTCGTTCGATAGTTCCTGATACTTGCGGATAAATATCTATATCTTGGCGACCGCGAATAGACGCTGAATAGGGTATGGTCAACTCCCTATTGGCTGTTGAAACTTTCATTGTTGCGTAAGATGCTTTCATCTGTGCATCCGACGTCTCTTTTTTACAGGATGTCATCCACATTGTCGTACAACCAATAATCATCATCAGCTGTATCCATCTTGCTTTTGCTTGTATCATATGTCTTAATTTGTTAAATGCCGCAAATTTAACAGATGAATGTAGGAAATTATTTGTCTGAATTTTTATATAAATCTTCTGTATTTATAGTATACGGATATTTTAAGAAAAGAAAATCTAATGAAATAAAATAAATGTGTGATATCGTTGTACACATTATCCGGTACCAGATAAAAGTTAACTGGTTTTATCTTAGAAGTATGCGAAGAAAGCCGTATCTTTGTGGTTTCTAATTTAAAACCAAACAGCTTTGAACGAGAAAGATTTTGAAATAATGGCGCCGGTCGGCTCGTATGAGTCGTTGATGGCAGCTATCCAGGGAGGAGCCGACTCCATCTACTTCGGCATTGAAGGACTGAATATGCGTTCGCGCTCTTCCAATAATTTCACCACGGACGATTTGCGTAAGATTGTCTCCATCTGTAAGGAACACGGCATTAAGAGTTATCTGACGGTTAATACGGTTATTTATGGGGAAGACCTGGCATTGATGCGTGAAATTATCGATGCGGCAAAGGAAGCGGAAGTCTCTGCAATTATTGCGGCAGACGTGGCTGCCATGAGTTATGCGAACCGGATCGGGCAGGAGGTTCACCTGTCTACCCAACTGAATATATCGAATGTGGAGGCGCTGAAGTTCTACGCCCAGTTTGCCGATGTGGTGGTGCTGGCACGTGAATTGAATCTGAAACAGGTAGCCGAAATCTATCAACAGATCGTAGAACAGCAGATAACCGGTCCGAGAGGCGAACTGATCCGTATCGAGATGTTTGCCCACGGAGCCTTGTGTATGGCTGTTTCCGGTAAATGCTATTTGAGCCTGCATGAAATGAATGCGTCTGCCAACCGGGGTGCTTGCATGCAAATCTGCCGCCGCGGATATACGGTGAAAGATAAGGACAGCAACATCGAACTGGATATAGAAAACCAATATATCATGTCGCCCAAAGACCTGAAAACGATCCATTTCATGAATAAGATGATGGATGCAGGCGTGCGGGTATTCAAGATCGAAGGCCGTGCCCGCGGACCGGAATATGTGCGTCTCGTGACTGAATGCTATAAAGAAGCAGTGAAGGCTTATTGCAGTGGAACATATGATGAAGAAAAGATCGCCGTCTGGGACGAGCGTCTGAAAAGCGTCTTCAACCGGGGCTTCTGGGACGGCTATTATCTGGGACAGCGTTTGGGTGAATGGAGCAGCAAGTATGGTTCCGGTTCGACTAAGAAGAAAGTATATGTGGCGAAAGGCATCAAATACTTCAGCGGCATCGGTGTGGCTGAATTTGAAATGGAATCGGGCTCGCTGAAAGCGGGAGATGAGATTCTGATCACAGGCCCGACAACCGGTGCGGTGATGCAGACCATCGATGAGATACGTGTCGACCTGAAGCCGGTGGAAGAAACTGTAAAAGGCGAGCGTTTCTCCTTCAAAGTATCTGAAAAGGTACGCCCTTCCGACCGCCTGTATAAAATGGTACCTAACAACGATAAAGAACTGAAATAATGAAAGAGTATATTTTTAAACTGACAGACAAGGTGCGCGATTATGAATGCGACCTGCAGGGAGTAGTGAACAACTCCAACTATCAGCATTATATGGAGCATACCCGTCATGAGTTCCTCGAATCGCTGGGCGAGAATTTCGGAGCCATGCACGATAAAGGGGTGGACGGCTTCGTCTCTCATGTGGAGATAGATTATAAAACATCTTTGAAGAGCGGCGACAGTTATATCTCTTGCCTGAATGTGTATAAGAAAGGAGTGAAGCTGGTTTTTGAACAGGATATCTACCGGGCTTCCGACGGCGCGCTGGCAACCAAGGGAAAAGTTGAGTCTGTAGTTGTGCAGGACGGCAAGTTGACCCGCGGCGAATATTTCGACGAAATGCTTAAAAGGATACAGGATAAACTATGATATAGATCATGACAGACAACCGGATTTACCAAATTGGCTTAACTATGATAAACGGGGTAGGAGATATCCTGGCCCGTCAGCTTTTGCAAACCTGTGGCGATGCAGAAGGTGTTTTTACAGAAAAACAGCAAGTATTGGAGAAGATTCCGGGTTTCGGCACGGCTACGGCTGCTGCCATCAAACGCCCGGAAGTTCTTCTGCAAGCGGAAAAAGAGTTAGCCTTTATTGAAAAGAACCAGATCATCTGTTATTTCCTGACAGATGAGAATTACCCGAAACGTTTGAAGGAGTGCTCCGATGCTCCGGTACTTCTTTATTTCAAAGGGAGTGCTGATCTGAATGTTTCCCACATTATCAGCATTGTAGGAACCCGCCATGCGACGGATTATGGTCGTGTAATGACTGAAGAGCTGGTACAAACCCTTTCACAGACTATTCCCGGTATATTGATTGTAAGCGGATTGGCTTATGGCATCGATATCTGTGCCCACCGGGCGGCACTAAAGGCAAACTTGCCGACTATCGGTGTGCTGGCTCATGGGCTGGACCGTATTTATCCGTCTTCGCATCGCTCTGTAGCAGTGGATATGTTGGAACGCGGTGGACTGTTGTCTGAATTTCACAGCGGAACGGAACCGGATAAACCTAACTTTGTCCGGCGTAACCGGATTGTGGCCGGCATGGCAGATGCAACGATTGTGATAGAATCGGCAGAGAAAGGTGGCTCATTGATCACTGCCGACCTTGCATTCTCCTATGGCCGTGATGTGTATGCTTTCCCCGGACGGGTGAACGATATCCATTCAAAGGGTTGTAACGCATTGATCCGGCAGAATAAGGCAGGATTGATAACTTCCGCATCCGATCTTATCTCGGCCCTTTGCTGGGATATAAAGGAAACAGCTTCTCCTCTCCCTGTTCAGACAGAATTGTTTTTCGGGGAGGATGAACGGACAGCAATGGTAATGTCCCAGCTTCGCGAAAAGTGGGAAATGCATATCGACCGGCTGGCTGTGGAACTGCATCTGCCTGTCCGCGAATTATCTTCTCTATTGTTTGAGATGGAGATGAACGGCCTGATCAGAGCTTTACCGGGAAATATCTACCGGCTTGTCTGAATATTTCCTGTTCCCGGACTTGACGGTTCTACTATCGAGTGCGGGAGTAGGTTTATGTTGGAATGCTTTTGAGAGCCATCCGGCTTTTTGTGGTCTCATAAATAACTACCGCTATAAATATGAGTGCAGTTAACCCATTCAATTGAAGTGGATTGAAAAAACGGGCAAACGGAATGATGAGAGCCAGCGTGATAACCGCAATCACATGCGACCAGGCGATTAACTGGCACGTGATCCATTTATAAACGGCATTACTCATTAAATAAATGATCGGGCCGCCCACCATCGCAAAGATGCCGCCTGTCGTCATTTCTCCCAACGGGTGATTGACAACCAGTTCGTCACCAACCGCACAGATGATCAGTGCACCGACCAGTACCACATGTATCGAGTGATATTTCAGGCCGAGTAAACCGGGATTCGATATCTTTTTGATCTTCCGGCTGCCTGCCTCACTGCTGACATCAAAATAAATCCACCACATCGCCAGGCTATTGGTGAAAGAAATGATCGCTGCATAGATAATTGTAGAATCCCATATCTCAAAATCGCTGAGTGAAGCACCCGTCATCATAATCGTCTCACCGAAAGCGATAATGACGAACAACTGGCTTCTTTCAGCCAGATGTTGTCCTTCGATTGTCCACTCTTTACTGGAAATAGACCGTCCGAGTCCCGGCAGGTAAAAGCCGAACATAGGCGAAGTATAATCGCACAGGACGGCAACCAGCCACAAAAGAATACGTGTGTCCCCTTCGCTGAATGCCCCTGTTATCCAGAATACGGCAGAGATACAAAACCAACCCAATATACGTTTGAAATTAGGGGATAGATGGTGCTTTTTATCCAGTAGAAAGACAATTACGATTGTCCTCCCTAACTGGATAGCGACATAACAGGCAGCAAAGATCAGCCCCCGGCTTGTATAAGCTTCGGGAATAGCCGAAGCCATGATCAATCCGACCAGCATCAGGATAAACAGAAGTATCCGGATGGAACGTGTTTCGGGATCGAACCAGTTGGTCACCCAGGTTGTATGTTGCCAGGCGAGCCAGACAGCAAACCACAGGATGATTTCCTGTACATATCCTTGCCAGTCCAGGTGATGAAGCAGATAATGCGACAGCTGTGTGACAGCAAAGACATAGATCAGGTCGAACAACAGTTCCGAATAGGAGACGGAAGCTCTTTCCTGTTCCCTGCTTCTTAATAAATGATGGGAAGAATGCGACATAAGCCAATGATTTTATAGCCTGTATAATCCGATAACGCCTTTTCAATTAAAACAACTGCCTGTTCATATTGTTTTAGAGATGTTGATTGTTTCTTTTGTGTAAACAGGAAGTATCTTTATCTTTGTCAAAAGCATTTGAATATGGAATTGCGAACAGCGAATGTTGTCAGATATATTATGCCTTTACCGGCTTTGGCCGAAGCTGAAGATGAATTTAAGTATGTGGTAAAGTTCAGAGGGGCAGGACACGGGACGAAAGCGCTTATTGCCGAACTGATCGGTGGCGAAGTCGCACGCGCACTGGGTTTTCGTGTCCCGGAACTGGTATTTCTGAACCTGGACGAGGCTTTCGGAAGAACGGAAGGCGATGAGGAGATACAAGACCTGTTGCAGGCCAGCCGTGGTCTGAACCTGGGATTGCATTTCCTGTCGGGCGCACTGACATTCGACCCGGTAGTTAATAAGGTAGGAGAAAAGCTGGCGTCGCAGATCGTCTGGCTGGATGCCCTGCTGACCAATGTGGACCGTACGACCCGCAATACCAATATGCTGATGTGGCATAAGGAATTATGGCTGATCGATCATGGAGCATCGCTCTACTTCCATTATTCATGGTCAAACTGGCGAAAACATGCCTTGAGCCCGTTTATCCAGATCAAGGATCATGCTTTGTTGCCGGAGGCCGGTAAGCTGGAAGAAGTGAATGCTGAGTTCAAACGCCTGCTTACTCCGGAAAAGATCCGTGAGATCGTCTCCCTGATCCCGGACGACTGGTTGCAGTGGAGCGAAAGTCCCGGTACGCCGCAGGAGATAAGAGATGTCTATATGGAATTTCTGACAGAAAGGATTGCCCATTCCGAAACATTTATAAAAGAAGCGCAGCATGCAAGGAAAGCACTTATATGAATACGCCGTTATCCGCTTTGTTCCCCGGGTGGAACGTGAGGAGTTTATTAATGTTGGCATTATCATGTTCTCGAAACAGGCCCGCTTTATAAAGGCCCGTTATCAGGTGGACGAGAAGAAGCTCCGTCTGTTTTCATCGGAGCTGGATATGGATTCGTTGTATGCCAGTCTGAAAGTATTCGATCATATCTGTTCGGGTGCAAAAAACGCAGGTCCGATCGCTGCGATGGATATTCCCGAACGTTTTCGCTGGCTGACGGCTGTACGGAGCTCTTCGATACAGACCTCCCGCCCGCATCCCGGCTTTTCCTGCGATCTGGAGGCAACGTTCGGAAAATTATTTGAAGAGTTGGTGCTCTAGATCGATATCGGATATCTCGGTGGAAAAGCCTCTTTTAACTGTTAATTTTAGCAGTTTTTGTCTGTATTGTATATAGTTTTATCATCACTAACACTTTTTGGCGAAAGAAGCTTTTCCGCTTAACATATATTGTCTCTAAAAAGCTTGACAAACACTTGCTACAGCCGTATCTTTGTACTGTGGTTTTTTCATAATAGTATTAGATTTAAGGTTAACAAAGTTTGATTAGGGCTTGTCGTGAGACAGGCTTTAATTGTTTATAGAGGTTTGCTCCCGAAGCAAACCTTTTTTTGTTGGTCCCGGAAAAGTGGTATGGATTTTATCGGGAATGTTTCTGTTATATTCTTTTAATTGGTTATATTTGTAAACAATCAGTGATTCAGTTATTTAGAAATAAGCTTATAATGATGTCTTTCTTTATCTATTTTTTTATTGTCGTGGCAGGGATTGTCGCTTTGATTTTTATCATCGGACTTCTTTTGCCGAATGAAAGGACCGCAACCAGTGAATGTTATTATAATGCATCGCCGGAGAAGGTATATAATGCGCTGACGAATAATGCCGATTACGGTTATCGCAGCGATCTGGAAGAAATTGTCATTATAGAAGAAAATGACGGGATAGAAGTCTGGGATGAGATAGCGAAGAATGGCTCCGTCATCCGTTTTCGGACTGCCCATAAAAAGCCTTATTCTTTGTATGAGTTCGATATTGTCCGGGGGAACGGATTCACCGGTCACTGGAAAGGAGAATTGAAAGCAACCAGTACAGGCGGGACGCATTTTACGTCGACGGAAACCATTCGGATGAAAAATCCTTTCCTCAAAGTCCTTTCCCGCTTATTCTTCAATCTGGAGAAGTTCATGCACACCTATCAAAATGATCTGCGGGTAAAGTTGAGTGAAGATATTGCATAAAAAGGGAGCTTAATGAGCTCCCAGGAATTTGAATGGTTCAGTTACGACAAACTGATCTGCCGTATTACCCGCATAGGTTTTACCGCCCACCAGGTCCAGCATTTTAACCGGTGCCTTTTCTGAAAAATCCACATCCTTGAAATCAACCCAGAAGATATTAGGATGAATGGTCGATTCGTAATAATAGACTTTATTCTTTTGATCGGAAACGGTTCTCCATATCGTAGATGAAATATTCGGTTGGTCGGGTGTTGTAATACCCAACGGAACCGACGTGTTACGGATCACGCTGAATAGACTAGCCACTGCCATGCGTGTATCTTCTACCTTCGGTATGGCATTGATATAGAAAGAAGCACGGACAAAACGGTCGGCCGCCCGGTTGGTTCCGGGTAAGAAAGTCGTTCCTCCGATATTCTTCCAGTATTCGTCCAAAGCCAACTGTTGGTCGAAAACAGGTGAGTTGGTCATGACCTGGTAGGATTTGTCATGGTGGATGTTCAGTTTCCCGTTCACATATTCGAAGATGGCATTATCGCCGTTATCATCAGAGATGGAAAGGTGTAATGTCGCCATCCGGGTTCCGTCCGGCATCATATCCGATACCACTTCAAAT
>OGUD01001300.1_pt1 | contig 13024 bp, 6 predicted proteins | sample 1573671 | NCBI WGS metagenome assembly OGUD01 (sample SAMEA2582065, study PRJEB24529) | metagenome | biome: Human gut stool | place: China | collected 2011 | reverse complement strand
CGTTACAGTGATCGATAATTTTTTCTTTAAACGAATTCCTTTGCTGAAAAAACAATAATCTTCCACTAAATAAGCAACTATTTGCTATTTTTTATAGCAATAGTTGCTTCTATATTTGTACCTGCTATAACAGGAGATGTTCCGAATATGCAGGAGGCATTCCCGGAACATCTGATAGTGAATAGTGATCTACTAAAAAAATAAATACGCATGAATAAACGATTTTTGGTCTTCACATTGCTATTAGCCGTTGGATTAGGAATGTGTATCTCTTGTACAACAGGGGAGTATGAATTAACCTCACCCGATAAAAAACTGGTGATGCAGATACAGCAACGGTGAACTGACCTATGCTTTCACTGCTAACCGAACTCCGTTAATAAATAAATCCTCTTTGGGCTTCAAATTAGAATCTGAAGAGATTATCCCTTCCTCCGGTTGGAAGATAGAAGATGTTTCCGGCAGGCAGGTTCGGGGAGAATGGAAACCGTTATGGGGTAAACGTGCGGTAGTCCCGGATCATTTTAATGAACTGACAATAACATTGACCCGTCCGTCAGGTATCCTCGATCGCATGGAACTGGTTGCCCGGGCATATAATGACGGTATCGCTTTTCAATATCGCATCCCATCGGGGAATGCGGGAGAAGCAAAGGTCTTGTCTGAGCAGACAGCCTATAATTTTGCGGATGATTATACAGCCTGGTTCTACAACGAAGAGAATCATAATATCGGACCGGAAAAACTGACAGAGACAGACGGAACCCGTTTCCCTGTAATGACGGTTAAGGCCGTGGATAACCATTATCTGGCTATCCATGAAGCCAATCTGGAGACTGGCGCTCCTTTGGTCTTACAATCGAAAGGCGGGGAACGTTTGTTTTCCGTAGCTTCTAAACCCGCGACTCTCTTATCCGGTTATACGTCAGCCTGGCGGGTGATCCTTTACGGAACGACACCGGGAGTATTGACCGACTCTCATCTGATTGAACTGCTAAATCCTGATCCGGATCCAGCCTACGACTTCTCATGGGTAAAACCCGGTATGGCTGTCTGGGATTGGAGAATCAACGGAGCCGAATGGGAGGGATTCAAATATACGATGTCCTATCCTTCCTGGATACGGATGGTAGACTTTGCCGCAGCACAAGGCTTCAAATATCTGGTGTTGGACGCTAACTGGTACGGTCCCGAATTTGCGTCGGATTCTCATCCGGTGGAAGGTGATAAAGCCAAAGATGTACAGAACCTGATCGCTTACGGGAAAGAGAAAGGAGTGGGTATCTGGTTATACCTGAATGATGTTGGTGGCCGGAAGTTCCCGATAGAGGAGACATTGAAACAATATGGCGATTGGGGAGCAGCCGGAGTGAAGTACGGTTTTATGAGTGGAAGTCAGGAAGAAAAAAATCCCTGGACAAGAAAGATTACCGAGCTGTGCGCAAAGAACCATCTGTTGGTCGATTACCACGACGGTCCGGTTCATCCTTACGGACAGATGCGTACCTGGCCGAATGCTGTCACACGTGAATATTGCCATGCTCAGTTGGATGCTCATCGTGTGTTTGAACCGAAGACGTTTGTTACAACGGTTTTTGTAAACATGGTTGCCGGTCCGGTGGATATGAATAACGGAATGTTCGATCTTCGCCAGGGGCATACGACCCGTGTAGACGAAAGTCAGCCGGTTCCTTCGACACTGGTTTCGGAAGCTGCACGTACCTTGATCGTATTTTCCGGTGTAACGATCCTACCTGATATTCCTGAGTTTTATGAGAAATATCCGGCTTTACTCGACTACCTCTCTTCTCAGAAGATGCCTTGGAAAGAGAGTCGTACGTTGGCCGGTGAGATCGGGGAATATATTGTCATGATGCGTCAGACGGAGGATGCTTACCTGGTCGGTGCCGTAACAAATGAATCCGGTCGTACAATCGATCTGCCTCTTACATTCCTGGAAGAAGGCATTTTTGATGCAGAGATAGTGGAAGACGGCGATGACGCTCATTACCTGACAAACCGGGAGACATTGAAAGTATCAAAGAAACAAGTAACAAATAAAGATATTTTGAAATTGAAGCTGGCTCCCGGTGGTGGTGCTTGTCTGAAATTCATCAAACAGTAATTTATCATGAAAAACAAACTATTAGTAACTGTTTTATTCGCATCTGTCATTTTCTTACAGGCAGGTGCAACAGATCGGATTAAGCCGTCTGTCAGATATCATGAAGGGGGAAATGTTGTTTCCTGTACTCATTTTGAATCGGATAAGCAGACAACAGCAACCGATGCGAACGGATGTAAATGGCTGCTGACCGTAGATAAACGAAATGTGGAGAATGATAAGACGGCTCTGGATTATACATTTACCTGGGAGTTGAAGCAGGGGGTTGCTAAAGATGTGTCTTTCTCGGTCGATTTCCAGTTCGATCAGTGGACACCGGATAATTATGTCTTTGTACCCGCTATAGTCTATGACGGAAACAGGTTTGCTACCAAAAATATCGGCTATCCTCCTTTTTGGTATGATAAGGCGGAATGGCGTGTGGACATGCCTACGACCGTCACCTCTTCTCAGCCTACATTGGGAAAGAAGGGGGAACAGTCTAAACCAATCGAGTTGACTTCGGGAAATGCATCTACTCCATTGATGGCCTATTTCTCGGAAAATGACCGGAAGGCTTGGATGGTACAGACCAACCAAGGTAATGATCTGGGAGATTATGGTTTGACCATAAAAGAGAACGAAGATCGTTCCGAAGCTACTTTTTCTATCATAGCTCCTGTAACACGTACCGGTAATAGTGCAGATATTCCGGCAATTGTAAAAGAGGGGGGAAAGGTTTGTATCTCCTGCCGTGTATATAACTTTAAGGCGAAGCGGTTGAATGACATGATGAGCCGTTTCATGGATGTTCGTAAGACATTTAACAACAGTTCTCCCAGAGAGGTTGTACCTTATAGTGAGGTATGGAAGTTGATGAATAATCTGTACCAGACCCGGCGCTGGGACGATCGTATCGATATGTATTGGTTGAGTGATGTGAAGGATAAGGCTTCCTGGAATTTCATTTGGCAACTAGGTTGGTGCGGAGGAGGACAAGCGACATATCCGATTCTGGTGAATGGCTCTGAACAGGATAAAGCCCGTGCCATGAATAATTTGGAGGCTATTTATAATCGGACACAAGCAAAGTCGGGCTTCTTTTATGCCTATGGCGATGGAAAAGAGTTTTATGGTTTTGGGTATGGGGAGCCGTTGGAAAATAATGTGACATTTGTACGTTCACAGGGTGACTGGTTGTATCTCTCGCAGTTGCAGATGAATTTGTTGAAGTCGAGAGGCGAACAGGTGAAATCCCATTGGTCGGAAGGGACCCGGAAGCAGGCTGATGCCTTTGTCCGTCTGTGGGATAAATACGGCCAGTTCGGTCAGTTCGTGGATGTTGAAACAGGGGATCTCTGTATCGGTAATTCGACGGCGGGAGCTATTGTTCCTGCCGGTTTGGCGCTGGCTTCCGAGACCTATAATGAGCCGCGTTATCTGGAAGTAGCCTGCCTGGCCGCCCGTAATTTTTATACTGATTATGTAGTAAAAGGATATACAACCGGCGGTCCCGGCGAAATCCTGTCAACACCGGATAGTGAGTCGGCTTTTGCCTTATTTGAATCATACATGGTGCTCCATGAGGTGACGGGCGGTAAAGAGTGGTTGAAATATGCTTCTGAATTATTGCCAATCTGTGCTAGTTGGACAGTCTCCTATGATTTTAATTTCCCGAAAGAGTCGGAGATGGGAAAGATCGGGGCACATTCCTGTGGATCTGTCTGGGCCAGTGTCGCCAATAAACATTCAGCACCGGGTATCTGTACCTGGTCCGGTCATAGCCTGCTGAAGTATTACCGTGCAACCGGTGATGAACAAGCTTTGGCTTTGCTGACCGATATCGCCCACGGTCTTCCGCAATACATTAGTCGTGAAGAGTGTCCGATCGGGAATATGCCTCCAGGTGGTGTCTGTGAACGGGTAAACCTGAGCGACTGGGAAGGTAAAAACCAGGTGGGTGGAAGTATCTTCGGCTCCTGCTCGTGGTGTGAGGTGGCAACTTTATTGACGGTTACTCAACTACCCAGTATTTATGTGCAGACAGACCGGCAGTCGGTCACAGTCTTTGATCATCTGAAAGTGGAAAAGAAACAAGGCAAGCAGGGACGTATGATCTTGAAAGTAACTAATCCTACTTCTTATCCGGCTGATGTGAGGATCTATTCGGAAACATCGAAAGAGGCTCGTAAAGTTGCAATGCCAGCTTTCATTAGCAAGATGAAATCAGTCTCTCTGAATCCGGGTGAATCAAAAGAAGTTCATATCGAATGAAATAGTTGCCGCACCTGTACCAACTGGCTGCGGCAGTTATTTTAGATAGCTGCGGCAATGTTTTTTAATGACTGCCGCAGTCCTGGAAAACACTAGCTGCAGCCATCCTCGTTATAGTTTGAAATTCTGCTTCCTGAATTCCAGCGGGGAAAATCCCATCACATTGGAGAACGTCCGGGAAAAATATTGAGACTCTTTAAAGCCCAGCTTGTGAGCGATCTGATTCACTTTCATATCTGTCTGGATCAGTAGCTTGCAGGCTTTGTCTATTTTCAGGCGGATAAAATAGTCCATAGGGGGATGCCCGATCTCTTTGACGAACTTACGGTAGAAATAAGACTCCGAATAACCGCAGAACTTCGCGAAATCAGCCAGTTTCAGGTTGGATTCGATATTGTCGTTCATGAAATGTACTACCCGGTTGATAATGTTTTCCGAATATTCCTTTGGGCGGAACTGCCTGCGGTAAATATGGATAAAAAGAAATGATCCCAGGAAATGAGCAAAACACAAGTTCGCATAATGCATGTGATCCATATCCGTACTCTCGTTCAGGGTATTGAACATCTCTTCGAACAAGTCGATCCGTTCCTCTATTCGTGATTGTGCAGAGGGGGGAACCGATGTCGGTTTATCGAAACGGGAAGAGAAAAGCGGAGCTTTATCCCCTCTGAAATGTAACCAGTAAATAGTCCAGGGATCTTCGTCATCCGCCCCGTAAGCATGCGGAATGTTACGGGGTAATATGATGAATTGGTTTGCTTCCAGCATTTTCCGTTTCCCATACAGCTCGATCCATCCCCGCCCGTCTTTGCAATAGATGAACAGATATTCATCGCATCCTTCCGGACGATTTATATAATGGTGGGAGGCACGCGCAAAAAATCCCATCGAATAGAGATACAGGTCGCCTGTGAGTGGACTGTCTTCCATCAGATTGATCATAGGAATCGGCAGATAAATGAAACGTTCGCCGGAAAAACCAAGTTCTACTTTTGCCATAATGCGTATAATCGGGTTGATACTGTAAAGTAAACAATAATAATCCACGAAATAAGCAATTATTTGCTATTTATTATTGGGATAGTTCTTTCTATTTTTGTTTTAACTTACACTTTCTGTTTGCTGTATGAAAAAAACAATGATATCATGAAAAGAAAAACAATGCTATTCTGCCTATATCTGAGTTGTAGTTTAGGCATTCATTCTCTGGCGGCTACGTCAGATCTCCCTTACAAAGATCCGAAATTATCCGTAGAACAACGCGTCACTGATTTGCTGGGGCGTATGACGTTGGAAGAAAAAGTGGCCCAGTTGAATATGAAAAGTCTTAGCGGACTGAAAACCAACGAAAAAGGAAAGGTGACGGAGAGTTCATTGGAAGCCCTTTTTGGGGGAGAGAGCATCGGTTGCCTGGAAAGTCCTTTTATCGAACACGGAAAGATTGCTGCTTATTCGGAAGCGGCCGATCAGTATCTGCGGACAAAGACCCGGTTGGGCATTCCTGCTATTCAGATTGCCGAGTGCCTGCACGGACACATGGCGCTAGGGGCTACAATATTCCCTCAATCGATCGGTTTAGGGTCGACCTGGAATCCGGAGCTGATCAGGGAGATGGCAGGCGTGATAGCCCAGGAAGCTTTACTTGCCGGTGTGGACCAGGCTCTTTCTCCTTTGTTCGACATAGCCAGGGATCCGCGGTACGGACGTGTCGAAGAATGCTATGGAGAGGACCCTTATCTGGTAAAGGAGATGGGTGTGGCTTTCGTGAAAGGGTTACAAGGCGAGCCGGAACAATCTTCCAAAGGAATAGCTCCCGGAAAGCTGGCGGCCATGGGAAAGCATTTTGTCGCCTATTCCAAGCCCGAAGCCGGAATTAACATTGCTCCGGTATTGGTAGGAGAAAGAGAATTGAGGGAAGATCATCTTTATCCTTTTGAGGCGGCGGTTAAGGAGGCCAATATCTATAGTATTATGCCCGGTTACCATGAGATAGACGGTGTGCCTATCCATGCCAGTAAATGGTTGTTGAAGGATATACTCCGCGACGAATGGGGGTTCGACGGATATATATTCTCCGACTATGGGGCGATAGGTATGATGGACTATCTTCACCATACGGCCGACGGACCAAAGGAAACGGGCTTTCAGGCTATAACAGCCGGAGTGGATGTGGAAGCACCCGGTGCCTATGGATATAAACATCTGGTAGAATTGGTAAAGGAGGGCAGGTTGCCTGAATCGGTTGTCGACGAGCGTGTAAGGTGTGTTCTTACGATAAAGTTTAAGATGGGGCTGTTCGATCGTCCCTTTAAAGTGCACAAAGACGACCAACAGAAAGTCCATACGAAGGAAAATGTCGATTTGGCAAGGCGTATAGCCGAGGAGTCTATTGTTTTGTTGCAAAACAATGACAATGTTCTGCCATTGGATAAAAACAAACTGAAATCACTGGCAGTGATCGGTCCGAATGCAGATAAAGTTCAGTTTGGCGATTACAGTCCCACGAAAAATAACGACTATGGCGTTACCGTCCTCCAGGGTTTAAGGGCATATCTGGGAGATGAGGTAAAGGTCAATTACGCTCTCGGCTGTGGCATCACTTCGTTGTTTACCGACAGTATCGCTTCGGCGGTGGAGGCTGCAAAGAATAGTGACGCGGTTATATTGGTATTGGGTGGTACAAGCCAGACCCTTTCAGGTATTGGCTGGGGTGATGAAAACTCCAAAGAACTGGCTACGTGTGGTGAAGGTTACGATCGTAATGAACTGGATTTTCCCGGTGTTCAGCCACAACTGCTCGAAGCTGTTGCCGCTACCGGTAAACCGATAGTGCTTGTGATGATAAACGGCCGTCCGCTGACGATTGGCGAAGAAGCGAAAAAAGTGAATGCGGTTGTCGAGGCATGGTATCCGGGAGAGAAAGGCGGGGAGGCTGTGGCACGTGTGTTGTTTGGAGAGGTCAATCCATCCGGCCGGCTTAGCATGACTTTTCCTCCAACGACAGGGCATATACCGTTATATGCTGCCCAGAAACCATCTGCCAGAGGTTTTTACAAGAGTCCGGGTACGCCTGAAAACCCTGGCCGTGATTATGTTTTCGCCCATCCGAAACCCTTGTTCTGCTTTGGGCATGGTTTGAGCTATACCACATTCGAATATAAAAATATGCATATAAAAGAAGCGGGTGATGTGGTGAGGGTTTCCTGCGAACTTGCCAATACGGGTAAGCGTGACGGGGCAGAAGTCGCACAATTGTATGTCCGTGACGTAGTAAGCAGCACCAGTACGCCGCTGAAGGCTCTTAAAGCTTTTCAAAAAGTATATCTTAAGGCAGGCGAGGCAAAGACAATCGAGCTTGTCGTAAAAAAGGAAGACCTGAAGGTGTGGAATCCGGAGATGAAGAAAGTACTGGAGCCGGGTGAGTTTAAGGTGATGGTCGGTTCTTCGGTTGAGGATATCAGGCTGGATGGCAGCTTCGACGTGAGGTAACATCGAAAGATAGTATAAGTAAACAAGGAGAATGTCTATTGTACAGGAAGTAAAAGGTCTTTTATTTTGTACAATAAAATTGCTAATCTAATAAGTAGTCTAATGAAAAAGCGAATAGGATTCTGTTTATTGATATCCGCGTTGTCTGCCACCGTTCAGGCCGACATAAAACCAGGTGCGATCGATTATATCGTGCGTCCGTTATACGGTTACAGGACTGACGGAACGCCCGGGCGTATCGTGACGGTCCGGTTAAAAGGGGAAGAACTGAAAGGCGATCTTTCGGTCGAGGTGATAGCCAAAGGGAAAACGGAAAAGAGCCATTTTGCATTGAATGCGAGAGACTCGGCGGAGGTGGAAGTCCTGTTGCCTTCTACGGTTCCTACCGGAAAGAAGTCGGAAGTCACATTCGTGCTCCGTGGGGCGGATAAGACGTATAAACAAAAGGTAAGCGTTACGCCTATGCGCCACTGGAACGTTTACCTGTACAACCATGCTCATGTGGATATCGGTTATACCAATACGCATAAGAACGTTGAACAGCTTCATAAGAACAATATCATTGAAGGAATAAAACTGGCGGAAGAGACGAAAGACCATCCCGACGGTGCCCGTTTTGTCTGGAATCCGGAAGTAGGCTGGCCTATGGAACGGTTGTGGCAATCCAATCCGGAGATGCGGGGTGAACTGGTCGAAGCCATGAAGAAAGGACAGATTTGCCTGGACGCCAGCTATCTGAACCTGAATACCAGCACCTGTGCCGATGAGGAGTTGTTCCATGTCTTCAAATTTACCCGCGATATGCAACGGCTGAGCGGGCAACCTTCGGATGTTTTCCAGCAATTCGATATACCGGGCATGTCCTGGGGGTTGATCCCTGTCATGGCGCAGGAGGGTGTCAAGTATATTATCTCATGGCCCAATACCGACCGGGCGGGGAATGCTCATAAGAATATGGACGGGAAACCGTTCTGGTGGGTAGGTCCCGACGGCAAATCGAAGGTGCTGTTCCTGCAGCCGGGTGGCTATGCCAATAGCGGCAGTATGGGAAAAGGGGGAGAGACCGGGCGTCCCTGGTTCGGACAACGTGACCCGGCAAAAGTGCCGAGGGTTATTCGTATGGGATATGCCAATGTCGATTTTACCGAGAAACTGACGGCATTGGAAAAGGAGAATTATCCGTATGACTACACCGTTCTTTCCTGGTCTTTGTGGGATAACAACCCGTTGGATGCCGATGTCCCTTTTGCCGTGAAAGAGTGGAATGAAAAATATGCTTATCCGAAAATCATTATCAGCGGCGGTCATGAGATCATGTCGATGATAGAAGAGAAATACGGTGACCAGTTGCCGGTCGTTTCCGGCGACTATACCGAATACTGGACGGACGGCCTGGGTACGGCTGCCGGTCTGACCGCCAGGAACCGGAATGCCAAGGAGAAACTGGTACAGGCGGAAACGATCTGGTCCATGCTGGCGGACGGTGGTAAAGCTCCGCGTGCAGATTTCGACGAAGCCTGGCGTTATATCCTTTTAGGTTCGGAACATACCTGGTGCTTTGAGAACCCTACCGAACCCTATTTCCAGGATGCCATTTGGAAAGTGAAACAGTCTTACTTCCATGAAGCCGAAGACCGTTCGATCGATATGCTGGATGAATCGCTGGCTCCTGCCACAGATAAGTCGAATGGGGCACTGGGTCCTAAGGAAGGTCCGGCAAACGGAGGTATCGCCGTCTTTAATACGCATTCATGGCCGCAGAGCGGTGTGATCCGGCTGACGGCGAAGGAAAGCCTGAAAGGTGATAAAGTGGTCGACCAGAATGGTAAGGAGGTGCTTTCCCAACGTCTTTCTTCCGGTGAGTTGTTGTTCTATGTCCCGGAAGTACCGGCACTGGGTTCCCGTCATTTCCGGGTAGTGGAAGGCAAATGTTCTTTGCCGGGTCACTGTAAAATAGAAGGAACGACATTGGAGAACGATTGTCTGACCGTTCATCTGGATAAGGCGACAGGTAATATCACATCTTTATTGAAGAAAGGTTCTGTATATAACTATATCGGTGAGGGTGCCAATACCTTCTCCTGGTTGCCGGCGAACGTGGATGCTCCGCAGGCAGATACCGTATTGTCTGTTTCCGTGGTTGAAGAAGGTCCGCTGGCTGTAGAACTCTGTGTGACTTCAAAAGCGGCCGGTTGCCGGAGCGTCTCCCGTTCCGTTCGTTTGCAGGCTGGTCAGCCGTGGGTGGAAATATCCAACGTCGTAGATAAACTGCCTTTGGTGGAGAAAGACGGCATTCATTTCGGCTTTGCTTTCAATCTGCCGGACTCAAAGACCCGCGTAGATATCCCCTGGGGAGTGATGGAGGTGGAGAAAGACCAATGGCCGCAGGGGAACCGAAACTGGCTGGCGATGCAGCGGTGGCTGGACGTTTCGAATGCGACGCATGGCGTTACTTGGTGTTCGCTGGATGCTCCTCTGTTTGAGTACGGCGATCGGCATGCCAATATCGCAATGGGCTGGGGAGGCCAGGGTAACTGGATCACCAAACTCGAACCCAGTTCTACGGTCTATTCATGGGCAATGAATAATCACTGGCATACCAACTTCCCGTTGACACAGGACGGTCCTGTCCGGTTCCGTTACCGTTTGTATCCGCATGAAGCATATGATGTGGTGGAAACCAACCGTTTCGGCATGGAGCAGTCGCAACCTCTGGTATATGTAACGGCGGATAAGGACCCGCAGGGACAGCCTCTGATCGCTATCGACAACCGGAAGGTCTACTCGACGATCATCAAATCCCTGGAAACCGATCATACACTGATCGTCCGTCTCCGTTCCCTGTCCGACAAAGAGGAAAGTGTAAAACTATCTTTCCCTAAAAAGACCCCGGCCCGTATCTCTGTCTGCGACCGCGAAGAGATTGCAGGAGAAAGAACCGACGGTAATCTGGTGATGAGTCCGTACGGACAAATCACATTGAAATTGGAATACTAAGATGCGTTTTTTTGAGATAGTAGTGCTAGCAGGGGTAACATAGTAGTGTTACCCCATTTAGGACAGTAGTGTGAGGAGTTCCCACACTACTGTCTTGTTTGGTAAGTAAGGTATGGTTTACATGTTAAACAATTTATGAGTAATGAAAAAGATTTTATTAATTGCCATCTGTAGTCTCTTGTTTCCCGGAAGTCAACATCTGTGTGCTCAGAAGCAAAGGACCGAAGCTGCTTATAAAGTAATTGAACGGGTTGCCGGTCAATCCGGCTTACCGGTAAAGTTCTCTTTGAAGCCGAATAAAGAGAAGGGGGAAGGTAGTACTTATTTTCAATATAAGGCGGCTGAAGGCAGGTTGATGATCGAAGGCAATAGCCCGGTCGCATTATGCCGGGGCTTCTATGATTTTATCAAAAGTAATCGTTCAGGTATATATAGTTGGTCAGGAAGTAATGTTCGATTCCCGGAAAAGCTGGAAGATATTCCTTTGAAACGGGTTGTCTCTCCTTTTGAGAACCATTTTATGTGTAATGTAGTGGTTTATGGATATTCCATGCCTTATTGGGATTGGGACCGTTGGGAGAAAGAGATAGATTGGATGGCATTACATGGCATCAATATGCCATGGGCCTTGGTGGGATATGAGGCGATCTTGGCCCGCGTCTGGAAAAAGATGGGACTGACAGATGATGAGATAAATCATTATTTCGTCGGTCCGGCTCATTTACCCTGGATGCGGATGGGGAATATCAGTGGCATTGACGGTCCGTTGAATGAGGATTGGCATCGTTGGCAAATCGATTTGCAACATAAGATATTGAAGCGGATGAAAGAGCTGGGGATGAAACCCATCTGTCCCGGTTTCCCCGGCTTTATACCGGAGGCTTTTAAACGCATTTACCCTTTGTTGGAAATTATCCCGACGCATTGGGGAGGTGGTTTCTGTAACTGGATGATCTCTCCGCAGGAAGAACTGTTTACCAGAATAGGTACAGAATTTATCCATGAATGGGAAAAAGAGTTTGGAGAGAACGAGCATTATCTGGTAGATAGTTTTAACGAGATGGATATTCCTTTTCCTGCAAAAGGTTCTAAAGAACGTTATGACCTGCTGGCTTCTTATGGCGATAAGGTTTACCAATCTATTCGGAAAGGAAATCCGAAGGCTACATGGGTAATGCAAGGTTGGATGTTTGGTTATCAGAGAGACATCTGGGATTATGAGACGCTGGGAGCTTTGCTCTCTGAAGTACCCGATGATAAAATGCTTTTATTGGATTTAGCGGTAGATTATAATAAGCATTTCTGGAAATCGGAAGTGAACTGGGAGTTTTATAAAGGTTTCTACAATAAGCCCTGGGTATATAGTGTCATTCCGAATATGGGAGGTAAAACCGGTATGACCGGTGTTTTGGATTTCTATGCGAACGGTCATTTGGAGGCGTTGTCTTCTCCTGATAAAGGACGTTTGATCGCTCATGGAATGGCTCCTGAAGGAATAGAAAATAATGAAGTCATCTATGAGTTATTGTCTGATGCAGGTTGGTCGGATAAAAAGATAGATATTCACGAATGGTTGAAGGAGTATTCTTATAATCGTTATGGAAGCTATCCGACAGCAGTTCGTAAATGTTGGGATTTACTGTTGGAATCGGTATATGGGACATTTACCGATCATCCTCGTTATAACTGGCAGTTTCGTCCGGGAACAGTCCGGAACGGTTCGATCTGTTTGAACGAATCTTTTTTCAAAGCGATAGAATCATTTGTTGACGTAAGTGGTCAGTTGAAAGATAATCCTCTTTATTTGGCAGACCTGTCGGAGTTCACAGCCCTTTATCTGGGAGGAAAAGCCGAGTTGCTGGTGAAAGCAATAGACTGGCAGTATGAGATAGGAGATACGGTACGTGCAGTAAAGTTTGAAAAGGATTTTGAATATTTACTGACCGGAATAGATGCTCTGTTATCTGTTCATCCGACATTACGTTTGGAACGTTGGATCGATTTTGCTCATAAGCAGGCTGTAACTCCTGAACAGCATAAGCAATATGAAAGAAATGCGAAGCGTATCGTCACGATCTGGGGACCTCCTGTGGATGATTATTCAGCCCGCGTCTGGTCCGGTTTGATACGTGACTATTATTTGCCGCGTTGGAAGCA
>OGUD01001298.1_pt1 | contig 13039 bp, 10 predicted proteins | sample 1573671 | NCBI WGS metagenome assembly OGUD01 (sample SAMEA2582065, study PRJEB24529) | metagenome | biome: Human gut stool | place: China | collected 2011 | reverse complement strand
GCGTTGTTTCACCCAACGGTTGTAGAGCAGATTATTGAGTATTCCGTTGCCGATCGGGATAACTACTTCTTCCCACCGTTCACCGCTTTGCGGATTGTATAATGAAACGAGTGTCTTTTTGTTTGCTTTGTCGTTCAATAACGTATGATAGTCTGTTTCAGGGGTTATTTCCTGTCCGTTAATTTTTTCAATGATAGTTCCGGCTTTTACTTTCGAGCGGGCGTGATCGAAAGGGCCCTTCTCAATCACTTCCATGATCGATGCGCCTTTTCCTTTATAATTCCAATCTGTAAGTACCCCCAGACTGGCTGTGGCATCTCCCGCCCGCCGGTATGTGATACATTCAGTTCTCCCAGCCATTCGCTGAGTAATTCGGCAAAGTCATAGTTATTATTGATGTGTGGCAAAAATTTACGATAAGCAGCAGACATGGTATCCCAGTTTACTCCGTGCATGTTGGCGTTGTAGAAACGTTTCTGTTGTTGCTTATATACATGGTCGAACATATATTCTCGTTCAGCAGCCAGATCCATTTTCATCTCTGCCTTATAGTTGATCGGCTTCAGGGTTTCTCCGCTGAGGTCCATCTTTTGCATGGCATTACCTCCCAGGACAAACAGGGATTTTCCATCTTTGTCCATATCCATAGAAGCCCATCCGGCATTCATTTTATGAAGCAGTTTGGTCTCTTTTTTACGGAGATCCATTTTCCATAGATCAAATCCGCCCTCGAATGCTGACAGATAGTAGAGAGTTTCGCCGTCTTTTGAGATAATAGTACTGCCCAGGTTCGAAGAGTTGGGAGTGAGGCGTATGATGCGATCCTCAAGACCATTCAGTTCTACTAGGATGTTTTTGATCTCATCTTTCCTCTAAGTATCTGTTTGGGGATCCTTCTTCTTATCTTTTTTCGGGTCAATTGAGGCTTTTTCTTTATCTTTCTGTTGTTCCTTTTCCAGTTCTTTTTGCAATTCGTAATCTTCTTTGCTCAGGCGGAACTTGTCGAAAGCATCTTGATTGAGAAATACCAGCATGGCATCATTCTGTGAACCCCAGGAAGCATGTGCACGCATACCATATCGTTCGGTTGTGAACAAAATGGCATTGCCGTCCAGTACCCAACGGGGAGATCCGCTCATGTAACCGCTGTTGGTCAGGTTGGTAATCGGACTGTCCCCCTTTGCACTTACCAATCCTATATCCGAGTAAGGATCGTGTCGGTTGCCGATAAATTCGAGGGTGAACCATTTGCCGTCAGGTGACCATTGATAGTCGAAGTTTCCATCTGTGCTGAACCAGGTGGAACCATCGGTGATCTGACGAACTTTTTTCGTATCCAAATTGATTACCATCAAACGGTTACGCTCCTCTATAAATGCCAGCTCTTTACCGTCCGGTGAGAACTGCGGATAGGCCCGTTCCACGGTTGCGGATGGTAACAGCACCTCTTCTTCGATGATGGTGGCATTGGGGAAATTAGCTTCTTCCTTACGGGCTATTTTAGCAAGAAAAAGTTGCCAGTTGCCGTTACGCTCACTTGCGTAAGCCAGTGTACGATTGTCCGGAGCAAATGTTAACCCGGCTTCGCGTGCGGGTGTATGGGTGATTTGCTTTGTAGTTGCATAATCAGTTGAGGTTACAAATACTTCTCCCCGTACGATAAATGCAATTTGCTTCCCATCCGGTGATACAGTCCCTGATGTTGCCCCGTTTGTAAAAGTCAGGTCTGCTATTTTGTCCTGATCATCACGGACAATATCTATGTTTATTTTCTGTGGAGTGGCATTATCCTTTTGGGTATATATTTCTCCGTCGTATGCATAGCATAGCGTTCCGCCGTGACTCATTGACAGGAAACGTACCGGGTGTGTTTTGAACGATGTTACTGCTTTAAGGTCTTGTGCGTTGTCCAATGGAAAACTATAAACATTAAATGACCCTTTCCGTTCGCTTAAAAGATATACGCTTTTTCCGTCCGGTGAAAGTACAGGATTGCGGTCTTCTCCGGCATGATTGGTCAGGTTGGTATGTTTTCCTGTTTTAGTGTCGTACAGCCAAATGTCGCGGGTGATGGACGAAGTGTGGTGTTTCCGCCATTCATCTTCAAAACCTTTACGATCCTGATAGAGAAAGAACTCTCCTGATGGCGCATAACAAACGGCTTCGGCCGGAGTACCCAGTACCTGCTCCGTACGTCCTCCGTTCACGGGAACCTTGTATAGTTCTGTCATGGCTGTTGTCGGGAACAAAGCACTTTGTGACGGATCCTGGATGGATGCTGAAAAGAGAATGTATTTTCCATCCGGTGTAAAAGCCGAAGGCAGTTCGGATGAAGAATGGGTAGTCAGTCTTTGTGCTGTACCTCCTGTCGCAGGCATTACAAAAATATCAAAGTTGCCATTACGATCACTGGCAAAAGCTATTTGTTTACTGTCGGGTGACCAAATGGGGGTACATTCATACGAAGGCTGTGTTGTGAGCTGGATGGCTGTTCCTCCTCCCGCAGATACCTTATAAATGTCTCCTTTGTAGCAAAACGCTATTTCTGTTCCGTCCGGCGAAATCTGTACATCGCGCATCCATAGCGGTGATGCGGCATTGCCGGTAAGCGTGGTGAGACCCAGTGCAATACATACAAAAAGTTTTCTCATACTTACTGAATTTATTTGTTTACTTTATTGATTTCTGTAAGTACAAAGGTAGCAATTCGCTTCGGCTAACGAGACTTATTATACAAAAAAGTCTAAAAAGATTTGGAAAATAGCTTGCATGGCATTATCTTTGCATCGCTTTTTAACAGAAAGCGCAATAGCTTGTCCTATGGTGTAATGGTAGCACAACAGTTTTTGGTTCTGTTTGTCTAAGTTCGAATCTTGGTAGGACAACATACAATCGGATATATTTTATAAAAAAGCCCTAAAACAGACAGTTTTAGGGCTTTTTTTGTATCCCTTTATGTCACCGAATAAAACGCTAATTTGAATTACTGTCCTCAGTAGGTCCTCTTTCGATATTTTAGTATTTTGTACCGGATGAAATTCTATTCTATAATCTGTTCTTTATCTTCTTGTTGCCTTCTCTGTTGCCTTTATGTTTTTCGAAGAACAAAGGAAAGAACTCCCGGTGGATTTTTATTATCTTAAATTTCTCTTCTTTCTCTTTCTTTTTACCTATTTTTGCCTATTCGTTAATACTAAAGTCTGATAATCAATGAAACGTCGCGATTTTCTGAAATGTTCACTTGCCGTGGGAGCAGGTTTGGCAGCCTCTCCGTCAACCTATGCGTTTAATGGCGAAAGCAAAGAGACCGGTAATGATTCTTCCAAACTGTCAAAGGCTCCTGCCACAAAGGGAGGGAAGCCGCATATCATTTTTATTATGAGTGACCAACATCGTGGAGATGCTTTACATTGCATGGGCAATAAGGCGGTTATTTCTCCTAATATAGATAAACTGGCTCAGGAAGGCAGTTTGTTTGTGTGTGGTTACAGCTCTGCACCCAGTAGTACGCCTGCACGTGCCGGTTTGCTCACGGGGATGTCTCCATGGCACCATGGGATGCTGGGATATGGGAAGGTGGCTTCCAAATATAAATATGAAATGCCTCAGATGTTGCGTGACTTGGGTTACTACACTTTCGGGATAGGAAAGATGCACTGGTTTCCACAGAAAGCTTTGCATGGTTTTCATGCTACGTTGGTCGACGAGAGCGGACGCAGTGAAACCCGTGATTTTATCAGTGACTATCGGGAATGGTTTCAGTTGCAAGCTCCCGGGAAGAATCCGGATTTAACAGGAATCGGCTGGAATAATCATAATTCCGGGACTTATAAACTTGAAGAGAGGCTGCATCCTACAGCCTGGACAGGTCAGACAGCTTGTGAATTGATACGCAATTATGATAGCGATCAACCTTTGTTCCTCAAGGTCTCTTTTGCTCGTCCTCATAGTCCGTACGATCCTCCGAAACGATATTTGGATATGTATGAGAAGGTAGATATTCCTGTACCGTTCGTTGGAGATTGGTGTGGGAAATATGCTGAACGCAAAGATCCGGAACGGGTTTCAAAGGATGCGGCTTTTGCAAATCTAGGCGAAGAGTATGCTGTCAATTCACGACGCCATTATTATGCAAATGTGACATTTATTGATGACCAGATTGGACAGATCATTCAGATTCTAAAAGAGAAAGGAATGTACGAAAATGCAATCATTTGCTATACGGCCGATCACGGTGATATGTTGGGAGATCATTATCATTGGCGGAAAACCTATGCATACGAAGGGTCGGCCAAGATTCCTTATATCATAAAATGGCCTTCTGCCATGACTACACAGGCTATCAGAGGAAAGCGGATTGAACAGCCAGTAGAGCTACGCGACTTTTTACCTACCTTCATTGAACTTGCGGGAGGGACGGTACCGGATGATATGGATGGAAAATCTTTGGTAGCCCTGGCCTCAGGAAATAAAAACGGCTGGCGAAAATATATCGATCTGGAACATGCCACCTGCTACAGTGCCGATAACTATTGGTGTGCGTTGACTGATGGTAAAATGAAGTATATCTGGTTTATTCATACGGGTGAAGAGCAACTGTTCGATTTAAGTTCAGATCCCGGTGAACAGAAGAACCTTTCGGGAAATAGTCGTTATGCAGATAGGCTGGTTGAAATGCGTAAAGCGATGGTTGACCACTTGCAAGAGAGAGGAACAGAGTTTGTAAAAGATGGAAAGCTGGCGGTAAGAGATCAAACCTTACTTTATAGTCCCAATTATCCGAAAGATTGATGTTATTGATTTATTCATGATAATTGGAGTATGATTTATTCCAAAATCCCGTTTTCTTTTCTTATTTTTGCGTCGTGTGCGTAAACGGAGTTTATCTGAGCGACACCTAATGTAAACTTATAAATAAGAAATATGAAAACAAACTATGAGATTCGCTATGCTGCCCATCCGGAAGATGCAAGAAGCTACGACACCAAGAGAATTAGAAGAGATTTTCTGATAGAAAAGGTTTTTTCAGCCGATGAAGTAAACATGGTATATTCCATGTACGACCGTATGGTGGTAGGTGGGGCCATGCCGGTAAAGGAAGTGTTGAAATTGGAAGCTATCGATCCTTTGAAAGCTCCTTATTTTCTGACCCGTCGTGAAATGGGTATTTTCAATGTCGGGGGGCCTGGTGTCGTGAGGGCGGGGGATGCGATATTTCAGTTAGATTATAAAGAGGCACTTTATCTGGGGGCAGGTGACCGGGACGTTACCTTTGAGAGTACGGATGCTGCACATCCCGCTAAATTTTATTTTAATTCACTGGCCGCTCATCGCAATTATCCCGATAAAAAGGTGACTAAAGCCGATGCTGTAGTTGCTGAAATGGGAACGTTGGAAGGTTCGAATCATCGTAATATCAACAAGATGCTGGTAAATCAGGTGTTGCCCACCTGCCAGTTGCAGATGGGGATGACCGAACTGGCTCCGGGAAGTGTGTGGAATACGATGCCTGCACATGTCCATAGCCGTCGTATGGAGGCTTATTTCTATTTTGAAGTACCGGAAGAGCATGCTGTGTGCCATTTTATGGGTGAGGTTGACGAAACCCGTCATGTGTGGATGAAGGGCGATCAGGCAGTCTTGTCACCGGAGTGGTCTATCCATTCGGCTGCGGCAACTCACAATTATACTTTTATCTGGGGTATGGGAGGTGAGAATCTTGATTATGGCGACCAGGACTTTTCATTAATTACGGACTTGAAATAAACTGTCCGGTGTGGAAGTTACTTTTAGGAAATGAAAGTGAGATAAGTTTTTAAAAACATTATAAGTATGGTAAACTTTTCATTAGAGGGCAAAGTGGCATGGGTCACAGGTGCATCTTACGGCATTGGCTTTGCCTTGGCTACTGCTTTCTCAGAGGCAGGAGCGAAGATCGTATTTAATGACATCAGCCGGGAGCTGGTTGATAAAGGCTTGGCCGCATACAAAGAATTGGGAATCGAGGCCAGGGGATATGTGTGTGACGTCACCAGCGAAGAGCAGGTGAATGCTTTGGTTGCACAGATCGAGAAAGAAGTGGGAGTGGTTGACATTTTGGTGAATAATGCGGGTATCATCAAGCGTATACCGATGTGTGAGATGACGGCAGAGCAATTCCGTCAGGTGATCGACGTAGATCTGAATGCTCCGTTTATCGTGTCGAAGGCTGTTATCCCTTCGATGATTAAGAAAGGGCATGGAAAAATCATCAATATCTGTTCGATGATGAGTGAACTGGGACGTGAGACTGTATCTGCCTACGCTGCTGCCAAGGGTGGGTTGAAGATGCTCACACGCAACATTGCATCCGAATATGGAGAATTCAACATTCAGTGTAATGGCATAGGCCCGGGGTATATCGCTACACCTCAGACAGCACCTTTGCGTGAAGTGCAGCCGGACGGTTCGCGCCATCCGTTTGATTCATTCATAATATCCAAGACTCCCGCTTCCCGGTGGGGAACACCGGAGGATCTGATGGGGCCGGCTGTCTTTTTGGCTTCGGATGCTTCGAATTTTGTGAACGGTCATGTACTTTATGTAGATGGCGGTATTTTGGCTTATATCGGTAAACAACCTTAATGAATCTGATCAATACAATTGAATCAATGAAGAAAGTTTTTCTTTTTGTCGCAGCCGTTTTGTTGTGCCTGGCTTGTAACGAAGCGGGCAGAACAGAATCTGTCACGGTGTCCAATGCCACCTCACTGGAACGAAGCGGCGAGATGGTAGAAGTTTCCATGGGTGAGGTTTCCTCTAAATTGCATTTACCCGATACGGCACAGATAGTAGTGGTAGATGCCGAAGGACAGCAAGTGCCCTATCAAATAACTTCTGACGAGAAAGTGATATTTCCGGTCACTGTGCAAGCGAATGGCTCAGCCGTTTATACGATAAAAGCGGGTATTCCTCAAGAGTGCCCGGTGAAGGCTTGTGGAAGATATTATCCCGAACGGGTGGATGACGTGGCCTGGGAGAACGATCTGACGGCTTTTCGTGCTTATGGGCCTGCTTTGCAGGAAACCGGAGAGCGTGCTTTCGGATATGATATTTGGACGAAGTATAATACTACTGAGCCGGTGGTGGAAGCCCGTTATGAAGGCGAACTGAATTCGGATATGAAAGCTAAAATAGCCGAACTCGGAAAGACGGACCCCAAAGCCGCGCAGGAACTTTACCGCTCTGTCTCTTATCATGTGGACCATGGCAACGGGCTGGATTGTTATAAGGTCGGTCCTACGTTGGGGGGAGGTACGACTGCATTGATGGCAGGGGATACAATCATTTATCCGTATTGTTACGCTACCCAGGAGATACTGGATAACGGTCCGTTTCGTTTTACTGTGAAACTGGTATACAATCCATTGGTCGTAAAAGGAGATTCTACTATTATCGAGACACGGATCATTACATTGGATGCAGGTTCATATTGCAATAAAACAGTTGTCTCTTATACGAACCTGAAGGAGACGATGCCTTTAGCCGTCGGTATTGTATTGCACGAACCCGATGGAGCCATTGTTGCAGATGCGGCAAACGGATACATGACTTATGTGGATCCGACGGATAATGCCGGTGGTGACAATGGTAAGATCTTTGTCGGTGCTGCGTTTCCTACTTTGGTGAAGGAGGCAAAAGCAGTTTTCTTCCCGGAGAAAGAAAAGAAGGAACTGCGTGGAGGTGCCGACGGGCATGTGCTGGCAATCAGTGAGTACGAACCGGGAGCGGACTTTACTTACTACTGGGGGGCCGCCTGGAGCAAAGCCGACATAAAAGATAGCGCTGCCTGGAATGCGTATATGGCCGATTTTGCACAGAAGGTTCGTAATCCGCTGACGGTTACAGTGAAATAAGAGTGCTGCCGGAAGCTGCTTATAGCCCGTTTCTTAGTCTTCCATTTGTCTTATATTCCTTATCAGCCCGCTATATTTGGCCCTCTTCACGGCACTGCCTTTGAAGAGGGCTCTGTATTTCTCTTCGCTCAGTTGCTTCCAGTCTTCTTTCTTCATGTTCATGAACTCCGGTGAGGGTTGCAGTTCCGGTGTCCGGCAGGGAGTGGCAAACCGGTTCCAGGGACAAGCTTTCTGACATTCGTCACACCCATACACACGGTTTCCCATAAAGGGAGCGATAGAGTCCGGAATTTCGCTTTTATTCTCGATGGTGAGGTATGAAAGGCAACGGTGTGCATTCAGGCTGTATGGCGTCTCTAAAGCTTTTGTAGGGCATGCTTGCAGGCAACGGTTACATCGGCCGCAGCGATTGGGTTGAGGCCGGTCGTATGTATCGGCTTCCGCATTCAGAAAAAGCTCGCCTAAGAAGAAAGTGGAACCGGCATGGGGAATGATCAGCTGGGTGTTCTTTCCGATCCACCCGAGGCCGGCACGCCAGGCCCAATAACGTTCCGGTACGGGCGCGGTGTCACAGAACATGCGTCCGTTCAGCTCCGGTACGTCTGATTCTTGTATAAAGCGGAACAGGGCAGCCAGTTTTTCACGCATGAGATCGTGATAGTCCTTCCCGTAAGCGTACCATGCGAATTGATATTCCTCGTCAGGTATATGGGTGGCGGGGTAATAGTTCAGTGCTACGGAAACCACGCAACGAGTGCCTTCGACCAGCAAAGCCGGGTCGCAGCGTTTGTCGAAATGATTCGCCATATAAGTCATTCCGGCTTGCCGGTCCGCATCCAGCCACATTTTCAAAGCATTCTGATGGGCTTGATCGATTGGCTCGGCCGGGGCTATGCCGCAAGCAGAAAAGCCGAGGCGCAAGGCTTCGGCTTTCAGGGCTTTACTGTTTATCTTCGTTTCCATTATAGTAACCTAAACTCGTATCCTTCTTCTTTCAGGAAGTCGATGGCACGGGGAAGCGCATATTCCAGGTTTCCGGTGTTCCAGGACTTCAGCGAATCATGGAAGGTTATGATAGACCCGTTGCGGGCATATCTCATCACATTGGCCAGCACTTGGGGCGGACGCAGCTTCTTACTGTAGTCTCGTGTGACAAGATCCCACATGATGATTTTATAGTGACGCTTCAACGTCATATATTGCATCCAGCGCATATGTCCGTGGGGTGGACGGAACAGATCCGTTTTCATCATCTCGTTGGCCTTGTCCGTGTTGGCCAGATAGTTTGACGACAGATACTCGAATCCGCGGATATGGTTGAACGTATGGTTGCCGATGCGGTGTCCGCGCTCTACTACCATACGGAACACATCCGGGTGCTTACGGATGTTGTCGCCTACCATGAAAAAGGTTGCCTTGATGTTGTGTTTGTCCAGCAGTTCCAGTACCCAAGGCGTCACTTCCGGGATGGGACCGTCGTCAAAGGTCAGGTAAACAGCCTTTTTGTCAGGGTCCATCCGGAAGATGGCGTCGGGATAGATTGCGCGGAAAAACCAAGGCGGTTGCTCTATAAACATCTCCTTCGGTTACAGATTACTGGTGGGCTTTCATGCGTCCCACGTATATGTTATATAGTTCGTTCACCTTCGGGGTATAGTTACCGGCGAGTTTCGACTTATATTTCTCCATCATTTTGACTTCCATATCCAGTGCGCTGAGGTGCATGATAAATTCACGCTGCGACATGAGCAGATGATTGTCGTCCAGGCTGAGGTACCAGGTGAGGTATTCTACAGACTTGTTTGCCAGTTCATCGATAATCTGGTCGGCTTTCGTATTGTTTCCCAACTGGTAGTAAGCTTCTGCCATTTCGAGTGCTCCGTTCTGTACATCGTAGGGCACGTTGAAAGCCGGAATCATCTTTTCGGCGTATTCCAGTGCTGCCAGCGCTTTGTCCTTTTTGCCTTCTTTCATCAGCTGGGTGATCAGTTGGGCAAAGATGCGGCGATGGGTGTAGCACATGCGCATCGTATTCTCGTCGATGTAGATGCCGGGTTTGTCGATGCCTCCGAACTTGAACTTGTTCATCAGGTTGTCATACATCTTTTCACTGTCGATGGTGGCTCCGAGAGCTTCCGTTTCGAACGGTGTGAAGCGGTATGTCAGACCTTCCTGAATGAAATGCTCGCGCATGTTCAGCTGATTGTCCGTACCAACGGTGATGGCCATGTAAATGGGGCGTTCCCAGTTGGCATTGGCCAGCATTTCGAGCATCATCAACTCGCTCTTGTAGAGAGCCCGTTTCGGGTTACCCTTTTCGTCTTTGAGCGATATGTGCATGTAGTCGGGGATGGAGTCACCCAATGCCTCCGGAATCATCATACCCGAACGGCGAACGGCTTCTTTGTCGATTTTGACAACGATGCTGTCGGTCGGTATCACTGCTTGTCCGTCTTTGGTGCGTACCCAATATTTCAGGATGTTCTTCAGCTCGTAAGGATTATCGCCGAACTGGGCACGGATATTGTTCAGTGCTTCCGGATTCTTGCCGTTCAGCACCTCTTCTTCGGCGGCTTTGTAGGCTTTGTCGATCTGCTTCTTGAAGTCCGGACGGATGGGGACGTATTCGTTTTGACCTTCCATGTATTCCGTTCTGTCCCAAGTGATGGGCAGTGCCGGAGAGTCGTAGGCCGGACGTTTCATCTGGTCGATGTACCAGTCGGTCTGGAGGTAGCTCAGGTTACAGGTACGTGCGTCGGTGCGGAAGCCTTCGGTTTCTTGGTTGTACCACAACGGGAAGGTATCGTTATCACCGTTGGTATAGATGATCGGGTTGCCGCTTTCCTGAAGTGACATCAGGTAGTTCTGTCCGAAGTCGCGTGCCACGTAGCGTCCGCTGCGGTCGTGGTCGTCCCAGGTCTGGCTCGCCATCTGTATGGGTACGAGCAGGCAGACTGCCGACGTGAGGGCTGCTGCGGGGACTTCCTTCATGTAGTTGCGCAGCAGGTGTACGATGCCCGCCACACCCATGCCGATCCAGATGGCAAAGGCATAGAAGGAACCGGCGTAGGCATAGTCACGTTCGCGCGGCTGTCCGGGTGTCTGGTTGAGGTAAAGCACAATGGCGATACCGGTCATGAAGAACAGGAAGAATACCACCCAGAACTGTTGGATACCTTTCTGACCGCGCCATGCCTGCCAGAAGAGTCCGATGATTCCCAGTATGAGGGGGAGACAATAGAAAACGTTGTGTCCCTTGTTGTCTTTCAGTTCTTGCGGGAGCATGTTCTGGTCGCCATACAGAAGGTTGTCGATGAACGGTATGCCGGTGATCCAGTTGCCGTGTTCTATTTCGCCGCTGCTTTGGATGTCGTTCTGCCGTCCGGCAAAGTTCCACATGAAGTAGCGCCAGTACATGAAGTTGAGCTGGTAGGAGAAGAAGAACTTGATGTTGTCCCACTGGGTTGGCATGTTCACCATCAGCATCTCTCCGCATTGATCGTAGGGCACGTCGTAGCCGGTGATATCTTGCCAGGACTTATAATAGGCGGTGTGTGCCGAGCTGTACATGCGGGGGAAGAGCATGTTTTGCGCGTATTCATATTCCACACGTCCCGGCAGTTCAACGTAAGAGTCTTTTTCGTCGGGTGAGGTTTTCTCTTTACGGACGTATTTGGTGTCTGTACTTTTCTGGCGGGGTACGCAATAGCCGTCTTCCACATCGAGGGCCACTTTCGAGGAGTAGGCCGGTCCGTAGAACAGCGGACGGGTTCCGTACTGTTCGCGTCCCAGATACTCACCCAGCGTGAAGATGTCTTCCGGGGAGTTCTGATCCATCGGTGTATTGGCTACCGAGCGGATCACGATCAGGGCATACGAGGAGTATCCCACCATGATCATCATTGTACAGAGCAGGGCGGTGTTCATGGTACGGGCCGACATGCGTATCTTTTCGTTCAGCTTTGACGCGAAGAGGTAGGCCGCCAGTACTCCCAGCACCAGGATACCGATGATGACAGCACTTGCTCCGTGCCCGTAGAAGGGGATACCGAGCATGGCGATGGTCAGCAGAAAAGAGAGGTTCATGCGGGTGCGGCTCTTCTCGTTGTAGCTTTCGTATATACCCCAGATGATGGCGGCTGCCAGCAGGGCTACATAAACGATGACACCGGTGTTGAACGGCATGCCCAGTGAGTTGACGAACAGCAGTTCGAACCAGCCGCCTACTTTTACGACACCGGGAACAATACCATAAAGTACGGCTGCCACCAATACCATGGAGCCGGCCAGTGCCAGCAGAGATCCTTTGGCGTTGGCGCCCGGCACTTTCTTGTAGTAGTATACCAGTACGATGGCCGGCAGACAGAGCAGGTTGAGCAGGTGCACACCGATGCTGAGTCCGGTCAGATAGGCGATCAGGATGATCCAGCGGTCGCTATGCGGCTGGTCGGCTACGTCTTCCCATTTCAATATCAGCCAGAAAACGATAGCCGTAAACATGGAAGAGTAGGCGTATACTTCGCCTTCTACGGCCGAAAACCAGAATGTATCGCTGAATGTATAGGCCAATGCGCCTACCAGTCCCGATCCCATGACGGTGATCAGTTGTCCGCGGGTGATGTTCGTTTCGTCTGTGATGACGAGTTTACGAACCAGGTGCGTGATGCTCCAGAAAAGGAACAGGATGCAGGCACCGCTCATCAGCGCACTCATGTAGTTCACCATTTTGGCTACCAGTGCCGGATCGCTGACGAATTGTGTGAAAAGGTTGGCGGTGAGCATAAAGAAGGGTGCTCCGGGGGGATGGCCTACTTCCAGTTTATAGGCGGTGGTGATGAATTCCGGGCAGTCCCAGAAACTGGCTGTGGGCTCTATCGTCATGCAATAGACGGTTGCGGCGATCAGGAAAGTGATCCAACCCACGAGGTTGTTTACGGTTTCATTCAGACTATAGTTAGTTACATATTATCATGATACACGGGCGCAAAGATAATGATTTACGTGAAGATAGCCGTAGAAAGTGTAGAGTTTTAGGAGTTTGGAGGGGAGAATTAAGAAACGGTAACGGTTGGTCTTGAATTAATAATAAGAATAGTTGAAGAAGAATTATTGTCTGGGAGAGCAAAGATCATGTTTCAAAAGAC
>OGUD01001297.1_pt1 | contig 13046 bp, 10 predicted proteins | sample 1573671 | NCBI WGS metagenome assembly OGUD01 (sample SAMEA2582065, study PRJEB24529) | metagenome | biome: Human gut stool | place: China | collected 2011 | reverse complement strand
ATGTTTTCTTACGGTCAGCGCAGCAAGTGCGCAGACCTACTGAACAGTTACAATATGTCCTTTAGAACTTAAAAAGAAGGTAACCGATGATGAAAAAAACCATATCACAGTGTATGATCGTGAAAAATGAAGAAAAAAATATCCGCCGTGCCCTTTCCTGGGGGAAGGATATCATGTGTGAACAGATCGTGGTAGATACAGGAAGCAGTGACCGTACTGTGGAGATTGCCAGGGAAATGGGGGCAAAGATATTTTCCTTTCCATGGATCAATGATTTTGCTGCTGCCAAAAATTTTGCCATTGACCAGGCAAAGGGAGACTGGATCGCCTTTCTTGACGCGGATGAAAGCTTTACACCGGAGGATGCAGCGAAGATTCCGGAGATATTGGAATATGTGGGAGACGATGTAGACGGCCTTCTTACAGGGATCGTAGATCTGGATGAAAATAACCACATTACAAGCGGCGGCACCATGATCCGATTCTTTGTAAACCGGCCGGATCTGCGCTATGTAGGAAAAATACATGAACACCTGGTCAGAAAAGGAGAATCCGGACTGCATCTGACAGATGCTACAAAGCAGCTGGCTTTCCTCCATACCGGTTACCAGGAACAGGAGAAGAAGGATAAGTCCAAATTTGAAAGGAATCTGAACATCATCCTGGAGATCCTGAAGCAGGAGCCTGAAAACTGTGATTATCTTGGATATCTGGGAGATACCTATTCTTCAGACGGAAAAAACGAAGAAGCAAGGGAGGCATACAAAAAGGCGGTGGCAGCCATGCCGGAAAAACTGGGGGTATATGATCAGCGAAGTTCTTATACCTATACAAACCTGTTAAGGGTCTCCCAGTGCCTGAAGGCACCGGAAGCCGAGGTGGAAGCTATTTACAAAGAAGCAGTGGAAAAGCTTCCGAAAGAGCCTGATTTTGACTGTGTTATGGGGGACTGGTACTGGAGAAAGGGGCAATATGAAAAAGCGGTACAGATGTATGAACTGGCTATAGCAAAGCTGGAAACCTATGGGACAGTGAACAGGGGGATCATTACCACCTCTATGCTGATCCAGATGTATGAGTGTCTGGGAGAAGGCTGCAGAAAGCTGGGAGATTACCAGAAAGCGGTCCGCTATTGTGTGATCGTACTGAATACTGACCACAAAGATATGAATGCGCTGCTGACTCTGATCAACTGTTTTACAGAGAAAAATGTCAGTGCAGAAGAGGTAGTCCAGTTTTTAGGGAAGATTTATGATTATTCTGATATAAAAGACAAGGTGGTCCTTCTGCGGGTGGCTATGGCAATGGGCAGAAAGGATCTGGAGCGGATGTTCAGGGGAATCCTCCTTCCTCAGGAGAGGGAAGAGTTTGATGCAGCCATGGAAACGGCCCAGAGCGGGGCACCGCTGTCATAGACTTTTTTCAACTCTCCCATAAGAAGAGGAAGTTCCCATTCACAGGTGCTGTTAGCAAAGCTGTTAGGATCTGCGATAGAAACATTTCCGTCAGGAAGGAGCTTTGTGATCAGGACAAAGTGACCGTTTTGCGTCAGGCTTCCCTTACCCATAAGGGCGACCAGGATATGACCGGAAGAAAGAAGGGAAGCTGCATTCTGGGGAGAATGGTCTGTTACAGATTCCACCTGAAAGCCATATGCAGTAAGGACAGATGGGATCAGACTGTGATAGGAGCCGCTCTGGGGGGCATAATAGCCATTGGCAGAAGACCAGTCTGCGATAGTTACCGGGGTAATGGCTTCTCCGTCATTTGTGAAGCTGGAGATGAGCATGGCTGCAGCAGTAGGACCACATCCATACTGCTGCATGGGATCTGAACCGCCGTAGAGATAACTGCTCCAGCGGGTATCTCCCTGATTATAGTAGTACATCGGTCCCATACTGGTATCCAGGATGGCAGCATCATAAGAATTGCCATCTGATCCCGTCTGAGCCTCCATATGCAGGTTTTCTGCTTTTCCAAGGATCACAGGAGATGTATTTGCAGTCACAGAAGATGTATCTGGGATTCCCTGTGTCCTGGAAGTATCCTCTGAAAGCTCTGTTTGTCTTTGGATTTTTGGTTCTGGCTGGGTCTGCTTTTTAAGAAAGTCTTCCAGTTCATGAAATTTCTGGCCACTGGCAGTCTGTACAAAGGAAATAGCGGATCGTGCGTCTTTTATGACCTGGGAAGAAAAGCCTGGGCAAAAATAAAAGCTCAGGCTGGCAGTGATCACTGAAACTGTACCGGTAATGGAAAGCTGGATCAGCCTTTTCGCAAGTTGGAACTGTTTCAAGGTTTTATTTATCTGTTTTTTTTGATTCTTTAAAGTTCTATCTTTCATTTTTATCCATTTATTTCTTATCCGTTAACGAAGGGATACACGGGCCAGGACAGTCTGACCAATGGTATTTAAAGGACACTGCTGGCATACGGCGCCGATCTTATGTGCCTCCATAGGCATGCCGTATACAACACAGCTGTTCTTGTCCTGTCCGATGGTATAGGCGCCGTTTTTGCGCATGCGCAAAAGACCGGCAGCTCCATCTGCTCCCATTCCTGTGAGAAGAACGCCGATGGCGTGTTCCCGCACATGTAATGCAACTGAGTCAAAAAGCACATCCACGGAAGGTCTGTGTCCGTTTACCTTTTCTCCTTCCTGTACACTGACTGCATAGGAGTTTCCAAGAGGTACCACACGCATCTGCAGACCTCCGGGAGCTAAAAGCATGAGACCTTTGCGGATCCGGTCCCCATTTTTCGCCTCCCGTACTTCCATTTTGCAGATCCTGTTTAAACGGTCTGCATACATGGCTGTAAAACCGGCAGGCATGTGCTGGGTGATCACAACTCCGGGAGTATCTGCAGGAAAATTCTTTACTACCTCGAGAATGGCTTCTGTACCTCCGGTAGATGCCCCGATAGCGATCACGGTTTCAGGGGAAGCACCCAGAGGAATCTTTGGTTTCTGCAGGAAAGTATTTCTGGCAGGAGGTAAAGAAGAAACCTTGCGGATACCACCTGCCTGAGGGTCTGCAGGAGCAGAAGGAAGGTGTACGTGGGAAGCAGCCGCTACCATGAGTTTGGAACGGAGCATAGAAAGAAAGATCTCTTTAGACAGTCCATTGGCTTCATCCGGTTTCCGTACAAAATCCACAGCTCCGGCTTCCAGGGCATCAAAAACCCTCAGGTTCAGGGAAGATACCAGGATCACCGGGATAGGGTGGACGGGAAGCAGCTGCTTTAAAAAATCAATGCCTGACATTCCCGGCATTTCAATATCCAGGGTAAGCATATCCGGCTGCAGCAGCGGGATCTTTTCCTGGGCGTCAAGGGCATTTACTGCATATCCTACAACCTGGAAGCGGTCATCCGCAGAGAGAGAATGGATCAGCCAGGTGCGGAACAAGGGTGAATCATCCACCACCATTAATTTTAATTTATGATCCATGATCATAATGCCTCCTTAATAAGATAAGTGTAACAACGTATGAGATAACCTACGGGATCAGATCTTTCGGTAAATAGCCGGTTCAACATAGGAAAACGGGCAGCTTTCCTTATCCAGGCTTTCAGAATGTCCGATAAATAAGTAGCCTCCCGGAGCGGTAGCATCATAAAAGCGCCTTACCAGTGCCGCCTTCGTAGGACGGTCAAAATAGATCATCACGTTTCTGCAGAAGATCAGGTCAAACTTTTTGCGGAAATGGATGGGATCCATCAGGTTAAAGGAACGAAAGATCACATTTTTCCTTAAAGCATCTGAAACAGTATAGGTTTTATCTCCTATGGGAACAAAATAGCGTTCCTGCCAGGAAGGCGGAAGCTCTTTTAAACTTTCAAGGGAATATCTGGGATCCATGGCAGAATCCAGAACACGCTGGGAAATGTCCGTAGCAAGGATACGGGTATCCCAGCTTCCGGGAATAGCGGAAAAATATTCTTTCAGATACATAGAAATGTTATAAGGTTCTTCACCGGAGGAGCAGCCGGCACTCCAGATCGCAATAGAACGGTCCCGGGAATGCTTGTTTGCAAGCTCAGGAAGAATCTGCTTCTGGAGAAAGTCAAAATGTTCTTTTTCCCGCATAAAATAGGTATAGTTGGTAGTCAGCTTGTTTAACATAACAGAAACCATCTCAGGATCTTTACCTGAGATGATCTCATCTATGTATTCTGTAAAACTATGAAACCCTTTCTGCTGCAGCATATTAGTAAGACGGCTGGTGATCAGCTGTTTTTTGTGGCTCAGATTGATACCATAGTGCTGTTGGATATAAGTGTAAAGACGGTTAAAATCACCGTCACTTAATGTAAGCATTGTATGACCTCCTTAGGAATCGGATGTACTCTCGGAGTCTTTCCTGCACCTGCCTTTGCGGCTGACAAAAAATCTTCTCGCAAAATCAAGTACAAAAAGATTCCGGGAGTACATTAAGAGCTGACCAGGGACTTGCAGTCGAAAGACATAAGCACAGTCCCATTTTCAAGTGTGATCATACCATCTAACAGCTTCTGTCTGCGTTTGATAGGGATCGGACGTACATCCTGAAGATCAATATCGATCACCTGCTGCACAGAATCCACAACGATGCATACAGGAAGATCGTCTACATTTAAAACGATAAAGCAGGTCTTACTGTTATATTCCAAAGCAGGCTTGCCCATATAGAGCCGTATATCTACTACCGGAAGGATCTGACCACGCAGATTGATGATTCCCTTAATATAATCAGGTACCAGTGGAAGATGAGTGATCGCACAGTCATTGATGATCTCCGTTACGTTATTGATACTTAAAAACAGAGTCATGTCTCCCGACTCAAAGGTAAGACAGCGTTCAACGGACTGGTTTTCAGCCGGTACGTCTGTCCGGATATTTGTTTCTGTTACTTCAGCCATTTTAAAACCTCCTGTTTACGCATTCTCTACAGCTATGGAATATAAGCTGAGGATATCCAGAATGATGCTGATATTGCCATCACCCATAATGGTACAGCCGGTGATGCCGTGGTCTTTCAGGTTAAATTCACTGAGAAAAGCAGGAAGCGGCTTTACTACCACCTGCTGCTCGCCGATCAGATCATCTACAAACAGGCAGTAAGAACGGTCATTTGCTTCCACCCATAAAAGGATACCGTCTTCCATCTGGGTAACCTCAGTTGGAAGGTGATAGAAGGAATGGAGGCGGACGATAGGATAAAAATGGTCAACACGTTCTACCATTTCATTGCCATATTCATCTTTGATCACCTGATCTGCTTTTACCTTAAAGGACTGACGGATATTGGCGATAGGTATAGTAAAAATAGAATCACCTACCGTTACTTTCATTCCATCTACAATAGCCAGAGTCAGCGGGATCTTCATGGAAATCGTAGTTCCTTCACCGTAGGTACTGGATACAGAAACGATACCGCCTAAGGATTCTACATTTTTCTTTACAACATCCATTCCAACACCACGACCGGAATATTCAGTTACCTCTGTATTGGTGGAAAATCCGGGAAGCATGATCAGCCCCAGGATCTCCTTCTGGCTGTATTCAGAATCAGGCTTGGTCAGCATGTTCTTTGACCGGGCTTTTTCAAGAATCTTCTGGGGATCCATGCCATATCCGTCATCTTTAATGGAGATAACAACCTCACTGCTGGTATGGGAAGCGGAAAGTACGATCTCGCCCTGGGGATCCTTACCGGCAGCAATACGTTCCTGGGCTGTTTCTTCAATCCCATGATCCATGCTGTTACGCACGATATGCATGATAGGATCCTGTATATTGTCTACGATCGTCTTATCTACCTCTGTATCTTCACCTACAATGGTCAGACGGACGTCTTTTCCCAGGCTCTGCTTCATATCACGCACAATACGGTTCATTTTCTGGAATACGCCGGAAATCGGGACCATGCGTAAAGACATGGCAATATCCTGCAGATCATTGGTGAGCTTACGCAGCTGACGTGCAGATTTCATAAAATTATCCCTGTTGTCCCTTGGCAGCAGGTTTAATTCAGGGGAAGATGTGACCATGGATTCAGTGATCACGATCTCACCAACAATATCCATCAGGCTGTCCAGCTTCATCAGGTTGACGCTGATCAGATTCTGCTTGACCGGGGCATGGGAAAGCATAGGAGCTGCTTTCCCGGCAGCTGTATCTGTGGATGCAGGTGCTGGTGCCGTGGGTTTGGAAACAGATGCCTTTTTTTCCTCAGCTTTTGCAGGAGGAGCGGCTTTTGGGACATTTACAAGCTCATAAGATCGGATGTGGTTCTGGGTTTTTAAAATCCCTTCAGCCTTAGAAGCGTCTTCACTGGAGTCAAAAGCAAGGAAAAAGCCATTTTCTGCGATCTTCTGTGAAGTATCCGAATCTGTTTCCATATCACTGGGATAGAAACGAAAAGTCACTTCACATTCCCTTACTGCATTTACGATCATATAAGCCCGCAGATTCTCCATTCCCACGCCTTCTTCCAGAAAAACATGGAAAAAGCAGGCTGCATCCTTATCATCAGGGAGAGAAGCAGGAGCTGCAGCACCAGGAGCTGCAGCACCAGAAGCTGCAGCTCCAGAAGCTGCTGCACCAGAAGCTGCAGCACCAGAAGCTGCTGCACCAGAAGCTGCAGGTGCAGCCTGTGAAGCTTCCGGCTGTGCAGGTGCAGCGCCGCTGATCTTCTTCAAAAAAGAATTGATCTCATTGGAGAACGCATCAATATCAGTAGAAAGAGGTACTCCCTGTTCTACTTTCTCGATTTCGCTTCTTAAATAATCCTCTGAACGGAACATCAGGTTGAAAAGCTCTTTCTTATGTTCAGGATCCAGAGTTTCGATTCCTTTATCACGGATATAAAAAAATACATCTTCAATATGATGGGCGATCGTGGAGATCGAATTAAATTCCATCATTGCAGAAGAGCCTTTGATCGTATGCATGATACGGAAGATCTCATTTACGTCATCGGTGGAAAAATCACCGTTTTTCTCATCAGCAACCAGCATTTCGTCTAACTGGTCTAAAAGATTGTTTTCTTCATAAAGGTATGTATCCAGAATACTGCTGTCCATACCACTGCTCATATTGTACACCGCCTTTTTTCATAATAATCAGAATAGTATTTCTTTTAACTTTATCGGCGGTGGTTGAAAATGGATAAGGGGATTTCAAAAAAGAAACAGTAAGTTGATACAACAGTTATAAAAAAAAAGAAAACGCCGATAAAATTATCAGAGATAGGATATCTGATCATTTTTGGAGGAAACCGTAAAAATGGCGATCAAAAGAAAAGAAAAAAGAAGGCTTTTGCAGACAGCGGCCCTCTTAATGCGGGCAAATGAAAGAGTGTTCATGGGATTCGGCCAGAATACAGAAGAAATGATGATCGATGCTCTTTCACAATCTCAGGAAACAGCCCTTTTGTTGGGAACAGAGCTGGAAAATGTGGGAAAAGCAGATCTGGTCCCCCTTCTGGAAGTATATTGTGAAGATCTTTATGAGATGAGTCAGAATCTTCACAGTAAAAAACAGATTGCAAGGCTGTATAAAAAAATAAAGAAAGAATTGAAACTTTTATATGAACGTATGGAGAATGATATGGAAACAGACCGTCTCTGTTTTGTCTTTCTTCCATATAAAGTGTCTATGTGGGATTCTATGGAAACCGTCTGGAAAGCGGCAGATAAGGATCCGGATTGCGATGCCTATGTTGTACCGATCCCCTATTTTGATAAAGACCAGGACGGGAATCTGGCAGTAGAACACTACGAGGGAGATCAGTATCCATCAGATGTTCCTATTACAGATTACCGCACATTCCGCCTGGAAGATAAGAAACCGGATGCGGTGTTTATCCACAATCCCTATGACCAGAACAATAGATTGACCAGCGTCCACCCGGATTTTTATAGCAGCAGGCTGAAAAAGTATGCAGACCAGCTGATCTATCTGCCTTATTATACTACAGCAAGTACTGGAAACGTAGAATCTGCGAAACGCCAGGCGGAAGGCACCGGTTTTATGATTGAACCGGGGGCTATTAATGCAGACTGTATTGTTACGGCAACAGAGCAGGAGAGGGAGCTTTTTATCAATATCCTGTGTTTCGGGATTAAAGGAGTTCAGGCAGAACAATGGGAAGTGAAGGTACAGAACTTTGGATCACCAAAGGTTGAACGTGCCCGTGATACGAAAAGACAAGATGGATCTCTTCCGGAAAAATGGCAGGAATGTCTTTACAGTCCTGACGGATCCAGGAAAAAGACAGTATTTTACAGTCTTTCCATTGGGGCACTTTTAAACCAGCCGGATATGATGAAAAAAATAGAAGAAGTCTTACTTTATTTTAAAACAAGAAAAGACCTTGCTTTGTGGCTTCGTCCTCATCCACTGTATGAACAGACACTGGAGGTGATGCGGCCCCAGTTTTTACGGAAATATAGAGAACTTCTGGCTTCTTATGAAGAAGAAGGCTGGGGAATCCTGGACAGCGGATACGATCTTGATCTTGCCATTGCTTCATGTGACTGCTATTACGGAGATTACAGCTCTGTAGCCCAGTTGTTCTGGGAAACAGGAAAACCGGTTTTATATCAGGATTCCCTGGTAAGAGAAAAGGAATGTAAGATACCATGCTGGCCGGGAGCTTTTTGGGAAGATGAAAAAGAAGTGTGGTTTGTTCACGGAAAAGTAAACCTGCTGTTTCATTATGATAAACAAATGGACAGACTTTCCTGCATAGGAAAGATTCCGGGAGAATTGGCATTTAAGGGAGATCTGTTCCGTTCTGTTGTACGGGTAGAAGACAGACTGTATCTTGTCCCATATTTTGCCAGAAACCTGGCCATTTACCATATAGATAAGGATCAGTTTGAGTCCGTACAGATCCGTGATGCAGAGCATTTTATAGAACAGCCGTTATTCCTGAAAGGCTTTCAGAGAGGTAATGTACTATATTGTATGCCTGCATGGTACAACAGCATCCTTTGCATCGATCTTACTTCCGGACATATAACCTATACAATGGTGGATAAGAATAAAGTACGTGGTATTCCGGGGGTATTTGGCGGGGCTGTTTCTATAGGCAGAAACATTTTATGTCCGCAGACTTATAAAAAACGATGGCTGATCCTAAACACGGATACAGGAAAAGTATCCTGGTGCAGTTTTGCAGATCCGGAAAGGGAAATCACTTCGGTTACAGTTTGTGGTGATACTCTGGTATTTTTCGATGCCAGAACAGGATGCATCCTGAAAGAAACCAGAGAAGAGGGAAAAATAGAAGAGCTTTTATATATTGACAGCAACGAAATACAGCTATATGCAGTATCCGAAAATGAAGTGATCGCAGATGATCTGGGATCAGGAACCTATTTAAAGTTTTGTCTGGATGGAACAGTGGTTTGGAGAAAGGAACGGAAAGAAGAAAAGACCGTATTAGGCAGCAGATTTAGGAAAGTTACAGAAGGAGAAAAAAACTGTGATATCCGTTTTACAGAGCAGGAATATCAGGAATGGAATTCTCCGTCAGCAGCAATTTATAAGGATATCCTTCCCACAGATCTGTATTATGTAGAGGAGGAAAATGAAGTCCTCACGCTGGACAAATGGCTTTCTCTCTGTGACCGGATCCAGATGCCAGTACCAGATGATAGACACAGCGGAGAAATGATCAAGGACTATGTAAAAAGCAAGCTTGCAAATGGATGAAAAGAGAAAAATCATGCAAAGTTATTTTGAAAGTGCATTGCCCTATCTTGAGGTTTTTTATCAGCCGATCTACAATTTAAATGAAAAGAAACTGAATGCTGCAGAAGCACTTTTACGATATGATGATGGCCACCATCAGAATATTGAACAGGTGATCCGCAAAGCAGAGGAAATGGGCTATGTCAGCTGTTTTGATCTGTGGGTTTTAAATAAAGTGTTAGAACAGCTGCCAGAGCTGAAAAAAAGAAACATTGAAAGAATAAATGTAAATCTGTCCCCGGTCACATGCTCCAGCGTGGAATCAGAAAAGAAAATCTTTGCCATGCTAGATCAATGTACATCAGATATATCTGCTATATGTTTTGAAATCACAGAAAGTAATCAATTACAGAATATGCAGCAAGTCATTAAGCTGGCAGAAAATTTGATAAAAAGAGGATGCCTCATAGCTATTGATGATTTTGGAAAAGAAGAGTCAAATCTCCTGCGGCTTATGCAGATACCGTTTTCTGTGTTGAAAATAGACAAGGCAGTTACATGGACTATAGATACAACAAGTTTTTCAAAAGACCTTATTTCGGAGATCATATATTTTTTGCACAAATATGGGATCCAGATCACGGCTGAGGGGATAGAAAACCAGCTCCAGGCGAAAGAACTTTCGGATATGGGCTGTGATTTCCTTCAGGGTTATCTGATCTCGAAGCCAGTATCGTTTGAAGATTTTTGTGCATTTATAGATGCTCATAATAAAAAAGAGTCTGCAGGATGGAAAGAAACACTGGAAGAAGCAGGAAAAAAGAACCATAGAAAAGAAAAATGAAAAACCAAATATCCCTTATGATTTTTCGCTACTTGCCGAATAATAAAAGTAGGGATTAAATTCCACAATATTCCACGAAAGAAATAACAAAGAGAGGGAAGGAACATGAAGAACCGTAATATGAAGCAAAAAATCACGATTGCTTTTGGAGCAGTGGTCATCTGCTTTTTTGTAACAGTTGGCGCGCTGTTTTATGGAATGATCAACATCAGCACACAGTATAACCAGTTCTATAAAAATAACCACGAAGCGATCGTACGTGTAGACAAGGTAAAAATCTATATGCTGGCAACAATCCAGAATCTGACGCAGGCTATGATTGATGATGACCCCACCGCCACAAAAACATATCTTTCAAACGTTGATTCGTATAGAGACGGCCTTGCGGAGAACGCAGGCTGGTTCATGGAGCGTTATAATGGAGATATGACACTGGTAAACCAGTTTCATACACAGCTTCAGGTAACTTCTGAGGTCACAAACAAGATCTTAGAGTATCTGTCCACTGGTTCTGACCGTGCGAAAGAGCAGGCAAGGCTCACGTTTATCGATGAGTTTGACCCGGAAGTGTCCAAGCTGGAAGAAATTCTGGATCAGTTTAGCGATCAGGTGACAGACCTTGTTGGTAATGATTACAATTCTTCCATGAAGACCAGAACCATCCTGTTTATTGTAGGGATCATAATTGTTATCGTTGCACTGATCCTTACCGTTATTATGGCAACGATCCTGATACGTTCCGTAGTAGAGCCGGTAAAACAGTTGCAGGAAGCTATGGAAAAAATGAGACGCGGTAATATGGATATTGATATCGAGTACAAGGCAGAAGATGAGCTTGGAAGGCTTTCCGATGATTTGCGGTCTGTAGCAGCGTTCCTGAACGCGGTAGTGGCAGATGAGACAAATATCCTTACAGAGATGAGCCGCGGAAACTTTAATGTTTATTCTTCTATGTCAAAGGATTATGTAGGAAGCTTTGTTGCGATCTATAACTCTATGGTTCTTCTGAGAGATAATTTAAGCAGTACGCTTTCGAGTGTTACCCAGTCAGCTGATCAGGTGGCAGCAGGCTCCGATCAGGTATCCTCCGGAGCACAGGCATTATCCCAGGGTGCTACCGAGCAGGCTTCTTCCGTGGAAGAACTGGCAGCGACCATTAATGAGATTTCCAATAATGTTGAAAAAAATGCTGAAAATGCAAAGGCAGCCAGCGACATGGCTGATAATGTAAGAGAACAGGCAGGAGAAAGCAGACAGCGTATGCAGGAGATGCTTTCTGCCATGACGGACATCAGCAACAGCTCCAGTGAGATTGGAAAGATCATCAAGACGATTGAGGATATTGCATTCCAGACCAATATTCTTGCTTTGAACGCAGCCGTAGAAGCAGCCCGTGCAGGAGCAGCAGGAAAAGGATTTGCAGTAGTAGCAGACGAGGTTCGTAATCTTGCAGGAAAATCAGCAGAAGCTTCAAAGAATACTTCTGCTCTCATTGAAGGTTCTCTTCACGCAGTTGACCGTGGTACTAAGATCGCAAATGAAACAGCCAAGGCATTGCAGCAGCTGACCGAAGGCGTTCAGGGAGTAGCACAGACCATTGAGGAGATCTCTTCTGCCAGCGAGTCACAGGCAGTTTCAGTAAAACAGGTAAATGAAGGCATCAGCCAGATCTCCAGCGTTGTACAGAGCAATTCTGCAACTGCAGAAGAAAGCGCTGCAGCCAGTGAGGAACTTTCCAGCCAGGCACAGATCTTAAAGGATTTGGTAGGTAAATTCACATTGAAGGATGGTTCTGCGGATCCAGCACCACAGCCAGCACAGCCAGGCAAGAATAACATGGATGTATCTGAACCGTCATCTATGAATTCTTACGGAGATAATGATAAATACTAAGGCCGTGGTTTAAAAAGAATAAACAATGTATTGAGCCCGCAGCAGAAGATATTATCTGCTGCGGGCTTATTGTGAAATAGAGAAGAATAATGATAATAATTTTAAGGTTTTGACATTTTTAATAACAGCACATGGAGTATCTGAAAACATTAAATGAATATCAATTAATAACCACCTCATTGAAAAGAGATTAATTTGTGAAGCGGATATTTTATTTTTTTGAGCGGGGATAATTTTCGTTGCGATTGGTCTGGCGAATCGGGCACTTCTGATCATCAAACAGAATAAATGCAGAAGACATGTCATCTGGCTGGAAACGGATATCGACCTTTGCGGAGATGAATTGCATGGGAACATCATAGCAGACGCCATCAATCGTAACTGTGGAGTCCTTACGGACTTTTCTGGTAATCCGGTTATAAAAACAGTCATCTAGCCATTGTCTGGACTCTGGCTTGCCTTTGCTAGCCCCATCACGGACACGGGTATGCAACAAAAGGATTCCAAGGAATACGCAGGACAGGTCTCCAATTCCGGGCGGAACTGAGCCATAAAGGTGTCAAAGAGAAATTTAGATGAAGTTTTTATACGGATTAGCTTGCAAAGTAGTGAGTTTTTTCTTATCAT
>OGUD01001285.1_pt1 | contig 13184 bp, 14 predicted proteins | sample 1573671 | NCBI WGS metagenome assembly OGUD01 (sample SAMEA2582065, study PRJEB24529) | metagenome | biome: Human gut stool | place: China | collected 2011 | reverse complement strand
AGTTAAATCTTGAGAGGATGGATTTGTATGAGGCGGCGAAGAACTGTGTGAAGAATCTTGAAGTAGCCGCCGCAAAGAACAATGTGAAGCTGATGCTCCTTGGAACCTCCGCCTATATAAATGCAGACAAGGCGATGATGGACGAAGTACTCTACAACCTGTGCGACAATGCCATACGCTATAATAACAAGGGCGGAAATGTGATAGTCGATGTCAGCAACACTCTTGATGGCAAGGTGAAGCTCACTGTAAAAGATGACGGAATAGGCATTGGGAAGGAACATCAGGAACGTATATTTGAGCGCTTCTACCGTGTCGACAAGAGCCGTTCAAGGGAGAGCGGCGGAACCGGACTTGGACTTGCCATAGTCAAGCATATCCTCGCCAGCCACGGCGCACAGCTTGAGCTTGAGAGCGAGCTTGGGAAGGGAACGTGCATCACGGTTACTTTTGATGGGGCGAAGTAGCGGAAAAGAGTATGTAAAGTAGTGAAGGGGTAAAAAGAAAAGCAAGCCTGTACCATTCGTAAAGCATTAAAGGTGGTACAGGCTGTTTTGCATATATTCTAAATATTTGTAAAAAAATTACATTAAAAGTGAAAAAAAATTACACATAATATTGACGAGGGTTTAATAAGTATTATAAAATAAGTAATAAGGAGGATTTGACTATGCTTACAAAAATGTATTTGACTAATTTTTTATCCTTTGTTGACAGAACAGAATTTGATTTTACGGCTTCAAAATATTCGATTCTTGAAGAGACTAATGTGTATGAAGGGATTTTAAAGGGTGCATTGTTTGCAGGGGCGAATGCTGCCGGAAAGTCAAATGCACTGAAGGGGATTTCTTTTCTCATAAATTTGATAAACGGAGAAGGAGAGAAATTTGCTTATTACCGTTGCATCTTTACAAGAAATCAGATTGTGACAACAGAGTATGAATTCAGATTTAATGAAAAAACTTTGTTTTATAAAATTGAGTGTAATGTAAAAAACGGAAGTATCTCGGAGGAAGTATTGATTGACAGCATTTCGGTTCTTAAAAGAAACGGAGGCGTTGGAGAATTAAGAATTGGTGAGAGTATAATGATTGATGATAAGCTTGACGCGAATACCCTGTTTTTGAGAACAGCCTCTTTTAATACCGGAAGATTCCCACAGGAGCCTACGCTTAGGGCACTGATGGAATATCTGCAAAATTCGTATGTCATTGACGGATACCATAAAAATGCTCTTTTTGGGGATACAATCAGTAGATATGCCGAGGAGAATGGTGTAGAAAACATAAACAAATATCTTGAAGATTTTCATTATGACTTTGTTGTTGAGTATGGCTCTGAGAGTGAAGGTGCAGGCGTTAAGGTGTCGGTGGGTTCGGATAATAAGACGGTCTTTTTAAAACGAAAAAGCTTTCCTATACCGAATGCAATCGTCAGAGAATCACAGGGAAACCAGGTGTTTGCCGATATGCTGCCCGACTTAATATGTGTTATTGAAAAGCCGGGAATGTTTATTATAGATGAGTTTGGAAACAGTCTGCATAACAGACTGGCTGAGAAAATAATCAAATTTTTTATGAAAAAGGCTTCCAATTCACAGATGTTTGTGACCTCACATGATACCAATCTGTTTTCCAATTCCATTTTTAGACCGGATCAAATTAATCTTTTGACATTTATGGATGCCAAAGGAAGCTGCGTAAAAAGAATTTCGCAATTTAAACCAAGAGAAGCACAAAATGTTGAGAAGATGTATTTAGGAGGAATGTTTGAGGGACTGCCATCGTATGAAGAAGTACAGGATAGATAAGTCAAAGAATATAGGAAATGTTATCTTTGTTGTTGAGGGAGGTCGTCCTGAGACGGGCGGCACAGAGCTCAGATTATTAAAGAAAATTTTTGCCGATATATTAGGATATGAAGTGCAGGAATTGCGAAGGCAATGCGATGAGTTCATTGCGCATGGAACAAATCCTCAGTATCGTGTGTTTGCTCTGAACCTTCCTAAAAATCAATTAACGGAAATGACGGATGAAGCACTTGACCTATTGTATGCCCGAATAAGAGATGAGTTTGGAATTAAGCCTGAGGATTGTCCTATTTTTTACTTGTATGACAGAGATTATCTCAGCTATAAGCCGAATGAATTGAGGGGAAAGTATGTAGTGAGGTATACAGACCCATACAGTAATGAAAACGGAGATATTGGACAATTACTGCTGAGTTATCCGGCAATAGAAAGCTATCTTTGGTCATGTATTCAGGAAGATACCTATAAGCAGTCATTCTTTTTAGGAAAAGAATTGAAGCCGGAACTCAATAGAATAGCATTTTCGGACAGCAATGTCGAGAACGTGGATTTACATCAAAAAATAGTTGATCAGGTGTTTTCTGACGATATGGATGAAGCCGAGAATCGATTAATCCATTCGGTAAACGAAATGGATAAGGGTTTAGTAAATATTGGGCAAGGAGAATATGACTTAGACAATCTGGCTCCGACATTATTAAATGTATATGATATACAACAGAAAAAATGTAAATCAGATAGAACTTTTTCTCTCATTTCTATTGTGGCGATGGCATTTCTTGAACTGGGTGTGATTGTCGAATGTGATGGGGAGTAAGTAAGAGAGTATGAAACTTTTTCTGTAAAATAATGTTTATAAGGTTCTTCTATGATACAATAAATATCATTAGGAGGGCCTTTTATTATGGCAAGACAAAAGAAACCTGTACATCGTGTACAAATGACAGAAGGAAAACGAAACATCATCCATCAGCTCCTGGAAGAGTACGATATCCAGTCTGCAGAAGACATTCAGGATGCGCTCAAGGATCTTTTAGGCGGCACCATTAAGGAAATGATGGAAGCTGAAATGGATGATCAGTTGGTTACGAAAAATCCGAACGCTCAGATAATGATGATTATCGCAATGGTTATAAGCGGAAATAGGTTAACAGCCGGTATGGCTCGATGTAAATCGAAGTGCCACAGGATCGCAAATCAACGTTTGAACCACAGGTTGTGAAAAAACGTCAGAAAGATATTTCCGATATTGATCAGAAGATCATTTCCATGTATGCCAAAGGAATGACATTGAGATTTATTTTGAGAAAGAAAACATCTGGACTCTTGATTCAAAAGGAGAGCTTTTGATTACCATTATGAGTTCACTTGCACAGGAGGAATCGAGGTCGATATCAGAGAACACAACATGGGGAAAGAGAAAATCGTTTGCAGATGGAAAAGCAAGCGTAGGCTTTAAAACATTCCTTGGATATGACAGAGGATCGAATGGCGAATTTGTGGTAAACAAGGAACAAGCCGTAACGGTAAGGTATATTTATAAAAGATTTCTTGAAGGAGTTTCTTCCTAATAATATAGCGAACGAATTAACCCAAATGGGAATCAAAACTCCTGCCGGAAAAGATAAGTGGTGTTCAAGAACAATATTATGTGGAAGGACACCATGAAGGCATTGTGACAGACGACCAGTTCGAGCAGGTGCAGGCAGAACTTTACAGGAGGCAGAATATGGACAGATACAGCGGAGTGGGATGCTTTTCTTCCATAATAAAGTGTGGAGAATGTGGTTCATGGTACGGAGCCAAGGTCTGGCATTCCACTGATAAGTACAGACGAGTGATTTACAGATGCAACAACAAATATGGAAAGGGATGTAAATGCAAAACACCACACATTACCGAGGATGAAATCAAAGGAATGTTCGTAAAGGCAGCAAATGAACTGTTTTCTGAAAAGGATGAAATCATAGAAAACACAAAGACAATGATGGATATGGTCTGCAATACGGATGCCCTTGATAGGGATATAGGGTGTAGGATTGCAGAACTGAATATTATTGCCGAGCAGATGCAGACAGCAATAGCAGAGAACAGCCGGATGGCACTTGACCAAAATGAATACGAGAGAAGATATGCTGACCTTACTGAGAGGTATAATACCATAAAAGCAGAATATGATAAGATTTCAGAACAGATTGAAAGAAAAAAGGCTCAGAGAGAATTATTAAAGGGATTCATCCGTGCATTAGAAAAGCAGGGTGCTTTGGTAGAAGAATTCGATGAGGGACTTTGGAGCAGCCTTGTGCAGGAAGTAGTTGTAAATGCGAATGATGATATAAAAATTGTGTTCAAGAATGGAGCTGAATCTCTGTACAATAAAAATAAATGAAAGTACAATTATATGTACAGTGGTAACACTTATACTGTACGTTGAGATGGCGTGTATAGAGGTTGGTTCAGTGGACAAAAGCAATTGAAGAGTCAAAGAATGGGAAATAAGGTGGAAATTTGCAAGAGTCAAAAATGGTTGGCTATATTAAGGTAATAGTGAATTGAATTATAAAATGTTTAATAGGCATGAGTATGCAATAGATACAATAGTATATTCAATTTGGATTGAAAATAAAAAATATGTGATGTATAATTATACTGAGAATATTTCGTAAAACAAATGAAAAGAAGGAGAGGGGAAGTTTATGGCTGATTTTTGTTGTATTTGCAAAACTAAAATAGGATTATTGAGTGAATATGGTGTGCTTCAGCCCTCAAATCAACAAAATAGAAAATTGTATTGTGCAAAATGCAAATCACAAAAGCTTGCATTGAATCATACACAAGGTTTAGATGCGGATAATGAAAATAGAGAAAATGCAATTTCTTATTTTGAACAATACATTCAAAATGGCGAACTCGAGGATATAGTAAAAGATTGTGTCAATACTTGGATTGTAAGTTCAAAGGAAGAGATAGAGAAAAGACGTGAAGAAGAAAAGAATGCTATATTATTAGTAGAAAAAATTGATAAATATGAAGCTAATAAGGGTGAATATGAGAAATTTGTAACAACAAGTTTTCAATTTGATGGGTATGAAATTCAGAACTATTTAGGACTTGTTTCTGGAGAGGTTGTTATGGGAACTGGATTTTTATCAGAGTTTACTGCAGGAGTATCAGATTTTTTTGGTGCAACTTCAGATTCTTTTGCTAATAAAATGGAATTAGCCAAACAGGGTGCTGAAAAAAGAATGTTGAAAAACTCAATCATAAAAGGTGGAAATGCTATAATTGGAGTAACTTTCAATTATATAACTTTTAGCAATAACATGATTGCTGTTTCTGCTAATGGTACATCGGTTGTTATAAGAAAAAGAGATTGATTAAAGGAGAATGCAATGGCTATAGTGTGTTGCTTGTGTGGTAAAAAACAGAGCGGATGGATATCGGATTTTCCTTTTTCTGTAGAACTGTCAGAATATAGAATTTGTGCTGAGTGTTTTAATAGTTTTGATAAATTGGTTAATGCAGAAAAATTAGAAGATGTTCCGGAAGAAGTGGAATATATTAAAAATGTTACGGAAAAAAACATAAATATAGATTCAGTAATAAAGGACCGTATCAAAAGAATTCTTTCAAAGGAAAATGAATCGAAAAGTTTTCAGGATGTAGAAAATGAAATTGTAGATGAAAGAATGAATGCTATCAATAGCGTTATGGTAACCTCTGGGTTTGAATTTCAGGGTTATACTATAGTTGAGTATCACGATTATGTTTCGTCCGAAGTTGTTATGGGCATGGGAGTTTTTAAATCATTATTTGCAGGAATTTCAAATTTTACAGGCTTTGAATCAAATGCATTGAGCGAAAAGATTGCAGAAACGAGAAAAATGGTTCTCAATATAATTCGTAAAAGAGCAATGGAGGCAGGGGCAAATGCAATTATTGGATTAGATATGGATTTTACTATGTTTGGAGAAACAATGATTGCTGTTATAGCAAATGGAACGGCAGTTACAATAGAAAAACGTGCAAATAAATAGACATCTGTTGATGATATGATATTACTGGAAAATTTATGATACGCATAAATGTATCGTTTATATGACTGTAAAGCTGGAACGAAAAATGTATCAGTTTTTAATAAATAGAATAGGAGATAGAGAATATATGGCAGAAATATATTGTCCTAAGTGTAAAACATTATTAGAGAATGATGAAATAGAAATAGGGAAATGCCTTTCGTGTGGTGCAATTTTTGAGAAGGCAGCTATCGAGAAGAAAATATATAAAACTAACTCAGATAATGTAAAACATATAAATACTGTAGCCGAGATATTAAAAGTGATAGGTGTGTTCATATTGGTTATTGGAACTATTGCCAGTATCTGTGTAGGTTGCATAAGTAAAGAATTTTCATTTGTATTCTTTTTCGTTATGGAAATAGAAGTGTTTATAGGGGGAATAATATTTATAGGTTTTTCGGAAATTATAAAATTATTGCAGGATATTAAAGACAAGATGAAATAATTATTTTTGTGTATAATAGACTTATATTTGATATGGGGTAAGGCTATGGAATTATTTATACCTATTATAATGGCTTTTTTAATAATGTTGTGTATTTTTGTACCTTCATATTTTATATATTTGGTGTTGCGTTCTCCGTTTAAATACCCATATTATAATGTGAAGTTTGATGTGACAGGAAGGCGTAATCCTGATATAGATGATTTAATTGATAGTTACATAATTCAAAATGGAATGGGTGGATTTCAAAAACATTTTGAAAATGTTCGAATATGGGAAAGAAAATGTGAAGATAAAATAGATGATTCTTTACTTAGGCACTTGCGTAGAAAACAATTTGATGCCTGTTTAGACAATGAGAATACGTTCTGCTTTATTTTACTGCGTAACAGAACAAAGTATGTACAGGAGAATTATGTGCGTACACCGTATAAAGAGGCAATCCAAGATAGGGAGTTTGATTGTAGTTATGACTATTTGGTAAATCGTTATGAAATGCTAAGGCAGATTGGGTTCGAGTGTACGGTTAAAGAATATTACAGTAAAAATCAGCGGAAGCTGATGACAAAGGAACTTCGTAAGGAAATAATGGAGAGGGATAATTACACTTGCCGGATATGTGGAAAATATATGCCAGATGAGGTGGGATTGCATATTGACCATATAGTTCCTGTGGCAAAGGGAGGAAAGACGGTAAGGTCTAACTTACAGGTTTTATGTTCCAAATGTAATGGAAGAAAGTCTGACAGGTGACAATGCAATTTTGAAAGAACTGGAAATGAATATAAGGAATGAAAATGTAAGGTACATTATATAAATATAATAAAGGGTGGCTTCTATGAATCTAGGTTTTTATCAGGATTATGACAAAAGAAAACATAGTGATTTGACACAATATAAGATATGCTTTTTAAAATCTGTAATAACTGACGATACAGTTTATAAATTTATTGCATTTGACGAAAATGAACAGTTAAATCTAATTAAACTGGAATGTCTAAAAAATAACCAATTGTGGTTTTCGTATTATAAGTTTTTGAATGATAGAACAGAATTTGATATAAAATATGACATATTGAAAACTAGCAGTGCGACTGGAGTTCCATGTGAAGCTATTCAATTTTTCATAGCCACTATGAAAGAAATACAAGATGTTTGTTCTATGACATACTCATATAATAATTATATGTGGGATGCTTACGGTAACTACGGCAATGGAATATGTTTGATTTTCAAAGTAACTAATTATGATATGTTATATCCCGTTGAGTATGTTGATAAAAATGCTGTTGATTATACGGATATGTTAATAGAATTATTTAATTTGCCTCCAAAGGAATTATTTGATAAAGGAATGAAGATTGCTGAACTACCATATGTAATTAAGAATCCAGAAAATGATGGAATGAAATCTTATCTTGAAAAAGAAATTCGTATTCTTACCAATCCGTTTGATGATGGTATTTTGAATTTTGGAAGTATATATCCGGGAGTGAAAAATGCGAATAATTACAAGGGAAGAAATGTTTATTATAATAAGTGTGGATTGGCGATAGATAAAATAGTAATTGGGAAAAATTGTGATAAGGCAATAGTTAATAATATTAATGATATGGATATAGGTGTAGAAATTATATACCAGAAGTAATTCATAATAAGGAATATGTTTCCGAAAGATTAATGAATGGTTTTAGATGTTAATAGAAAACTGGGAGAAAAAAAGATGAGAGACGATTTGATAAATCCGAAATTATTCGGAAATGAAGCAGGAGAAGACGAGGATAAGAAAAGATTAACTGATTATTATTTGGAAAAAGAAAAAAACAAAATATTTTATGATGCTGAGCGAAAGTTAGGATTTGTAAGAGCCAGAAAAGGGGTGGGTAAGTCAGCGTTGCTTAATTATTCTGCATACAAGGTAGAGGAAAAATATAAAAAAGATATGATTATTAACATAAAAGCTTCTGAGTTGATTGCCTTGTATGAGTGTGATGATTATCAACCACTACATTACACCAATTGTTGGCAACAAAGAATTTGTTTAAGAATATTAAATGAAATTGCCAAAAAGATAAAGTTTGCAGCAACAGATGACTCAATGAAAATAATTGAAAATGCGGAGATAATGGGATATAAAGGAAAAAATATAATTTCTGCACTATCGGATAGAATATATTTACATTTAGATAAGAAAATAGTTGAGAAAAAGGAATATGATAAAGAAATAGCTAATGGATTTGAATTATTGAAGAGATATTCTGAAGAAAAAAATCAAAAAGTTTGGCTATTTATTGATGATATTGATGCAACCTTTGTTAATTCTGAAGATAATATGATAATGGTGGGGACATTTTTTACGGCATGTAGATATCTAGTTAATTCTGTAAGCGGTTTGAATATTAGAGCATCAGTTAGAACCGATGTGTGGACTATATTGAGAAATTTTGATGAGGCATTAGATAAATGTGAACAATATATGTTGGATTTGATTTGGAGTACAAAAGATACTGGTGAGATATTGTATAACAAATTACATACTTATTTTAGTATAGAATACCCGGAAATGAATTTAGGTGAAAAGAATTTTAAAGACGATCAAAGCTTGAATAAGATTTTTAATTTGGTATTTAATGGCCAATTGAAATGGGGCGAAAACAGAGTAATACCATATAGATCAATACATATTTTAAGCGCAGGAAGACCAAGATGGGCAGCTCAATTATGTAAAATAGCAGCAGAAGATGCATTTGAGAAACAAAAAGAAAAGATAGCAACAGGGAATGTCAACTTTGCAATGACTGAATATGGGAGGTTCAGGATGGCAGATTTATATAAAGAGCATAGACATCAATGTAACAATTTGCAAATGATAATTGAAATATTCAGAAATGGTGATAGTGCATATAATACTCCTAAGTTGATTGAAATAATCAATGAAAGATTAATCGATAATGGGAAAAAAATATATATAGATGGATTGCCAGATGAATGTAATGAAGTGCAGATTGGAAAATTTCTATATAGAATTGGATTTATAACATTGAGAAATAATGAATACAAAAGAGCATTGGGATTAACAAGGTATGAAGACGATCCGTATTTGTTTTCAGAATACAATATTGATGACAAACAGATATGGGAGATACACCCTGCATATAGAACCATATTGAAAATTCGATAAGCTTTTTGGATGGGAGTATTTAATTCTTAATGCTGATAGCTGAACTGGCTGAATGCTACGCTTTTTGTTTTATGGAACTATTTAAGAATAATCAACAGGCAGGTAGTCTTATAACAAGACTGCCTGCCTTTCTTTATGCCTGCAAGTGCCATTTCTCAAGGGGTGTTCAAATGAACCCCTTTTGAACACACCTAGGGCAAATATAGTTAAATTGTATCAAGTTCAGTGTTCCAACGAATCCATGTGCATGCGTTTTCTATCCTGACAGAAGCAGATGCAGATGTACATCATGGGATGTCAACAGACACTATGGACGTATAAGCAGACCGATTATCGACAGAATTGACATATCTATTGCGTTTCAGAGATGAGCTTTGATGAGCTTACTGGGAAGGCTGCAACCGAATGCAGGAACAATGATACGAGCAGTTGTAGCAGGAAGGACAGCGCATTATGCTTTGGCATTACAAAAATGCGAAAATAGTTGACAGAGAGTATGGCAGATACAGTGAGACAGATTTGTGGATGGACGATATAACGTCAGGATAACAAATGATGGGATTAAAAGATTTTGTAAACTGGCTGTTTCATCTGAGAAGCTTGTTAAGGGAAGCGTATGAAGTATATGGATATAAAGAGGCTGGAGAATTGGGACGGCAGAGCCTGAAAAGTGTTGCTAAAGATGATACATTATGCTATTATATTCATAATAATTGCAAATAAATGTCGGTTAAATGTATATTATAGCATAATGTGAAAGAAGGTACAGTATGCAGCAAAAAATTAGTATCGGTAAACAGAATTTTGCGGACATGAGGGAGAATAAATATTTCCTGATTGATAAGACGGATTTTATTAAGGAGTGGTGGGATTCAGGGGACGATGTCACACTCATAACACGTCCGCGTCGATTTGGCAAGACCTTGAATATGAGCATGCTTGAATGTTTTTTCTCTAATCGTTATGCAGGCAGGGGGGATTTGTTTGAGGGTTTGTCAGTGTGGGAGGATGAGGCATACAGGCAGATTCAGGGGACATATCCGGTGATATTTTTGAGCTTTGCGGATGTCAAGGCGGATAATATTCAGGATGCCAAGCGGCAGGTGAAGATGAAGGTTGCCGAATTATACAAGAATAACCGTGTTTTGTTAAACGGTATTATATTTGACGATGATGAAAAGCAAGAATTTAGACAGAAAAATGTAAGTATGGATGACGCTGAGTGTTCTATGAGTTTGAAACAGCTATGTAATTATTATGAGAGATATTACAATAAAAAGACAATTATATTACTTGATGAATATGATACACCAATGCAGGAAGCATATATACATGGATACTGGGATGAATTTACAGCTTTTTTGCGCAGTTTTTTTAATGCCACTTTCAAGACCAATCCATATCTTGAGCGCGCTGTTATGACAGGAATTACAAGGGTTTCCAAGGAGTCAATGTTTTCCGACCTCAACAACCTCAATGTTGTGACAACAACCTCTGATGAATACAGTTCGTGCTTTGGCTTTACAGAGGAGGAAGTATTTGCTTCGCTTGATATGTTCGGGTTGTCTGATAAGAAGGCTGAGGTAAAGAAGTGGTATGACGGATTTACGTTTGGCTCACATAAGGATATCTACAATCCATGGTCTATAACCAGCTATCTGGACAAAAAGAGGCTTGCGCCTTATTGGGCGTCCACAAGCTCTAATGGACTGGTGAGCCGCCTGTTGCAGACTGCCTCAGCGGAGGTTAAGGAGCTTATGGAGGAGCTTTTAAGAGGAAGAGATATAGTTGTCAATTTCGATGAGCAGATTGTGTTTAACCAGCTTGATACGAATGAGAGTGCAATATGGAGCCTGCTGGTTGCGGGGGGATATCTCAAGGTGGATGATGTTGAGTATCGCGGAGAGCTTTTGGAGCCTTGGTATCATCTGTCGGTTACTAACCTTGAGACTATGAGCATGTTTTCGGGAATGTTTAAGGGGTGGTTCGGTGCTGCGGCATCCAACTATAACAGATTTATTGCCGCTGTGGTTTCGGGGGATGTTGAAGCCATGAATATATATATGAACAGAATTTCGATGGAAGTATTCAGCTACTTTGATGTGGGTGGAGACATTTCATCTGGTGAACCGGAGAGATTCTACCATGGCTTTGTGCTTGGACTTATGGTTGAACAGGCAGAAAGATACGAAGTGCGTTCAAATCGCGAGAGCGGGTTCGGAAGATATGACGTTATGCTGATACCGAAGAAGGATAATCTGCCCGCAATTGTGATGGAGTTCAAGGTGCACAATCCGGGCAGGGAGCAGACGCTTGAAGCCACGGCACAGTCCGCCCTCAATCAGATTGAGGATAAGAACTATGACGCAGAACTGATTGCGCGAGGCATTCCGTGTGAGCGGATACGGCATTATGGGTTGGCTTTTGAGGGGAAAAGGGTGCTTATTTCTTCTTCCTATACTGATTCGGACTGAACCCCGTAATCTCCTTGAACTGTCGGTTAAAGTGCTCCACATTCTCATAGCCGCAGTTCTCAGCGATATGCGCGACAGAGTCGGGGGTCATGGTGAGGAGGTAGCAGGCACGCTCAATGCGGCTTCTTATTATATCCTGAGTTACCGGGACACCGAACAGCTCTTTATAAATATGTTGGAAATATGATACACTCAGGGAGGCAGCTTCAGCCAGCTCACTCACCGTCTTTTTGGGCGAGTGCTGGCTGTATATGCCGTTTCTTATTTCATGGAAAAGCGGTCTGTGAACCTTCAGCTTGTCGGAGAGCTGTGTCTCAAGGTGGTAGGCATCGCTATATTTGTACAGTATGGTTCTAAGCTTCGCGTCAAGAATCTCCTCATGGTGTGAGCCGGTCTGGTGGAACTCCTGCCTTATGTCGCGGATGAGCTGGCTTAGCTCAGTGTAGTCGGACAGAAGCGTTAGTCGGTTGAACGGGACGTCGAGGCTTAGCATGAAATCACTTACTGAATTATCTATATAATTAGCTACATTGCCGGCGGTAGCAGCATTACTGCTGCTTGGGTTGCCTGTGTTGGCATTTGAACTATCATCGGAAGAATTTCTATTTATATCCTTGCGGATATTGTCATTCGAATCCTTGCATGTATTCTTATTTTTGAATGTAGTCTTATCCTTTCGTGTATTCTCATCCTTGCATGTATTTTCATCTGGAATATCGTCAAAATTTATCCAGTCATTCACATACTCATCATCGCTGTAATAGTAAACAGGGGCATCTTTTGTATAAATTATGAAAGCGGGTGTATTTACATACTGTCTTATCATATCCGCATGCCTTGCATTTCTGTCAAACGGTAGATTGCCTTTTAAAAGCTCGTCCGCCGTTGAGTTCGTTTCATGCCGGCAGCAGCAACAGCATATGGCTTTCTCCGAAAATTCAAAATAGGCTGCACTTTTTACAAGCAGCATGAGATAATGTCCCATTCCGTTTGGACGTTCCATGTTAATTCCGTGTACATGCGTCGAATTGTATCCCAGATTTGTAATCTTTAACATTAAAATAGTCCCCCATTTTGAAAAGTGTATTGCAACAGATTAAGTAAACCCAGAGTTTACATAAGTCAAAAAAGCAGAAAACATCAATTTTTTAATGTCATATCAATAAAAAATCTGTATAATCAACCTGCATATAAA
>OGUD01001281.1_pt1 | contig 13215 bp, 9 predicted proteins | sample 1573671 | NCBI WGS metagenome assembly OGUD01 (sample SAMEA2582065, study PRJEB24529) | metagenome | biome: Human gut stool | place: China | collected 2011 | reverse complement strand
ATTACAATGTGAAATATATCTACCTATCTGATTGTGGTTTGTTGGGCATAGTTTCTTATACATAGAGCGGAACATTGAAGATACTTTTCTTCCACTGAAATGTCCAGCTCTCTTTGCATCATTGGTGCAGTAGCCATACATTGCAACAGTTTCCACATTTCCGTTATCATAAAGAAACTCCCAATCGCTATCGCCCCATGAACCGTAGTTGATGGTGTCTTTGAGTAGCTGCTGCTCGTCTGATGTCAGAACTGACACTATTTCCTGTACTTGATTTATTGTTGCATCCATAATTCTATATTATTTTGTTTGCCCCGTTGGTTAGGCGGGGCGTTACCTTTATGCTATTTCCAAATAATTCAATCCGAATGTGTCTGAACACTCAACGAACTTTCCGAAACGGTCTTTTGTGTGAGCCACATTTTAATATCCTTGCTATCTACCAACAGGTTTTATCATATTTCATACAGCTGTCCTCCAGAACTTCATGATTTCAAGTCCTGTATAGAACTTCTTCATGGTTGCCTTTCTAAATCCACATTTGATAAGACCAAACATAGTGTACTTCTGTAAGGTCTTTCTTGTGATGCCAAGCAACTCGCAGGTCTCATTGATGCTGTATCTGCTTGTTGCTATTACCTTTGGTTCATTACTAGTTACTGCCATAAGCGGAATCCTTTCTTTTTCGGTTTGATAAGCTCGACTACCTTCGAGTATTCAAGGTTTGTCTGAACAATATCATTTTTTAGTAAAATGCAGGTATTCCCCCAAGTATCATCATTCGTAACATTCTTTATTGTCTGAATGAAGTCAATGTTAATGGACACCTTGCGACCATTAATATCTTTGAGTTCGATAAATCTTGCCATATCTTACTCCTCCACATTTAAATCTTTCATGTGGGAAAGACAATAAACAAGCCCAATTATAGCAGGTATGGCAAGCCAAGAGCAACCGAACATAATCAAGGCTGAAAATGAGAGGCCAAACCCAATACAGACTTTCTTGTCTTTTTTTGTATGCTTATGCCAGTTTACATCTATTTTCCACAAATCAATCATTTGTAAAAAAACGTTTTTCTTTGCTCTTTTAGAAGAATAATTGCTCTTAGTCTTTTCCATAAAGATGAATTTTTAATTTAACTTATTGCTCTTAGTGCATCTTAACACATCATTCATACAAAATTCCAATCTTTTTTGTATCTTTGCGTTGTTATTTTAATATTAACGATGCAAAGATACAAAATATATTTGTGATATCGGTACAGAATTTACAGAAATGTCTTAATATTTAGATTATTTAACCTTGCGCATAGTGTAATATATATAATAAGGTGTAGAGCAATGGAATTATACAAGACTCTTGAAGAGTTATCTGACAAGGTTTCTAAACTGAGAAATCATGTAGCGACTGAGGAAGCCACGAAGACAGCCTTCGTTCTTCCTTTCCTTGTCTCACTTGGCTATGATATACACAATCCGTTAGAGGTGATACCCGAAATAGATTGCGATATTCGCAAAGGTGATAAGGTGAACTATGCTATCAATATTGGCTTCAAACCTGCGATGATTGTAGAGTGCAAGCAGTGCGAAAAGAGTTTGGATGTTTTTGTTCTCCAGCTAGCTAAGTATTATGTGACAACTAAGGTTAGATTCGCAATACTAACTAACGGAATAGAATATTGCTTCTTTTCAGATATGGATAGAACGAACTTAATGGACTCTAAACCATTCTCTGTTTTTGATATAAGCTCTTTTGATAAGCATGATGTGGAATTAATAGCATCATTCGAAAAATACCATTATACAGCGATTAAGCACAAAAAACCGCAAATAAACCGCAAGTCTGAAATCACCTGCTTGCAACTAGTTGAAAATCTGCGAAATCGGAAATTTTCGGGCACGCCTATGAGGCGTGTCAGGTCTTGCAGCTCCGTTGCCTCGCTCTGTTCGGAGTTGACGATCTTGTTGTTCAGCACGTTGAACACGAAGTGGGGCGAGATGCGGTTGCGCACGATGTTGAGGCGCAGGTTCATAATATCCATCTGTGCCTTCAGCTGTTTGCGTTTGATGTACATGAACCACAGTATGAGTATCAACACGAGTATCAGCATGATAGCGATGGCGAGTGTCAGCTGGTTCTTCGTCTTTGCGATGGTGGCGTTCTTGTGTTCAATCATCAAGTCGTGGCGCAGCTGCAGCGTGTCGCTGGTGAAGCGTGCCATGATGTCGGCTGAGCGCATGTTGGAGTGGTTATGTTCGAGCGAGTCGTTGTACGCGTAGTTGCTCTGCAACAGTTCGTAGGCGCGGCGGAAGTTGCCCACCTGCTTGTAGTACTTCTGTAGGTAGCGGTTGCGCAAGTTCACGAGTGTGTACTGCACGGGGTGTTGTGTTTCGTCGTTGTCCGCAATCAGGCGTTGCGCGGTGGCGATGTTGCCCGTCTTTGTGGCTATGCCGATGCGTATTGTCTTGCAGTAGTGGAGTGCCGTGAAGTCGTCGCGCTTGTGGAAATAAGGCTCCACCTCGTCGAGGTAGCGTTGTGCTGTGCGGATGCTGTCGAGGTTGAGATAGACATCGGCGAGGTTCACCTTGCACAGGTACATGTCGAAATTGTTCTGCATACCATGGCGTTCGAGGTTCTGCTTCATACGCAGAAACTTGTCAAGAGCCTGTCGGTAGTTCTTTTTAAAGTAGTAGTAGTTGCCGAAGTTGTTCAGGAAGTAAGCCTGCATCGATGGCGACATCATGTTGAAATGCTCCTCTGTAGCTTTATAATAATGTAGTGCGGTGTCGAAGTCGTGCAGCGAGAGGTATATCTGCGCCAGTCCCATGTAGAGTGTGACGTTCTCCTTCGGGGGCAGTGCGAGCGAGTCGACGAGGAAGAGTGCACGTCGATACCATTGCGCTGCCATCGGCATGTTGTTGTCCTGTATGTAGGCGTCGGCGAGGTTGGCGCACACCTTCGGCATGTTGTGTTCGGAGTCGCTGTTGGCAAGCAGCGAGTAAGCTGCCTTGTAAAGTTGTATGGCTTGATGCTGCTTGCGATGGAAGTTGTGGTAGTAAGCCGCGCGACAGTTGTATGCGCCGGCGATGAGCGTGTTGAGTCGTCGCTTCTCTGCGTTGTTCAGTTCCCGTTTTTGTTGCTGTTCGGCGAAGCGCAGTATGTTCTCGATGTTGTCTTTAAAGCGTTCGGGACGGTCGGTAAGCGTTAGGTAGCGTGCTTCGCGCAGGCGGTACTCGTAGGCGGTCATACTGTCGGGCGCGGTGCGTATGCCGTCGGCGATGAGTTGCTTTACAGAAGGTGCAAGGGTCATCACCGAGTCGTCAATCTGCTTGAGTTTGTTTATGCGTGTTGAGTCGCTATTGTTAGCGTCGGGTGCGCTTCTGTCGCCGCACCCGATGGTCAGTAGCGACACAGCGAGTGCGGCGAGAAGCGTTGCGCATATTCGTTTAGCGAATGCTTTTATGCAGTTTAGTAGATTGTTCGGCTCCATTGTGTTTTGTTTTAGTTTTCAAGAGTAGTTAGTTGAGTGTCAGTCCGTCGGGTGTTATGCTGATGAGTCGCTGGCGGTAGAGGTCGCCCACGGCTTTCTTGAACACCTTCTTGCTCACCTGGAAGCGTCGCTTGATGTCTTCTGCGTCGCTCTTGTCGCCCAGGTCGCACTTGCCGCCGTGCTCCTTGAGGTATTGCAGCAGCGTGTCGGCGAAGTCGAGTGTCTGCTGTCGTCCGGTAGGTTGCAGCGTAACGTCAATCTTTCCGTCGGGACGCACGGTGCCGATGTATCCCTTCACGCGGTCGCCGGTGTGCAGGTAGCGGAACACCTGTCCCTCGTAGACCAGACCCGGGTAGCAGTTGTCGATGATCACCTTGAAGCCCATCTCTGTCTTCTGCCATACCAGTAGGTCTACCTCCTGCCCGTGGTTGTAGAACGGGTGACGCTCTGCGAAGTACTTCTCCACCTTAGCCGATGCTACGATGCGGTAGCTCTCTGGGTCGATGTGTACATGTACGATGTAGCTCTCGCCCTTCTGCATACGCTTTTTCTGCTCGCGGAACGGGCAGAAGAGATCCTTCATCAAGCCCCAGTTGAGGAACGCGCCATACTCGTTCACCCACGACACTTCGAGGTAGGCGAAGTCGCCCACCTTACACAGCGGTGTCTCTGTCGTTGCCACTGGTCGCTCGTCCTGGTCGAGGTAGATGAACACGTTTAGTTCGTCGCCCGGCTTTGTGCCTTCGGGCACATAGCGTTTCGGCATGAGTATTTCTCCTTCGTCGCCGCCGTCGAGGTAGATGCCGAAGTCCACCTCCTTCACGACGGTCATTTTATTGTAGTCGCCGAGTTTTATCATATTGTTTTGTTGTTTTATTTATGCGTGAGTATGTCAGGATACCATTACCTTCCTAAAGTTGTTCTATCTGTCCGTCCACGATGTGTATTGTGCGGTCGGTGATAGAGGCGAGGTGTTCGTCGTGTGTGACGATGACGAACGTCTGTCCGAACTTGTCGCGCAGGTCGAAGAAGAGCTGGTGCAGCTCTGCCTTGTTCTTCGAGTCGAGCGAGCCTGAAGGTTCGTCGGCGAACACCACTGCCGGGTTGTTCACCAGTGCACGTGCCACAGCCACGCGCTGCTTCTCGCCACCCGAGAGTTCGTTGGGTTTGTGGTTGGCGCGGTCGGCAAGTCCCATGAAGTCGAGTAGTTCGAGGGCGCGTTTCTTCGCCTCCGCCGTGCCTTTGCCACCGATGTAGGCGGGTATCATGATGTTCTCAAGGGCGGTGAACTCCGGCAGCAGCTGGTGGAACTGGAAGACGAAGCCGATGTGCTGGTTGCGGAAGTCGCTCAGCTTGTTCGACGAGAGGCGCATCACGTCGACGCCGTCAACGCTGATAGCACCACTATCGGGTTTGTCGAGTGTACCCATTATCTGCAGCAGTGTTGTCTTGCCGGCACCGCTCGGGCCGACAATGCTCACTACTTCTCCTTTGTCTATATGCAAGTCGATGCCTTTGAGCACTTGCAGCGAGCCGAAGCTCTTGGTTATTCCTTTTATGTCGATCATATGGTGTTGTGGTGTTGAGGGGTTGTTATGTTGTTATGGTGAGGTGTTGAGATTAGTCTTTCAACTCAAAATTCAAAACTTCTTCTTAATCCACTTTCCGATTGCCTCGTATGCACTCTGATCCTCGGTATGCTGCGGCTGAGCGAAGGTCATTTCGTCCATTGCGTCGCCATGCTGGTCGGGGAAGATGATCATGATGTTCGAGCCAGAGAAGTGGTGCTTTATCTCTTCGGGCAGATGCTCCAACGCATTCTTGAACGACACGGTACCCTTTCGTGCCGTAACCACTACGAAGAGGTGGTCCTTCTGTATGCTCTCCGCTATGCGTGGCATCTCATTCCAGTGGGCCATCTCGGTGAACGAGCAGCGCATCGTGGGGTAGTGGTGCTTGATGTATTCGGCTATGAGCGGCAGTGTGTCGCCACGTCCGTGGAACTCCGTGTGGCACTCCATGTTGCACGCCAAGCGCGACAGGCGTTCGAGCCAACGGTAGAAGCCAGGTTCAAACTGTGCTCTCGACGGTACTACCACCTTTATGCGGCGTATCGTGGGGAGCGGTTGGTTGAGACGAGCCATTATTATCTGCGAGTTGAGGCCGTTGAAGAGGCTCTGGTGGAACGCGCCCCAGAACTTCTGCGACACTTCTGGGTGCATGTGCATACCTATTATGATGTCCGTAGCGCGGAACTCCTTGAAGGCGTGGCGTATGCCGTTGGCAATGTTCGCTGCCACGCGCACCTGCGTCTGCATGGTCATATCTGCCGATGCAGCATACTGTGTCATGCGCTCGAGCAGTCGGCTGCCCTGTTCCAGGTTGCGCTGCATGTCGTCGTCGTCGTACACCACGTTCAAGCCCACGAGTTGTGTGGTGTTCTTCGGGTTGCGCATGAGCATCGCCATGTTGACGAGGCGTTGCGCGTATTCGGGGTATTTCAGCGGGATGAGTATCTTCTCCTCGGCTGTTGGCTTCTCGTCGCTCGGCATCTCACGGTCGCGCAGCGTAATCTGTTGCGCCGCACGCTCGGTCATCATTGTTGAGATTATGCACGTCACGAGAATCATCAGCACCACGCTGTTCAGCATGTCGTCGGTGACGAGTGGTTTGCCTGGTTCCAGCTCTACGCGCATACCGATCATAAGCATGGCGATGGCACCGGCTGCGTGTGCCGAGGTGAGTCCGAACATCATATTGCCCGACGACTTCGGCAGGCGGAACATGGAGGCTGCGCTATAGGCTGCGATGGCTTTGCCGAGCGTTCCGAAGCCTGCGATGACGAGCATGGCGATGATGATGGTGCTGCTCTCGAAGAGCAGTCGCACGTTGATGAGCATACCTACACCGATGAGGAAGTAGGGTATGAAGAGCGCATTGCCGATGAACTCGATGCGGTTCATTAGTGGCGACACGTGCGGTATGTAGCGGTTCAGGATGATGCCAGCCACGAACGCGCCGATAATGCCTTCCAACCCCACCGCCTCGCTTGCTGCCGCACTCATAAAGAGCATCGACATAACGAAGATGAACTGCATGACGGAGTCGCTATAACGTCGGAGAAAGCAGCGTGTGAAGCGCGGTATGAGCAGGAACATGGCTACGCAGTAGCCCACGAACTTGCCCACGAAGAGCAGCCAGAACCACACGCTCGTCTCGCCTCCATAAGAGGCGACGATGGCGGTGAGCGTCACGAGTGCCATGAGTAGCGAAATCATTGAGGAGCCTACCGATAGTGTGACGCTTGGCTTGCGTTGCAGACCGTAGCGGCCGACGATGGGGTAGGCGATGAGCGTGTTAGATGCCATAAGGCATCCTAACAGTAGCGAGGCGAACACCGGGTAGCCGAGCAGCTTGGTGCTGGCGAAGTAGGTGAGGATGAGCGGAAAGGCGAACGTGAGCACGCCGAAACCTAAGAACCGCCCTTTGTTGCGCTTTACGCCCTCCATATCCATCTCGAGTGAGGCGAGGAACATGATGTAGTAGAGTCCTACCTTGCCAAAGAGTTCAAACGAGTCGTCGCGCGCAAGGATGTTGAAGCCGTACTTGCCTATGGCTACTCCGGCGAGCACCATGCCAATGATATGCGGGATGCGCAGCTTGCCCATGATGATTGGGGCAAACAGAATGATGAGCATCACCACAAAGAATATCAGGGTGGGGTCGGTTATGGGGAAATAGCTTGCAAGATCGGTCATAAACTGATTTGTGTATTTTCTGCAAAGATAAGCATAAAAATCGGTAAATGCTTAATCGCTACAGACAAAATGAAAAAAAGGTGCAACAGGTGTTTGCCTGCTGCACCCACATTATTATAGTGTGTCTTTAATAAAGTCGTTTAGAACTCTGCGCTCTTCGGAGTACGCGGGAACGGGATGACGTCGCGTATGTTCTGCATACCAGTTACGAAGAGGATGAGACGCTCGAAGCCGAGGCCGAAGCCTGCGTGCGGACATGAGCCGTACTTGCGTGTGTCGAGGTACCATGTCATATCCTTCATCGGGATGTTGCGCTCCTCAATCTCGTTCATCAGCTTGTCGTAGCTTTCCTCGCGTACAGAACCGCCGATGATCTCGCCAATCTGCGGGAAGAGTACGTCGGTGCCCTGAACGGTCTCGCCGCTCTTGCCGCCGAAGCCGCTCTCCTCTGCGTCTATCTTCATGTAGAACGCCTTGATAGCCTTCGGATAGTTGGTCATGATAACCGGCTTCTTGAAGTGCTCCTCCACGAGGTAGCGCTCGTGCTCCGAAGCGAGGTCGTCGCCCCACTCGCATGGGAACTCGAACTTCTTGCCGTTCTGTATAGCCTCCTGCAGGATGCGGATACCCTCGGTGTAAGGCAGACGAACGAACTCGGAGTTGAGTACGCCTTCGAGACGTGCGATGAGGCTCTTGTCGATCATCTTGTTGAGGAACTCGATGTCGTCCTTGCAGTTGGTGAGTGCCCAACGGATGCAGTACTTGATGAAGTCCTCCTCGAGGTCCATCAGTCCGGCGAGGTCGAGGAATGCCACTTCCGGTTCTACCATCCAGAACTCAGCCAGGTGGCGCGGAGTGTTCGAGTTCTCTGCGCGGAATGTCGGGCCGAAGGTGTAGATTGCTCCGAGAGCTGTGGCTCCGAGCTCGCCCTCGAGCTGTCCCGATACGGTGAGCGATGTCTGCTTGCCGAAGAAGTCGTCAGAGTAGTCGATCTTGCCGTCATCGGTCTTCTTCAGGTTGTAGAGGTTCTTGGTCGTAACCTGGAACATCTGACCTGCACCCTCGCAGTCGCTTGCGGTGATGAGCGGAGTATTGAAGTAGAAGTAGCCGTGCTCGTGGAAGTAGGTGTGGATAGCCATAGCCATGTTGTGGCGTATGCGCATCACTGCACCGAATGTGTTGGTGCGCAGACGCAGGTGGGCGTACTGGCGCATGTATTCGAACGACTGGCCCTTCTTCTGCATCGGGTAGTCGCTGCCGCAGAGTCCGTACACCTCGAGGCTCTCGCACTGTATCTCGGATGTCTGACCTGCACCTTGGCTCTCTACGAGCGTACCTACGGCACTGATGCAGGCACCGGTGGTGATCTGCTTCAGCATCTCGGCGTAGAACTTGGTGGGGTCTACCACGATCTGTATGTTCTTGATAGTAGAACCGTCGTTGAGCGCGATGAAGTCGACAGCCTTCGAACTGCGGTGAGTGCGCACCCAACCCTTTACGTTGATTTGGCTTCCGAAGGCGGTGCTACGGAGAGCGTCAATAACTTTTGTTCTTTCCATTATATTGTTTAAATTGGAAAGTTGAAATGGTGCGATGTCAACATCTCAACACCTCACCACTTCAACTTGTTTATGTTTTACTCGAATGCTCCCATGCGCAGCATCTCCACTTCCTTCTCTGTGAGGAAGCGCCAGTCGCCGCGGCGGAGGTTCTTCTTGGTGAGTCCTGCGAACTGTACGCGGTCGAGCTTAACGACGCGGTAGCCGAGGTGCTCGAAGATACGACGCACGATGCGGTTCTTGCCGCTGTGAATCTCGATGCCTACCTGGCTCTTGTCTGTGTCGCTTGCGTACTCGATAGCGTCTGCATGTATCTCGCCGTCCTCCAGCTCGATGCCCTCAGCAATCTGCTGCATGTCGTGAGCTGTTACGTTCTTGTCGAGGAATACGTGGTACACCTTCTTCTTCAGGAACTTCGGGTGTGTGAGCTTGGAAGCGAGGTCGCCGTCGTTGGTGAGCAGGAGCACGCCGGTTGTGTTGCGGTCGAGTCTGCCTACGGGGTAGATGCGCTCCGGGCACACGTTTTTCACGAGGTCCATCACAGTCTTACGCTGCTGCGGGTCGTCGCTTGTTGTCACGCAGTCCTTTGGTTTGTTGAGCAGCACGTACACCTTCTTCTCGAGGTTCACGGGCTGGTCGTGGAATTTTATCTCGTCTGTGCGCTTGATCTTGGTGCCGAGCTCGGTCACTACCTCTCCGTTCACAGTCACAACGCCTGCCTGGATGAACTCGTCTGCCTCACGGCGCGAGCAGATACCTGCGTTGGCGAGGAACTTGTTCAGACGAAGCGGTTCGTTCGGATCGTAGTTCTCCTCCTTGTATTCAATGCGCTTTTTCATGCTGTACTTAGCGTTGGGGTCGTAGCCCGGTGTGCGCTGACGCTGCTGGTAGCCACCCTGGTTGTAGCCGCCCTGCTGTCCGTAGCCACCGCGGTTGTAACCGCCGCGCTGCTGATATCCGCCCTGCTGACCGTAGCCACCGCGCTGCTGATATCCGCCCTGCTGACCGTAGCCACCACGCTGCTGATATCCGCCCTGCTGACCGTAGCCACCACGCTGCTGATAGCCGCCCTGCTGACGCTGACCGTAGCCGCCGCGCTGCTGATAGCCGCCTTGCTGACGTGGCTGATATCCGTTCTGCTGCTGTTCGCCGTCCTGGTTGTATCGTGGGCGATAGCCCTGCTGACGCGGCTGGTATCCGCCCTGCTGCTGTTCGCCGTCCTGGTTGTAGCGTGGGCGATAGCCCTGCTGACGCGGCTGATATCCGTTCTGCTGCTGTTCGCCGTCCTGGTTGTAGCGTGGACGATAGCCGCCCTGAGGACGCTGCTGATAGCCGCCGCGGTTGTAACCGCCCTGCTGACGTGGCTGGTAACCGCCTTGCTGACGTGGCTGATAGCCGCCCTGCTGTTGCGAGCCGAGACCTGCGCCGAAGCCTTCCGGACGGAAGCCGCCGTCTTCGCTCTGTGATGAGGCTGAAGCCGAGTGCTGTGTGTGAATACGCGGGCGACGTCCCGTCACGCTGCGATACTCTTTCTGATAGTTTCCTGCGGCACGGCCGTAGCTCTCGCTATTGCCAGTAGTCTGATCCGCTGTGTTCTGTTCCTGATTCTTTACGTTTTCTGAATCCATAGTTACTTGTTGGTTTTTATTGTTTATGTATATAGCCTCACGGCTATTGTCGAATTATATCGGGGGTTGGCTTAAATGCCTGTGTAGTTCATTGGTGTGATAGCCATCAATTCCGCCTTCACAGCGTCGCTCACGTTGAGTGTCTGTATGAACTCGTGGATGGTCTCCTCGGTCATGTGCTTGTTGGTGCGTGTGAGTGCTTTCAGTGCCTCGTACGGATGCGGATAAGCCTCGCGGCGAAGTATTGTCTGTATAGCCTCTGCCACTACTGCCCATGTGTTGTTGAGGTCTTCCTGCAGCTTCTCCTCGTTGAGGATGAGCTTGCGAAGGCCCTTGAGTGTGCTCTCTATTGCGATTACGCCGTGGCCGAACGGTACGCCCACGTTGCGCAGCACGGTAGAGTCGGTGAGGTCGCGCTGCAGACGGCTCACGGGGAGCTTCTGTGCGAGGAACTGCAGCACGGCGTTTGCCATGCCGAGGTTGCCCTCCGAGTTCTCGAAGTCGATCGGGTTCACCTTGTGTGGCATTGCTGATGAGCCTACTTCGCCTGCCTTGATCTTCTGCTTGAAGTACTCCATTGAGATGTACATCCAGAAGTCGCGGTCGAGGTCGATGATGATTGTGTTGATGCGGCGCATTGCGTCGAACACCGAGCCGAGGCAGTCGTAGTTGGAGATCTGTGTAGTGAACTGCTCGCGCTCCAGACCGAGCTTCTCGCTCACGAAGCGGTTGCCGAACGCCTTCCAGTCGTACTCGGGGTAGGCTACGTGGTGGGCGTTGTAGTTGCCGGTGGCTCCACCGAACTTGGCGGTGAGGCGGCACTCCTTCAGCTGGCGCAGCTGCTCCTCCAGGCGATATACGAACACCATCACCTCCTTGCCCAAGCGTGTGGGCGATGCTGGCTGTCCGTGGGTCTTGGCGAGCATTGGCACTGCTGCCCACTCCTCTGCGTACTGGCGGAGCTGTGCGATGAGCTCCTCGCAGAGCGGATAGTAGAACTGCTCCAACGCCTCCTTTATAGAGAGGGGTACTGATGTGTTGTTGATATCCTGTGAGGTGAGTCCGAAGTGGATAAACTCCTTGTAAGCGTCGAGTCCGCCGATGCGGTCGAACTCCTCCTTTATGAAGTACTCTACAGCCTTCACGTCGTGGTTAGTCACTTTCTCGATGTCCTTCACGCGCTGGGCTTCTTCTTCGCCAAAGTTGCGGTAGATGTCGCGCAAACGCTCGAAGAGCTGATGGTCGAACGAAGCAAGCTGCGGCAACGGCAACTCGCAGAGCGTGATGAAGTATTCGATTTCCACACGTACGCGGTAGCGTATCAGTGCATACTCAGAGAAGTAGTCGGCAAGGCGTTCTGTCTTGCCACGATAACGGCCGTCAATCGGCGAGATGGCTGTCAGCAAATCAAGTTTCATAATTGCTATTATATATAATATGTGTAATTACGAGTGCAAAATTACAAATAAGTTTTTATTTGTGTGTAGTTTTTTTGTGAAATAATGTGATTTGTGGTGTTAATGCGTAGTAGGTAAACAAAAAAAGCGAACAAGTTTTATAACTTGTCCGCTTTGTGTGGGCGTTGACGGATTCGAACCGCCGACCCTCTGCTTGTAAGGCAGATGCTCTAAACCAGCTGAGCTAAACGCCCTTGCTTCACAATTGCTTTGTTCTTGAAAGCGAGTGCAAAGGTATAGCATTTTTTTGTAACCACCAAATGTTTGATGAAAAAACTTCTTGTTTTAACATCCTATAACTAAAAATGGTGTATTCGAGATTTTCGTTTTACAGCAGTTTTACATCCCTCAAATTACCGCGGCGTGGCAAGGTTGTTTGCCTGCTGCGGCAATGTCGTTGTACATGCTAAGCAAACAATGTTGCCACGCCGTGGCAATTTGAGGGTTGTTTTTGGCAGATGTTCCGATGGCTTTGTCTGCCTGCTTTTTTAGTTGCGCTTCTGCGTTATACCGCCGTTCTTGGTGAGTATGAGTGTAGCCTTCTGCAGTCCGCGCGATTTGTGCTCGAAGATGAGGTTGGGGTTGAAGCGGCGTCCTTTGAATATTGTTTCAAAGTGTAGGTGTTCGGTTGTGGCGCGTCCGGTGCGTCCGGTCAGACCGATAACCTGTCCGGCTTTCACCTTGTCGCCCACCTTCACGAGGTTCTTCGACTGGTGGGAGTAGAGCGTTTCGAGTCCGTTGGCGTGCTTGATAACGATGCACAGGCCGTAGCCGTAGTGGGTGGCTGAGCGTGTCACTACGCCGTCGAAGGCTGCCACTATTTCGTCCTTCGGCTTCGTCTTCAGGTCAACTCCGCTGTGTCGGCGTTTGCCTCCGTATGGGCTAATCACCTTTGCGCCAGGCAGCGGGTATGCCCATGTGCCCTTCTTCATCTCTTCGAGGTTCCACTTGTAGGTCGACTGTTTGGTGAAGACGTCCTCGGTGGTGAAGTTCTTGCTGTCGTCGAAGTCTACCTTCTCGCCGATGGTCGACACGTTTATGTAGTTGTGCTGCTTCTCGCAGAGCAGTATGTGGCGGTGGAGTCGGTGACTGCCGAGGCCCACAACGGCGGTGGGGTTGATGCGTTTGCCGTCGATCATGATAGAGAAGTCGCAGTAGAACTTGCCGCCGCGTTGTCCGACGATGGCTATGGTCTGTCCGGCACGCACGTGTTGTCCCACCTCTCCCACGTTCTCGGCGTTGTTGGCGTAGACGGTTTCGAGTCCGTTGTGTTGGCATATTGTTACTGTATTGATTATAAGTAAGTCAAGAGAAGAATTA
>OGUD01001279.1_pt1 | contig 13224 bp, 9 predicted proteins | sample 1573671 | NCBI WGS metagenome assembly OGUD01 (sample SAMEA2582065, study PRJEB24529) | metagenome | biome: Human gut stool | place: China | collected 2011 | reverse complement strand
TTCCATTATTACCAATCGCCCAGTTATTATCTGCAAGTGCTATTATATTCATATCAATCCTCTTTCCTGTATTACAGCTTTCCGCCAACCCATGCCGGTACATAACCTTTAACTTTAATACCCTCCTGAGTATATTCTTCACTTTCAAGCTGTCCATACTCTCTTATAAGCTGAAGCTTTCCTGCCTCATTATATGGAAATACCCTTTCTATCTGGATTCTGCTCTTAAGGATAATATCCTGTATATCCATCAGGAAACTATCAAGTCCCATACCAGTTTTTGCTGATATATTCTCTACATAATCAGCTTTACTATCTTTAAGTATAGGTATCTCATCGAATTCATCACATTTGTTAAAGAGTGTGATAACCGGCTTATCACCTACATCCAGCTGTTTAAGGGTATCGTATACCGTTGCCATGTGTCTCTCATAATCATCATTAGAACAGTCAACAACGTGTACTATCATATCTGCATATTTAGCTTCTTCAAGTGTACTCCTGAAGGCCTCAATAAGATTATGCGGAAGCTTTCTTATGAATCCGACTGTATCTGTTAAAAGCACTTTTTCGCCATTCGCAAGTTTAAGTGCCCTTGTCGTAGGATCAAGTGTTGCAAACAGCTTGTCTTCTGATAACACACCAGCATCTGTAAGCCTGTTAAGAAGTGTTGACTTTCCTGCATTAGTATACCCTACTATGGCAGCCACAGGTGTTGAACTGTTCTCTCTGTTCTGTCTTTGTATATCACGATGGCTTTTTATTTCTTTTAATTCTGCTGATAAGTGGGATATTCTGTCACGTATTATTCTTCGGTCCGTTTCTATCTTCTTCTCACCAGGACCTCTTGTTCCTATACCACCACCAAGTCTTGACAGTGTTATTCCAAGACCTGCAAGTCTTGTTGACCTGTACTTAAGCTGTGCCATCTCAACCTGTATCTTGCCTTCACTTGATGACGCTCTTGCTGCAAATATATCTAATATAACCATAGTTCTGTCCATAATCTTTGTATCAAGAACATCTTCAAGGTTCCTTAACTGTGCAGGTGACAGCTCATCATCACATATAATACCTGTTGCTCCAAGCTCCTGTATCATAGCTCTTAACTCTTCAAGCTTTCCTTTTCCTATATAAGTTGCAGGATGGAAGCTGTCTCTTGGCTGTATCATCTTTCCAACTGTAACTGCCCCTGCTGTCTTTGCAAGCTCAGATAGCTCCTCAAGTGATTTCTCACAATCATCTGCCGGGTCAAGCTCCACACCTACAAGTATAACTCTTTCCTGCTCTTCATCTGTTACATATATCGCCATATGTTCCTCATTTCTATCATTTTTATTATCACATTACTTATTCATTATGACATTTATTCGTAGCATTATTTATCCGTTATGTCATCTATTCTTTGTATTATCACATACAACATATTTTATAATGCACTGTCATTACTATCTTTAGCTGTCTGCTTAGATGTTTCAGCTCTTGATGATATATAATCACTCAGATAATTCGATACTTCCTTTTCCTCTGAATATCCTAGTATATTCCCTGCTATATCACCAGCTTCTTTCATACTCCATGATGCAATCTCTTTTCTTACCTCAAGCACACGGCTTACACCGACTGAAAACTCATCAAGACCGAAAGATAAAAGCAGTGGTATCATGCGCTCATCTGCTGCCGCCTCACCACACATGCCTACATCAATACCTGCGTTATGCGCACATTCTATTATTCTTTTAATACTTCTTAGAACTGCCGGATTAAGTGCCGAATACAGATATGAAACATTTTCGTTACCTCTGTCAACAGCAAGCGTATACTGCGTAAGATCATTAGTTCCTATAGAGAAGAAATCGACCTGCCTTGCAAGAACATCTGCCATAATAGCCGCTGCTGGTGTTTCTACCATAATACCAACTTTAATATCAGTATCATACTTAATATCCTTCTTATCAAGATCCCTGCATATTCCTGCTATAATCTTTTTAACCTCGTTGACCTCTGAAACCGATGTTATCATAGGTATCATAATTCTGATATTACCGTAAGCACTAGCCCTTAATATAGCCCTTAACTGTGTCGTAAAAACATCTATCCTGTCAAGGCAGAATCTTATCGCCCTGTATCCTAAGAATGGGTTAGTTTCTTTAGACAATCCCATATATGGAATATCTTTATCTCCGCCGATATCAAGTGTTCTTATAGTAAGTTCCCTTCCATCAAGAAGAACTGCTGCTTTCTTATATTCTGTAAACTGTTCTTCTTCTGTTGGAAGCTTGCTTCCATTCATAAAAAGAAATTCAGTCCTGAACAGTCCCACACCTTCTGCACCATCCCTGACTGCCTTTGCAGCATCAAGTGCATTGCCTATATTAGCAGCCAGCATCACACGTCTGCCATCTTTAGTAACTGTTTGTTTATTGATATATTTCTTAAGTTCTATAACACTCTCATCGTACTGTTTTTTCTTTTTGGCGTATATCTTTTTAGTTATGTCACTTGGAGATACAAACACTTCACCATATGCACCATCAACTATTATGTCTTCTCCATCCTTAACCTCACTGCATATACCCTTTACACTAAGAACTGCTGGTATCTCCAAAGCTCTTGCAAGTATCGATGCATGTGAGGTGTCTCCACCTTTTTCAGATATAATGCCTGCTATATGCACAGTATCCATATTCGCTGTCATAGATGGATGTATCTCATCAGCTATAATAATCGTGTTATCAGGAAGCTGCGTAAGATCAATACTCTTAACACCAAGAAGTATTGCTGTCAATCTCTCCCTCATATCTTCAATATCTGTTACACGCTGGGCTATAGCCTCGTTATCCATACTTAGAAACAGCTGCTTCAAAGATTCGCAGGCCTCATAAAGGGCTGCCTCTGCATTAATATTATTCTTCTTTATAATATTACAAACCTCTGACGTAAGCTGTATATCACCAGCTAAATATTCCTGGTTCTTAAGAACAAGTGCATTCTTATCATCGCCGTTTAACTTAGCTGTCAGCTTCTCTATGAATTCGTCTGTCTCCTTTATGAATGTGTCCACTCCATCCTTGTATCTTTGAAGTTCTGAATCTACATCATCTATTTTATACTTTTTTACCTCGCACCCTGTATTTTTTAACACCAGTGCCTTTCCTATACCTATTCCCTTAGATGTACCTATTCCCCTAAGCATACATACCTCCTTGTTTTGCGAAGCAAAATGCGACTGCCCACGCAGGAGCAGAGGTATTTACCTCATTGTTTTGCGAAGCAAAATGCGACTGTTATTTATTAAATACATATTTGATCATATTTGTAATAGTTTCACTTGTATTCCTTGAATACACAACCTCCCTTGCCATAACAGGTTCATCTGTTATTATATTATCAATACCTTTATTAGCAAGATTCTTTATAGATGTATCGTTATTAGCTGTCCATGCATATACCTGTTTACCAGTATTATGTATGGCATCCACTGTTCTCTTTGTAAGGAATGAAGCGTTAACACTAAAGAAGTCTACGTTGGTATTCTCATAAAATCTTCCATATGCAACAGACAGTATATATCCCGTCTGTATATCCTCATCCATGCTCTTAACTGCAAGAAGCGCATCATAATCAAATGAAGTTATAACACAATTCTGTTCCATGGAATATTTCTTTATAAGCTCTATAACCTTTCCAGCTGCTATGCTGCTATCCGCTGATGACTTTATCTCAACATTAAGCTTTATACTGACAGGACTGCTTTTAACAAGCTTTAACACCTCTTCAAAAGATGGAACCCTTTCACCCCTATATTTTTCTGAAAACCAGTACCCGGCATCAAGCTTCTTTACTTCCTCATATGTCATATCTGTTATATTCTTGGCTACACCTGTTGTCCTATATGCTGATGCATCGTGCATAACTACTATATAACCATCGCTTGTCATCTGCACATCAAGCTCAATATAATCAGCCATATCATCTATGGCACGCTGGAAAGCTGCCAGTGTATTCTCCGGTGCTTCCCTTGATGCACCCCTGTGTGCTGTTATCTTAGTATCATGGAATATAGCAACTCTCTCAAAAGGGTTGCTGTTAAATGTTAACACCACATATAACACATCCAGGACTATCGACATCACAAGAACAAATGAATATATAATCCTGTTTATCCTTGCGCTTCCTTCATCTATATCAACAAACTCAAAATTAATATCCGAAAGATTCTCATACTTGTAATACATATATGATATCATAGAGAATGAACAAGGTATAGATAAAAATACAAGAAATAATCTTACTATCGTCCTTAATGTACTAAGCACAGAAAGATACACCGCACTACCCATATAAGCAAGATCAAGCAGTTTAACTCCGGCAATAAGTACAACAGATAAGATTATATAGTACAACTACACCCACTATCTTCAGTACATTATTTTTAACAATGCTTCTGCTTTTAGCACATGACTGTCTGAAGTTTTTTCCCTCCATCATGTATATGTTAAATGAAAAAATATCCCGTATAACAAAGTAAAACAGGCATATTATGATAATTGCTGTCACAATAAATATAACAGTTCTGTTTCGTTTTACCTCACTTTTTATAATATTTTTTACACTTATAGGTTTGAAAATAATCTTTTCTTCTTGTCTTTCGCTAAATATAATATTGCCAGTAACTGTCACATTAATAACTATTATAGATATCAGAAAATATAAAAAAAGCGGTATGCTCTGAATCCTCAACAGCTTTTTAAGCCGCAAAAAGGCATTATATATATTATCAATAATAGATGCCTGTATACCTTTTCTCTTGGTTTCAAAACATACTGCAAGATATGCCATTTCATATAAGCAGTAAACTATGAATCCTATAACCCCTAAGAGGCAGAATATGATTATTACAGGATTCATAAACGCTTTCGCTATATATTCATTTGTAAGATAATTAATCCCTGTTATTCTCATGCACAAACGGATAACGCCCGTAATAACAGGATAAAACACTGCTAATGCAAGGAGCTTATATGCAAGTTCAAACAACAATACATGTCTTTTACTGCTTTTTAGCAGTTTCATGTTATTTCTAAGACTTTCTAACATATCTCACCCCGAAATCACCTATGGAATCTGTTAAGAAGATTACTGCAGCCTGATGCATGTTTAACTGCATCTCCCATTCTTTTGTTTAATAAACGCTTTGTAAAATGATATGAAAAATCACATACATATGACACAACAAGAACAACTGAAATCACTGTAACCGCTGACATACGCATAGAAAATACTGCCTGTTCTACAAGCCTGTTAAACACTCCGAATATAAGCACTGCCAGAAATCCCCAGCCAATTGTGCTCTGAAGGCATATTATACCCTTATAATTAAATCTAAGGTGATCATAGTTCCACCATACTTCGCCGAACAGCTTTAACATAAGCTTCGCCGTCATATACTCAAATATTGTTGCACATACAGCACCAAATATATATAATGCAATATAATTGTTTTGTATAGGTGCAAATATATTGAAAGCTATATATGTTCCAAAACCGTATATTACACAAAATGGCAGCTTTGCAAACCCTCTGTTTTCCCAGTAGCCAAGCTGCTTTCTTATAACTATGCACTCCATTGCCCATCCAAAAAAGCTATATATAAAAAACCAGACTGCAAGCTGGTTAATATTCATTCCCCTGAAACTGAAATCTAATAATATATTACGCATAACACTCCTTAAGTTACGTTCTGTTTCATACCTCTTACAACATAATCTGCTCCATTGATACTATAATATCAATGGAGCAGTTAATTATACATTAATTCATAAGTTCATCAAGCGTTGCCCTTACTGCTTTGATAAAATCCTGTGTATTAAGTGTTACAGGATTCTCTAATGTTGTTATAAGTGCAAGATCCTTTGTCATCTTACCATCTTCTACTGTCTTGATACAAGCCTTTTCAAGTGTATCTGCAAATCTTACAAGTTCAGGAATAGAATCAAGTTCTCCTCTCTTTCTTAAAGCTCCTGTCCATGCAAATATAGTAGCTATAGGGTTAGTAGATGTTTCCTCTCCCTTAAGATGCTTATAATAATGTCTCTGTACTGTACCATGTGCAGCTTCATATTCATAGAAGCCCTTAGGTGATACAAGAACTGATGTCATCATGGATAATGAACCAAATGCTGTAGCAACCATATCTGACATAACATCGCCGTCATAATTCTTACAAGCCCAGACATATCCTCCCTCTGAACGAATAACTCTTGCTACTGCATCATCTATTAATGTATAGAAATATTCAATGCCTGCTTCCTTAAACTTATCAGCATAATCATTATCATATATTTCCTGGAATATATCCTTGAATGTATGATCATACTTCTTAGATATTGTATCCTTAGTTGCAAACCAAAGATCCTGCTTAGTTTCAAGAGCAAAGTTAAAACAGCTTCTTGCAAAGTTCTCTATAGAATCATTAAGATTGTGCATACCCTGTATGATACCAGCACCCTTGAAGTTATGTATAAGCTCTCTTGTTTCGTTACCCTGTTCGTCTGTGTATACAAGCTCAGCCTTTCCTGCTGCTGGAATCTTCATCTCTGAAGCCTTATATACATCACCATATGCATGTCTTGCTATAGTTATAGGTTTCTTCCATGTCTTAACATAAGGTTCAATACCATTAACAATGATAGGTGCCCTGAATACTGTACCATCAAGAATAGCTCTTATTGTTCCATTAGGGCTCTTATACATCTCCTTAAGGTTATATTCTTTTACTCTTGCTGCATTAGGAGTGATTGTAGCACACTTTACTGCAACACCATACTTTTTAGTAGCCTCTGCTGAATCTATAGTAACCTGGTCGTTAGTATCATTACGATGAACAAGTCCAAGATCATAATATTCTGTGTTAAGATCTACATAAGGAAGTAAAAGTTCATCCTTAATAAGTCCCCATAACACTCTTGTCATCTCATCTCCATCCATCTCTACGAGAGGTGTTGTCATTTTTATCTTTTCCATACCGCAATCCTTTCCATAATGGCAATTATGTCCAAAATATATAAAAAATCTGCCTTTAATTATAAAATATTTTCATGATTTTGTAAATGCCTCATTTCATTCTTGTTATATTACCAGCAATATCTATCTTCCATATCTGTACACAACTATCATTGCTATAATCCTTAAGACTTTTTATACTATAGCTTCCAACTGTGTCATACCATGCTTCATCTCCTGATGTACGCCGTATAAGTGTATCAAAGTACATTGTTGATGCTGCCTTTGTTATATTACTCTCAGAGTTGCTTTCAGGTATTACTTCTTCCCATATTGCATAAAACCTTGTATCTTTTTTTATTGATATTTTATCACCTGGATCATAAGTGTTTATTCCATCTGACCAGCCAGTTAACTCAAAACCAGGCTTCGTTACCTCATCTTTATCTGGCAGTGTGATTTTACTTTCTTCCCACTTCGCATAAACAGTTTCGCTACATGCATAAGGATAACTGTAAATATCGGCTTTACCTTCACTGTTATACCAGTAATCATTCACATCAGCCATTTCTTCAATATTAAGACTGATTTTCCAGCTGCCAAAACTATCTGGCCCATACTCTGGTCCGAAGTACCTGATTCTTATACTGTTAACCTTATTAACATAGACATCTACATAGTTATTATCATTTGAATGTGGTAAAAACCATATTTCCTCGTTATCACTGTCACCATCAAGAGTACTCCACTCAACATTAACAGAAACCTCTTCATCTGTACTGTTATAACCATCATAGTAAAAATACAAATAGCCAGTATATGGTCTTGTTAATGTTACTGTTGAAATAATAGAATTATCAGCATTAGCATCTGAATAATTATAACTTTCATTTAATATACTTCCCAGACTGACTTCATTTCTTTTTTCTTTCAACATATATCCTTTAAACTTATTAATCTGGACTATATCAGATAATAACAGTCTGTCATTATAGTTATCATCATCATAAAATGAAGCTTTATATTTCTGTTCAGGAACCGTTATATCAGGCAATCCCTTCCTGTAAGATACCATAACTGATTGTGTTCCCCTTTTTGTTGCATCCTCCTGTGATAATGTCAGTATGAATTTTCTTGATATATCAACATATTTTTTACAAGCCTTTGTCACTGTATATCGTAACGACGAACCATCTGCATATGTATCTGGAAACTCATATAACGTGGAATCCCGCCTTGGATCCTATTTAAGATCTTCAACTCCAAAACCAAACGATGTACCATTATCTACATGCCACAGAAAGTTCTCCCAATAGCCATCAGGTGCTTTCTTTGTTGGTGTATGCCAGTATGTGCTTGAATATTCACCCCATGAACCATCCTCATTCTGATACCTCACATATATCTCCTGGTCATTCTGTATTTTTAATCTGGCTACACTTATATAACTAGTTTTTGCACCATTTACTTTATAGGCAAAGGATGTTCCATCATCGAACTGCTCTGGCATCCTGTATAGGTTTGAATTCCATTTTGAATTTTCAGTTATATTCTTAGTATCAAATGTATACGTTAAACCACATAATACATTTTCAGTTATTGCTGACGTGTCATCCCATCTTTCCCACGTACCATTCTGATTCTGATATCTTATGTATACAGTCTGCTTATATGATTTTATAACCTCTTTCTTCTTAGTATGAATATAAATGCTCCGGCTCCTATTCATAGTCCAGTAGTTATCCCATCTTTTACATGCTTCATTCCATGTGGAATCATACCATTTTTTGTCACCTTCCTGTATATAATCAAGTTCATATCCATCTTTAAGATATATCCATGTAGGAACCAATGTACCTTCTTTATATGTAATAGTCTGTCCATCTGAATACCGCATATCAAGACCACTCGTGCTGTGTCCTATAACATCACTGACTCCAGAATCCCATTCGATGTTAAAGTTGCATGCCCATCCTAATGTGATAGTTAATGGTTTTCTTTCACCGGAATATTTATCTCCATCATAATTGATATTACAGCCAGCTTCAAACAGGTAACCGCCAAGCATTTCCTTAACATTGTTGTCTGGATTGTCCCAATTATTATAGTTTTTATAGCCAGTGAAATCCACATTGAATATACAGCCTTCTTTCGAAATATTGTATACACGAAGATACGGCGTATATCCACGACAGTTCACATGTTCTGTAAATGTTCCTTCATGCGGTGCCTCATTATCACTATAAAAAGGTATATCATCAAAATATATCTGTTTATTCTTATCATTCATATATACCCATTGTAAATCAGCTGTGCCACCGGCAAAATCAACGGTTATCTGTCTTTTAAAATCATCATCTGTATAACTGCCCGCTTGATACGCATATGCCAGACCTACAAATGATAACAACAACACCAATACCGATAATATATATAATAAAGTCACTCTTTTTTTGTCCTTCCTAGGACATGCTGCCATATATATGCCCCCTTTATTCCACTATTCCAAGACATGTAAACACAACGGAACCACATCTATATATACCCATAACACCCTGAAACATAGCTGTATCCGCGTTAAACAACGGACTCCCCATTGCATCAACCAGGCAATCAAGAATTTCGGTTTTATCTGAAACTGTATAATATCCTTTATATGTATGATAACCACAATGCTCATCATACATAACCCTTGTTGTCATAACCTCTATAGGATATGGACATTCCACTGTACTTCCTGTATTAACATCCTTTCCCATCTGTGCTTCACTTGCGTTTTCACCATATTGCAGTACGCCATTAGCTATATAGATTTCATGTCCATAAGGACTATCTGTTATGGCTGGTTCCTGCTTTTCTTCTAGTTCTGGTTTATCTTCAGGCTCTGGCTTTTCTTCGGGCTCTGGCTTCTCTTCGGAATCTGGTTTATCTTCAGGCTCTGACTTTCCTTCTGAATCTGGCTTCCAATATTCTTCTTGTTCTTTTATATCTATATCTATTCCTGAATCTGCCTGTTCATTTGATTCTTCTGGCTCTGCAAGGTCTGATTCTATTTCTTTTTCAGTTTCTTTTTGTTCTGCAAAATCTGATTCTATTTCTTTTTGTTCCTTATATTCTTTTAGTTCTGCAAAATCCGATTCTGATACTGTTGCTTTTTTTGTCTGTATCGTTTCAACTGCAGCACTATTTTTTTCTGGCACTTTGTTTTTAGCATCCGCATTCTTCTTAACAACGGCTGCAGCTGCTAATAAAGCTCCAATCGTCACTATTATTAATATTATTTTCAATAAAATATTTCGCTTCATTCTCACTTTTTCCTTCTTTATATTTATCTTATATTTGTTTTATATTTGTCTTATATTTATCTTATATTTGTCTTATATTTTTTTAGAATAATATGCTTATGGGTACTGTCAAATATCATCGTTCGTCCACTTTGTCTTATACTTTTTATAAAATAATATGTACACAATCCTGTTATATCTAAGCATGACATGCACAACATGTCTTATATAAGCGTATTGATATTGTTAATATAATATTAAGTGTCTTGTGGAAATTAATATGAATCAATGTGACATTACGTTATATATTCACATCAAATGAATAGTTTTTATTAAGATTACCAGATTAAATATTCTTTATGCTATGAATAATATCTATAGAGTTATTATCCTGATTTTGTTATCTTGTGTTTATATCAGGAATGTCATATGTATTCTTCCAATCAACCATCTCCTGTCTTTTTGTTACCGCGCCATAACTTTATTATTTAAACTAAACATATCATATATATACTTAATTGTCAATATCATGGGTATTATTTTTTTATTATTTATAGAACACGCAATAACGCATAATATTATTACATTTTCTTGTATTAAATACTCTGGTTTGTTATAATTACATAATTGATTTATAAGATATATGTGTCAGAATTTCCTTTTGACCCCATATCTTTATCTCACAAACAACATTTAGTTTATGAAAGGACGGTTTTGTAATATGTGCGGTTTTGCTGGATTTACAGGATACCTTGAGAATGGTAAAGATGTTCTTACTGATATGATGAATAAAATTATCCACAGAGGTCCCGACAGTGCCGGTCAGTATATAGATAACAAGGCATATATGGGCTTTAGAAGACTTTCAATCATCGACCTTGATAACGGAAGCCAGCCTATGTTTAACGAAAATAAAAAAATTGTCATCACTTTTAATGGTGAAATATATAATTACCAGGATTTAAGAAAAGAGCTTATTGAAAAGGGACACACTTTTGCAAACAACTCCGATACAGAGGTTCTTATTCATGCTTATGAAGAATATGGTGAAGATATGCTTAATAAACTTCGCGGTATGTTCGCTTTCGTTATCTGGGACAGCGAAAAAGAAACTCTTTTTGGTGCAAGAGATTTCTTTGGTATTAAGCCTTTTTACTACACAATAGTTGATGGAAATATAATATATGGTTCAGAGATTAAGAGCATACTGGCACATCCTGCTTATAAGAAAGAAGTTAACGATGTGGCTCTTGAGAATTATCTCACTTTCCAGTACTCAGTACTCCCTGAGACATTCTTTAAGGGTGTATACAAGCTTATGCCTGGACACTGCTTCACTTTCCATAACGGACAGATTAATATAAAAAGATACTGGGAACCTACTTTTGAGGCTGATGAAAACAAGTCCCTGGATGATTTTGTACAGGAGATTGATGATGCCATGCATGATTCAGTAGAACATCACAAGATTAGTGATGTTGAGGTTGGCTCATTTCTTTCCAGCGGTGTTGACTCAAGCTATGTCGCTGCCACCTTCAATGGTGATAAAACATTTACAGTTGGTTTCGACTACGAAAAATATAACGAAATAGATTATGCAAAGGCTTTATCTGAAAAGATTCAGATAGACAACTATTCAAAGCTTGTATCAAGTGAAGAATACTGGGCTGCTATCCCTAAAATCCAGTATCACATGGATGAACCTTTAGCAGACCCTGCTGCCATCGCACTTTACTTTGTAAGCCAGACTGCTGCAAAGCACGTCAAGGTTTCTATGTCTGGCGAAGGTGCTGATGAATTCTTCGGTGGATACAACATTTACAAGGAACCTCTTGATACTGCAGGTTACAGAAAGCTTCCAAAAGGTCTTCGTAAGGGACTTGCTAATGTAGCACAGGCTATTCCATTTAAATTTAAAGGTAAGAATTTCCTTATAAGAGGCAGCAAGGATATTGAGGAGCGTTTCATCGGTAACGCATTTATGTTTAATGAAAAAGAACGCGCAAAGATATTAAAGAATCCTACTGGAAAGTACGACCATAAAGAGCTTACAAAGCCTTTCTATGACAAGGTTAAGGATAAGGATGATGTTACGAAAATGCAGTACATTGATATCAACTTCTGGCTTATTGGTGATATTCTGCTTAAGGCCGACAAGATGAGCATGGCACACAGCCTTGAAGTACGTGTTCCTTTCCTTGACAAAGAGGTATTCGATGTAGCAAGGACTATACCTACTAAGTATAAAGTAAACAAGTCCAACACAAAATATGCTATGCGTATGGCTGCTCATAAGTATCTTCCAGATATGGTAGCTGAAAAGAAGAAGCTTGGATTCCCTGTACCTATAAGAATCTGGCTCAAGGATGACAAGTATTACAATATGATAAAGAAAGCCTTCACAAGCGAAGCTGCAGAAAAATACTTTAACACTAAGGAGCTTGTTAAATACCTTGATGATCACAAAGAGGGAAAAGCCGATAATTCAAGAAAGATATGGACAGTATATATGTTCCTTGTATGGTATAACGATTTCTTTGGTGATTCTGAATATGCAGCATAGAAATATTGGTGTTTAATTCAATATTAGTTGGTGACGAACGGACGACAAATATATGAGAAAAGCAGGTGTGCATACATCAACGATGCCAGAAGCTTCAATTTACGCGAGCAACGAGCCAAAGTCATATTCCTGATATGACCTTGGCGACTGCCGCGATAGCCATAATAAACACGCTTTGCGAGTTTATTATGGCTGGATATTTCTAAGACTTTTCATATACGTAATGGTAGTTTCCGCTACCGTTCGATACGGGACATCCATGTCCCATATCTCACTTCCACAGACATCCGTGTCTGTGGATAGCTGGGTAGCTAAGAAAAAGTCTAAGAACTATCACAATTGAACTTCAAGTGCATCTTATGATGTTTGCAC
>OGUD01001278.1_pt1 | contig 13231 bp, 9 predicted proteins | sample 1573671 | NCBI WGS metagenome assembly OGUD01 (sample SAMEA2582065, study PRJEB24529) | metagenome | biome: Human gut stool | place: China | collected 2011 | reverse complement strand
TCAAAGGTATTCTGAACGTAAACGACCCGAAGGGAGTCAATACCTTCGAACGTACACAGTTCTTGAAATACTTCTCTTCACATGAATGAGACAAAAGGGTGACAAGACAATAAAAATGAAAGGGTGATAACACTACAATGACGTTATCACCCTTCATTTTATACTATACCGCTATCTTTTCATTTCTTCTTATCCAGCGCCTCAAAGCAGGAATTCTTGCTCACGAATTCCGGAACAATATCCTTCATGGCAGCAACAATTTTCATCTGGTCATAAGTGTAACTTACATCAATCAGCTTCTGGATACGCTCCTTCACCTCGTCATAGTCATACTCACGCACCGTGGCAATCATAATCTTCTCATGGTAGGTGGGTTTTGTAAGCTCCTTCACATTCAAGAGTTCCTCGTAGAGCTTCTCGCCATGACGGAGACCGGTAAATTCAATCTTCACATCCGTACGTCCGGAAAGGCTGATCATACGCTTGGCAAGATCCACAATCTTCACCGGCTTACCCATGTCGAAGATGTAGATTTCACCACCGTTGCCCATACTGCCGGCCTCAAGAACAAGGCGGCAAGCTTCGGGAATGGTCATGAAGTAACGGATTATCTCAGGATGGGTCACTGTCACCGGACCGCCACGCTGAATCTGGTCGCGGAAACGGGGAATGACAGAACCGTTGGAACCCAGCACATTGCCGAAACGCGTAGTGATGAACTGAGTGGCATGGCCTCCCTCCTTCTGCAACTTCTTCGCAAGAGACTGCACATAAATCTCGCAAATACGCTTGGAACAGCCCATCACGTTTGTAGGGTTAACAGCCTTGTCCGTAGAAATCATCACAAACTTCTCGGCACCGTATTTCACGGCAAGATCGGCAACGGTGCGCGTGCCGAATACGTTCACCTGGATGGACTCGGAAACGTTGTCCTCCATCATCGGCACATGCTTGTAGGCGGCCGCATGGAAAATATACTGGGGCTTGAACTCCCTGAAGATATCCTCCATGCGCGTGGCATTGGAGATGTCAGCTATGATGGTCTCGGCATCGATGTCGCGCCAACGGTCCTGAAGTTCCAGACGGATGTCGTGCAGAGGGGTCTCGGCCTGGTCCACTAAAATAAGTTTATAGGGATTGAACGAAGCCACCTGGCGCATGATTTCACTACCGATGGAGCCGGCGGCGCCCGTAATCATCACACGCTTGCCCTCCAGATGAGAGGCAACCTTATGGATATCTATCTCGATAGGATTGCGCTGAAGCAGGTCCTCAATCTGAATTTCCTTCAACTGTGTGCGGCTCAGCGCCTGGCCGTTCCACTCGCTCAAGGGAGGCGCGGTCATCAGTTTGATGTTGTGCACCAGCAGGCGGTCAGCCATGTCGGACTTCTTCAGTTCCTCCATCTTGGCAGGAGAAATGATGATGGTCTGCACATCGCGGTCGTTCAGCACATCAATCAGCGTATCATCGTTGGGGAACACCCTGACACCCATCATCACCTTGTTGATAAGCTCAGGTTCGTCCGCAATGAATCCGCGCAGACGGTAGTGGTTGCGCAGATTGACACGCAATGCCTTGGCAATGTTGACCCCGGCTTCCTTGGCACCGTAAATGAACACATTGGCACTATGGGTGCCGTCGAAGTTCAGCGCCTCGAAGAAAGTCTTGACAATCACACGGGAGCATGCCATCATGGCAAAGCTGATGATATAGGACATGAACAGCACGCTGACCGGAGCCAGGTTGAACTCCAAATAGCTTTCCGTCAGGACGCTCGTTATCATCAGCAGTGCATACGACACCGTCAATGACACAAAAATGCGCATGATATCCACAAAGGAGGAAAAGCGCAACACATTGGAATACGTACGGAAAACACGGAAGAAAATCAAGTTGACAACAACCGTCCATAAAATGGTCTTGTCAATGGTAGAGGATTCCAAAAAAATGCTTCTGAAATCATATCGGAGAGCATAGGCCAACAGACTGGATATGACGATGATAAATACGTCAATTAATAGAATAGTCCATATCGGAAGCACTTTCGCGGAAAGATACCGATGAAAAAAATTTCGCTTCATTTTGCTTGACAGTTTTGTTTTAGGCGAGGCAAAGATACACTATTTTAGTCAAAACGGACAAGAAATCGATAAAAAAATATTATAATAATTATTTATCGTCTATAAAGAAACTATCCCGCCACCCTCGTTTTAACAGTTGGAAAGCGGGATGGAAATAATTTTACCCCAGAAAATGCGGTATCCGCTACATCAGATTACTTGCCAACTCGCTCAACTGGCTACGCTCCCCTTTCACCAGATTGACATGGGCAAACAAATTCTGGTCCCTCATGCGGTCTATCATATAAACAAGCCCATTGGACTGACTGTCCAGATAGGGTTGGTCTATCTGCTGAATATCACCGGTAAACACCATTTTTGTGCCTTCACCGGCACGGGTGATGATGGTCTTAATCTCATGCGGAGTCAGGTTTTGGGCTTCATCAATAATACAGTAGGTCTCGCTCAAACTGCGCCCGCGGATAAAGGCTAATGCCTCGATGACCAATTGTTCACTTTTTTGCATATCCTCCAAGCGTTTCACTTCAGAGGAATTGGCAGCGAACTGAGGCTTGATTACATTCAAATTATCGAACAAAGGCTGCATGGAAGGAGCCACTTTCTCATTGGCATCACCAGGAAGGAATCCAAGGTCTTTATTGGATAGGGCCACGATGGGACGTGCCAGGAGAATCTGCTTGTAGTCGGTAAGTTTTCCCAATGCGGCGGCCAATGCCAGCAGGGTCTTGCCGGTTCCCGCCTTGCCGGTCAGGGCAACCAACTTGATGTTCGGGTCGTTCAGCACCTCAAAAGCAAAGCTCTGCTCGGCATTGCGCGGCTCAATGCCATAATTCTTTGTCTTGTGGACCCGGCAAATCGAATGGGTAAAGGGATTATAACGTGCAAGCACACTGCTGCGGTCACTCTTCAGCACAAAGCATTCGTTGGGGCGAATGATGTCCTTAAAATCGAACTCGTTGATGTCCAGTCCTTCTTTGGAAGAATAAATGCGGTCTATCAGCGCAGGGTCAATACCCTCGAACACTTCATTCGACTTTTCGAATATATCCACATTGATTACCTTATCATTGATGTAGTCTTCGCACAGCAGACCGATGGAACGCGCCTTCATGCGCAGATTCACGTCTTTCGTGACAAGGATGGTTTTCATTTTAGGCTTTTTGGTGGAAAGCCAGTCCACTACCGACAGAATCTGATGGTCGGGGATGCGTTCGGGAAAGGAATCACGTACTCGGGGAGAGTCCACCATGCCTGCCACCACAAACAGACGGCCTAAGCCCTCTCCCAATGGCGCCCCTTTGGTGAACAGATTATCATCGGTAATCAAATCAAGCTCACGGACGAACTCACGCGCATTGAAATTAATCTGCTCATTACCTTTCTTGAATTTGTCCAGTTCTTCAAGGACTACGATGGGAAGATAAATGTCATTCTCTTGAAAATTCTTCAAACAGTTATAATCGTGAAGAATCACATTCGTATCAATCACAAAATTTTTCTTAGCTCCCATACACGTTAGATTTAAATTGTTAATACCTTTGCATAAGCTTAAGATAAGCTACACTGCAAGCAATTTCAAGCAAGCTTGATTGCGTTCGGTCTGCATTATCTTTGTCGCTTTTAAAGATAACAAATTAATAGGGAGAAAGGATTGCTTCTCCGTTAAATATTATAAAAGATGGATTATCAGGACACTTTAACTTACTTATATAACAGTGTGCCCATGTTTCAGCAAGTGGGCGGCTCAGCATACAAGGAAGGATTGGAAAACACTCTGACCCTGGACGCACACTTCGAACATCCCCACCGCAGTTTCCGCAGCATTCATGTGGCCGGTACCAATGGAAAGGGTTCCTGCTCGCATACGCTTGCCGCCATACTGCAAGAGGCAGGATACAGGGTCGGGCTCTATACCTCGCCCCATCTGGTGGATTTCCGGGAGCGCATCCGGATTAACGGACAGCCTATACCCGAGGAATACGTCATCCGTTTTGTAGAGCAGGAGCGTGGCTTCTTCGAACCCCTCCATCCCTCTTTCTTTGAGCTGACCACCGCCATGGCCTTCCGCTACTTTGCCGATGAAAAGGTGGATGTAGCCGTAATCGAGGTGGGACTCGGCGGACGCCTGGACTGCACCAATATCATCCGTCCGGATGTATGCATCATCACCAACATCAGTTTTGACCATACCCAATTCCTGGGGGACACCTTGGCAAAAATCGCAGGAGAAAAGGCAGGAATCCTTAAACGCGGCATCACCGTTGTAATCGGCGAGACCACTCCCGAAACGAAATCGGTGTTTCTGGAAAAAGCGCAGGCGACGGGTGCTCCTATCTACTTTGCCGAAGAGAACGACCGTGAGGACTATCCCGGAATAGAATACGAACTGAAAGGGCTCTACCAGCAGAAAAATGCCCGGACCGTACTCACCGCCCTCCCGCTACTGAAAGAAGCCGGCTACCGGCTGGACGGACAAGCAGTGCGCAGTGGCTTTGCCCGTGTGGCGGAACTGACGGGCTTGATGGGACGCTGGCAAAAACTGCAGGACTCGCCCACCCTGATTTGTGACACCGGCCACAATGTGGGAGGCATCACCTACATTACAGAACAACTGAAGCAACAGACTTACCGACAGCTACACATCGTCATAGGCATGGTGAATGACAAGGATATACGGGGGGTACTGGCCTTGCTACCCCGGGAAGCGACCTACTACTTCACCAAAGCCAGCGTGAAGCGGGCATTGCCCGAAAGCGAACTGCAGGAGCTGGCCGCAGCAGCTGGCCTGAAAGGGCATTGCTATCCTGACGTACCCGCCGCCGTGCGGGCCGCACAAGAAAAAAGCCTCCCGGAAGATTTCATCTTCGTGGGAGGCAGCAGTTTCATTGTGGCCGACTTGTTAGCGAACCGCGATGCACTCAATCTCTACTAAGGCGTCTTTAGGCAGCGCCTTCACTGCCACAGCCGAACGTGCCGGGAAAGCACCGTCAAAATAAGTGGCATATACCTTGTTCATATCAGCGAACAAGGACATGTCTGCCAGGAAAACGGTTGTCTTCACAATATTTGCCATGCCCAGGCCTGCCTCTTCCAGAATATGCTTTATATTCTCCAAGGACTGGCGGGCTTGCGCTTCCGCACCTTCAGCCATCACTCCGGTAGCTGCGTCAATAGGCAACTGACCTGATACAAATACCATTCCGCCGGCTTCGATAGCTTGGCTATAAGGGCCTATGGCGCCCGGTGCCTTCTGGCTGCAAATCACTTTCTTCATGATTGTCAAAGTTTGTTTTTATTAATAATCGGGTCTATTTTCTTTTTTCTCATAAAAAAATCCGAAGTATATGCAGTATTCCGGAAATCCACGCATTTTATAAATAAAACAACGTAATTTCACTCATAACCTGTTATACCTAGACTTAACTCATTTAACACGGGGGAGTTCCCCAAAACAGAGGCTCTGCTTGCGAAAGTAGAGCCTTTATTCTATCCCATCCCTTTACTTGCAATGCTTCTCTATCAAAGCATCCACATTGGGATCACCCAATTCCTTTGCCTTGGCAAAGCTGGCACAAGCTTCCTTGTCCTTCTTCATCTGCAGCTGGGCGATACCCATCAGACGGTAGGCTTCGGCATATTTAGGGTCTTTCTCCAGAGCAGCCTTCAGCACATTCAACGCCTCCTCGTAACGTCCCACGCGAAGATTCACCACTGCCAGTTCGGCACGGTAGGTCAAATCTTCCGGATTCAGTTCGATGGCCTTCGCCATATCGTCCAGCGCACGCTGGTACTGCTTGGCCTTCAAAGCGGCCTGCTCACGGTAATAGTAGAACATGTCGTTCACTTTACCGTTCACGGCATTGTAATAGGCGTCATAATCCAGCATGGCATTACGCGCCTGGTCTGCATTCATACGGGCTTGGGCACGCTCCAGCAAGTAAGGGGCGGCTTCCTCCGTATAGGGCTGGGTAAAGCGGGCCACACAACTGTCCATCAGAGCCAGTACCTCTTCGGCAGGCGCCTGCATCAGTTCCTTGGTCTTGGCAGCACTGAAGAAGGTAGCCGGAGAGGCCAGAATGGTCTTATTCACTTTATCATAGCTGGTAAATGCCGACGGATAGTCCTGCTTGGCAAACAGGATGTCACCCTCCAACTGGACATAAACCGGAAGTTCGTCAATGGCTATCGCTTTCCGTACCTCGTCCAGAGCCTTGTCGAGCGACCAGTCCTTATAAACTTTCTCGGGCTTGCCCAATGCATAATTATAGATTATCTTGGCCCGGTTGTAATACACATCATCTTTCTTTGCGGCAACCTCCAAAGCCTTATCCATGTCTGCAGCAACCTTATCCATGGAAGCATCTTCACGGGACATGAACAGATGCTGGGAAGCACGGCGCAGATAACCGTCGGCACTGGCAGGATATTGTGCAATGAAATCGTTCAGAGTCTCCATATACTTCTCCGGAGACAGTTGGGAAGAAGCCATGTAGAGGAACACCAAAGCCTGCTCTTCGGTATCGGGCAATGCCTTCTTGATACCGATGCCCTTCAATGACATATCTCCATAAGACAATGCGGAGATATTCTGCGACATGGCGAAATTAGCGTCAATGGCATAGCAGATGGTAGCCGTGTCTTGTCCGGAGGACTTCTGCGCCAGGCCGAAGACCTGCCCGTCCACAGTCATCAGCGGACAGCTCACCATCTTGTCCTTCAGACGCATATCGAGCGTATAATAGGAATAGTTGCCGGAAATCTTATCAGCCTCCTTTACTTTCCCGGTAGTAAAAGAACGGTCCTTCTGGGTGGAATAAGGCAGCAAATATACATCCGCGCCGACAGCCGGAGCCACAGCAGCCAAAGTGAGCGCCGTGACTTTCTTTCCGGGGATGCCGACACGGAACTTGACAACATCGTACATGTCATCAGCTCCCATAATGGCCTCCACCGGCATCTCATCACAACGGCGCGCTGGGCACCTTTGAACAAGGTGTAGTCAGAAAGCGCAATGCCATCTTCAGTGACAAAAAAGCCGTTTCCAGTATTCAGTATCTTATCGTTCTGGTCGTAAGTCACTACCGAGAAAACCGCACGTTTGGCTTTGTCTACCCACTTCGGGGCTTGTGCCACACTCCACTGAGCCAATAAACAGAGAGTGAGCATCAACAGCAATTTCTTTTTCATATCTTAGTTGGTTCTTTGTTTTACCGCTTCATAAATCAAAATGCCGGCTGCAACGGAAACATTGAGGGCCTCGATGGTTCCCAACATGGGAATCTTCACCCACTCGTCACACAACGCCAGGTTGTCATAGGACACCCCCTTGTCTTCGGCACCCATAATGATACACATCGGACCGGTATAGTCGGCTTTGGTATAGTCGTAATCGCCTTTCTCCGTGGCTGCCACAATATGGAAACCACTATTCTTGAGGAATTGCAGGGTCTCTTTCAGGCTGTGTTCGCGGCAAACGGGCAAGGTGTGCAAGGCTCCCGCCGAGGTTTTCATGGCATCTGCGTTGACAGATACACTGTTCCGTGCGGGGATAATCACGGCATCTACCGCCGCACACTCGCAAGTACGGGCAATGGCGCCGAAATTGCGGACATCCGTGATGCCGTCAAGCATCACAAACAGAGGATTCTTGCCCTGCTCGAAAAGGAAAGGTACCAAGTCCTCCGTCTTCTGGTAAGTGACTGAAGAGATGAAGGCAATCACTCCCTGGTGATTCTTCCGCGTCACGCGGTTGATGCGTTCCACCGGAACGCGCTGTACCGGTATCAAAGTCCCTTTCAAGACAGCGAACAGCTCTTTTGACAAATCACTCTGAATGTCCTTCTTTACCAATATCTTGTCTATCTCTTTTCCTGCCTGAATGGCTTCTATCACGGCACGAACGCCGAAAATCATTTCACTGTTATCAACCATATATGGGTATTTACTATTTGACGATTTACTATTTACTATTTGATACTTCCAGCAATGCTCTGGCATTGTTCAGTGCGGCTTCGGTCAGCTTAGCACCACTCAGCATATGGGCTATTTCTTCCACACGTTCATCGTCGGTCAGACGACGGATGTGACTGTTTGTTTCCGTCTCGTTGTCCTGCTTGTACACCTTATAATGGGCGCGTCCGCGGGCAGCAATCTGGGGCAGATGGGTGATACTGATTACCTGGCGGTCCTGCTCGCCCATCTCCTGCATGATATCCGCCATGCGGTCGGCTATCTCGCCGGAGACTCCGGTATCTATTTCGTCGAATACAATGGTAGGAAGCTTGACGGCACCGGCTATCATTGCTTTGATGGAGAGCATGACGCGGGCTATTTCACCACCCGAAGCTACGGAGGAGACGCTTTGCAATGCCCCGTTCTTATTCGCGGAAAACAAGAAGTTCACAGTATCCGCCCCGTGTATGCCCGGCTCTTTGCGGGCACCTATCTCTACCTGGAAACGGACATTGGGCATGCCCAACGGAACCAGCCGCGCAGCCATCTGCTTCTCCACTTCACGGGCAGCGGCAGTACGCGCCTTGGTGAGGACGGCAGCCTGCTTTTTCACCTTATTACATAAAGCGTCGCAACGCGCTTTCAGTTCCTCGATGTGCTCGTCGGACGAAGTGATGGCTGAGAGTTTGGCGGCGTATTCATCCGTCAGCGCCAGAAGTTCACCGACAGTGGAAACGCGGTGCTTCTGTTGGAGCGTATAAATCAAGTTCAGACGTTCGTTCACTTCATCCAGACGTTCGGGGTTGAACTCTATTTCATCCTCCTTACCCGACACTTCCTGCGAAATATCCTTCAACTCGATATAAGTGCTTTCCATGCGTTCGGCAAGTTCCCCGGCAACCGGATAAACCCTCTGCAGGCCGAGCATCGTATTCAGGCATTCCTTCAGCCCGGACAACAAGCCTCCTTCGTCCGAGTAGAGCATCTGCCCTACCCGATAGAGTCCGGCCTTTATCTCTTCCGCATGGCTCAGCGTATCTGCCTCTTGCTCCAGCTCCTCCTGCTCACCGGCAGACAAGTGTGCCTCTTCCAACTGTTCCAGTTGGAAACGGATATAGTCTTCGTCCGACTTATCCTGATTGGCACGGGCAACAAGGGCCTCCAAATCCTGCTGTGCCTGCTTCCATGCTCCGAAGATATGCTGGTAAGCAGACAAGGCCTCTTCGTTATGCGACAAGATGTCCAGTACATTCAACTGAAACCCTTCCTTGTTCAGCAATAGGTTCTGATGCTGGGAATGCACGTCAATCAGCTGTTCTCCCAACTCCTTCATCTGAGCCAATGAAGCAGGCGTGTCATTGATGAATGCCCGGCTCTTGCCCGAAGCGGACACCTCGCGGCGCAGGATGCATTCTTCCTCGTACTCCAACTCATTCTCCTCAAAGAAAGGCTGCATACCGTAAGCGGAAATATCAAAACGGGCCTCAATAATGCACTTCGAAGCTCCTACACGAATGGCTTTCACATCGGCACGCTGTCCCAGCAGCAGACCGATGGCACCCAGAATAATGGATTTTCCAGCACCGGTCTCACCCGTTATCACCGAGAAACCGCTGCTGAAGCTGATATCGAGCTTTTCAATAAGCGCATAATTCTGTATGTAAAGCGAACGCAACATAAGGATATTGACGATTTGACGATTTACTATTTACTATTTAAATCTTTCACCAGACGGTCTACGATGTCGGCAGCCACTTCGGCTTTGGACTTCAAGGGGTAGTCCGTCTTTCCCTGGTGGTCTATGATACTGATTTTATTGGTATCGCAACGAAAACCGGCTCCCTTGTCGTTCAGGGAGTTCAGCACGATGAAGTCCAGATTCTTGCGGTTGAGCTTGTCTTCCGCATTCATCTGCTCGTTATGAGTCTCAAGGGCAAAGCCTATGAGGAGGCGTTGACAGTGCTCCGCATCGTTCTTCAGATTGCCTAAGAAAGCGGCTATGTCGCGGGTAGGTTTCAAGTTCAAACTCATCTCCCCGGTCTTTTCGCGCTTGATTTTCTCATCCGCCACTTGTTCGGGGGTGTAGTCTGCCACGGCAGCCGTCAAGATGGCGGCATCGGCATGGACAAAGGCGGCAGATGCAGCCTCGAACATCTCCTGCGCCGACTCTACCGCATAGTACTGGTGCATCGGGAAGTAAGTGCCTTGCTGCACCGGACCGGCAATCAGTATCACCTTGGCCCCTCTGGCGGTACATTCATCTGCCAGGGCAAGTCCCATCTTGCCGGAAGAATAGTTGCCGATGAAGCGCACCGGGTCTATCTTCTCATAAGTAGGTCCTGCGGTTATCATCACTGTCTTGCCCACCAGGTCGCCCTCTTTGGCAGCAAAGTACATTTCCAGGTGGCGGATGATATTCTCCGGCTCCTCCATACGGCCTTTCCCCACCAGATGGCTGGCGAGTTCTCCCGTAGCAGGTTCTATGATGTGGTTTCCATAAGAGCGGAGTGTATCCAGATTCTTTTGGGTGGAAGGATGGGCATACATGTCCAGGTCCATGGCAGGCGCCACAAACACCGGAGCTTTGGCGGAAAGATAGGTGGTAATCAGCATATTGTCTGCCACGCCATTCGCCATCTTGCCGATGGTGGAAGCCGTCGCCGGGGCTATCAGCATGGCATCTGCCCACAGACCGAGGTCCACATGGCTGTTCCAGGTACCATCGCGTTGGGCAAAGAACTCACTGATAACCGGTTTGCTGGTCAGGGCAGAGAGCGTGATAGGGGTAATAAATTCTTTTCCGGCAGGCGTAATGACCACCTGCACCTCTGCACCACGCTTAATCAGTCCGCGAATAATATAGCATGCTTTATAGGCGGCAATGCTGCCCGTAATGCCCAATACTATTTTCTTCCCTTTCAGTATATTTGCCATTTATTTCTGAGTCATTTCACGCAGACGTATCTTGGTCAGCGTGGCTTTGGTATTCAGGGTAAAATCACTGTTCAGAATCCAGCTGTAATAGCCGGGATCGCGCTTCAGGACATCGGATACCGACATGCCCTTGTACTTGCCGAAGTTGAATACTTCCACACCTTTGTCATCGTAGACCATACGACCGGCAAAGTCCACATTCTTGTTGAAGCTGGAATAGTCGGCAAGGAAAGCCACGTCATTCTGCAACTCCGGATAGCGGTCCAACTGCGACATCAGCACTTCGTAGGTGGCACGTGTATCAGCCTCTGCCGTATGGGCGTCTTCCAAATTCTTGCCGCAATAGAATTTATAGGCAGCAGATAGCGTGCGTTGCTCCATCTTGTGGAAAATGACCTGCACGTCCACAAACTTGCGGCGGCTCATGTCAATGTCCACACCGGCACGAAGGAACTCTTCCGCCAGGACGGGGATATCAAAACGAGTGGAGTTGAAGCCCGCCAAGTCGCATCCTTCAATGTCATTGGCAATGTTGCGCGCCACTTCCTTGAATGTGGGGCAGTCGGCTATATCGGCATCGTAGATGCCATGAACGGCAGATGCTTCGGCAGGAATGGGCATTTCGGGGTTGATACGCATGGTTTTGGACTCCTCATTCCCGTTGGGATATACCTTGAGGTAACAGATTTCGACAATTCGGTCTGAGTTGATATTGGTACCCGTAGTCTCCAAATCAAAAAAGACTATCGGATTTTTCAGATTCAATTTCATTGTTTTTTCGTTTTATAAGCTCTGGCTATGAGCTATAAATTATAAGTTTAACTTACAAGCCACGAGCTACAAGTACCGTGCGGCATAATTGCGCAGCCACTTGTAGCTCGTAGCTCATAATCCGATTGCTAATATTCATCAGTCATTCAGCATCATCGGCATCAGCAACATCAGCAAGTCTTCGTTCTCTTCCTGCTCTACCGGAATAATGACACCTGCACGTGAAGGATCTGCCAGTTCGATAACGATTTCATCGGCAGAAATGTTATTCAGAATGTCAATCAGGAAAGTGGACTTGAAACCGATGCTCATCGGATTGCCCGCATATTGGCAAACCAGTGTTTCTTCGGCCGATGTAGAGAAGTCGATGTCCTGTGCGGAGATGACAATCAGATTCTCCTGCATACGGAGCTTGATAAGGCTGCTTGCCTGCGAGGAGAAGATGGACACGCGGCGCAAAGCACCGAGCAGTTGCAGGCGGTCTACCGTCACTTTATAAGGGTTGTTCTGCGGAATCACAGAGTTGTAGTTGGGATAGCGTCCTTCGATAAGACGGCACACCATGCGGTAGCTTTCCAGTGTGAACACAGCGTTGCGTTCGTCGAACTCGATAGTCACCATGCCTTGCTCTTTCGGCAGCAGATTCTTCATCAGCGAAGCCGGCTTCTTGGGCAGGATAAAGGCGGCACGTTCGTTACCTTTGGCGGCCAGTGTCTTGCAGCGCACCAGCTTATGACCGTCTGATGCCACCATCGTGATGTCCTCCGTTGTGATATCGAAATAGATACCGTTCATCACGGGACGAAGCTCGTCATCAGCCGTAGCAAACACGGCACGGTTGATACCACCCAGCAACACTTGTGCATCCATTTCCACACGTACGGCATTGTCACCCAACATGGCAGACTGCGGGAACTCGTCCGCATTCTGCCCCATCACGCTGTATTTACCGTGCGGATACTGTACCGTGATTTCAAGGGAATCCGTATTGATTTCAAAAGTCAACGGTTGTTCGGGAATTTCCTTCAAAGCGTCCAAAAGGGTTTTGGCTGTGACGGCAAAACGGCCGTCCATATCACTTTCATTCACTTCGACCGTAGTGACCATCGTCGTTTCACTGTCGGAAACAGTTGCAGACAAGGTTCCGTCTTGCAGTTCAAAGAGGAAACAATCCAAAATAGGAAACGCATTCTTCGAATTAATCACACGGCTGATAGCCTGCAAATGACTGGAGAGCGCAGTACTCGAAACGATAAATTTCATATCTTCTGTATATTTAAGTTTTTTATTTTGCTAACGTCTTAGAAACCGTTTTTATCTTTTTCAAACTGACGGACAAAGTTAAAAAAAGAATTCCCTACGACAAAGAAATAGCAAGAAAAAACAGCCGAATATTCGTCTCATATTCCTAAAAAATTGTAACTTCGCCGCATCATTTAAAAAGAGTACAATGGAATTTACAGGAAAAATCATCGCTATCCTCCAGCCCA
>OGUD01001273.1_pt1 | contig 13254 bp, 9 predicted proteins | sample 1573671 | NCBI WGS metagenome assembly OGUD01 (sample SAMEA2582065, study PRJEB24529) | metagenome | biome: Human gut stool | place: China | collected 2011 | reverse complement strand
GTTTTTGTTTTTGACCTGTTTTTTGCTCCGGCAACTCCTGTATAAGAACAAAACACAATCAGCAGCCCCAGCAGCCATACTCCGGTACTAATCTTTTTCTTTCCCATAATATAATCTTTTTTCAATATAATACAATCATTATTTCATCCGGTCTTTAGTAAACTGAAACCAATCCAGTTTCAATAGGTTTTCGGTACCGGTCTTACCTTTGAACAGCAGATACAATTTCTCCTGCCGCCCTCTCGCAATCCGTTCAAGAGACGTTGACTTGATTTCCCAGGATTGGTCGCCACCCGTATTGCCCACTTCGAGCACTCCGATAGGTTTTCCCTTCAAGGAACCCAGATAAACCTCTATCTTCCCGCCTTCGGTACCTGAAGCAACTTTAGCTGTAAACGTGCCTGCCCCTTTGCCTAAATCTACATTCCGGTAGAGCAAATAATCGTTATTATCGATCTGCCCCATGATAAATCCGTTCTCGGCCGCATTCTTTTCAAGAGCTATCCCATATAGGTTATGGAAGCTTTCCGCCTCAAAAATACGGTTCAGGTCATCCGACCGATCTTCTCCAAAAACTTTCAATTCAAAAATACTTAATGCATTTTCGGCATTCTTCTTGTCCAGCCCGTCTGCTCTCAGGGGGATGTCAACCCCTTCCAGAATGGTCAGACGGATAAACCTTGCTTTCACCGGAGAATTGCCCGGCTTCGTATCCGTCACCGGAGATTGTCCGACACCGTCCGTACTCCGGTCTGCAAACACTTTCCACAAATGACTGCCGGAGGCTGCATCCAGACTGTCGGCTTCTTTCTGTGACAAATATTCGAGTTTATACTTGTAAGTACGGCTTGTAAACTCAAAAATTGTCTCTATCTCATCCACTTTACACTCGCTGCCCAAATCTACAATCAGCCAAGGCTTATGTGCACCGACTCCGGGATCCCAATGGGTCCCGTAATTCTCGTCTACGGCAAAGTTACCGGCATAACAGAATGAAATGCCGTGTGTACGATAGCGGGGAGCAAATTCCGAATCATCATACACCCTCGCCGAAGAGGTCAAGGTTTGCTTTCCTAAAGCAAGATTCGTACGATGATCGCCCGGAACATCGGGAGCAACCGTTACCCCTTTGTGGGTTGGAGTAATGGGACGGATACTTCCATCCTCATTAAAGAAAACTTCGTCGATACAAGTCTGCCGTTTACTGTCTACAAAAGGATAATGTTGCCGATGATAAGCAATAAACGTACGCCCTCCGTAACAGAACATCGAATGATGTCCGGGACCCAAAATCCGATTGGCATCATCACGTTGCAATATAGGAACAGTCATAGACCGGTTGATCTCCCGGTAAGGCCCCGTGATCTTATCGGCTACGGCATATCGGACATTATAATTCTCACTACCGTTAAACGACCACATCAGGTAGTATAAATTATTTCTCTTAAAAATAAACGAAGCTTCAAAAGCATTTTTTATCTCTTCTATCTGCGTATAGTGGTAAGTGCCGATAAATGGATTGGAATCGCTTTTGGCGAATACCGGATCACTGTTGTCAATATAGATCTTTCCGGCCTCATCGAACTTCAACTTCATAATCTTAAAGTGCCAGGAGTCAGTTACAATATACATCGTCCGGTCATCATCCATAAAAAACTGTCCGTCATATCCCTTGAAAAGCATCTTACCGGGAGCTGCCCCATTGGCATCTTCCCACGGCCCCAAGAGGTCATCCGCCATACCGACAAAGGTATTCGAAGCAATGCTATACATCAGATAATACTTCTTTGTATCCGGATTGTATTCGATACTGGGAGCCCATACACACAAGGTCCCGGCATAGTCCGTCCATGATTTTGGGAAGGCGATCACTTTATTCTTCCATTCCTTACAGTCCTTGGAGTACCACATCTGGGCCGGATACACATTTTCACCACCCGCTCCGTCATTGGTTCCGAAAGCATAAAAAGTCTTGGTCCGGTCATCATAATAGAAAGATGCGTCTGCCAGATAAGCAGGCACAGTCGGATTTCCCGTCTGCATCGAAAAGACATTCACATCTTCCGGTTCAGTCCCTATATCCTTGACGGTCAAAACAAAGTCTTTAGTCAAAGCCACGTCTCCCTTCCGGACCGTTGCTGTCAGGGTTGCCTTCTTGTTTCCGGTTCCCGCATCGGGGCGGTAAAGCTTTCCACTGTCACTGATGTACTGCCCCTGAGCCGAGCTCCACGAGATGGTAGTACCGCTCTTACCGGACGAAGGCAACACAAGGTCGGTGGTTACCGCCGACAAATCGCCCAACGAAAGTCCGTCCCTGTCTTCCTGCACCAACCGCCCGTCCGCTACCGATGCAAGTTCGTATACCTGCCGGTCTGTCAAGGCATAGTCATATAACCTGAAATCATCAATCCCGCCATTCAGATATGGATCGGGCCAGGTCGGCCGGCCAATGTAATTATCGGTCGTATTACCTAACAATGAAGGATTTACGGTAAAGTCCGTCTTTATTTCAGCTTTCACTCCGTCTACATAAAGAGTGCCGACACTCCCTTTCAGAGTGAAAGCAAGATGATGCCAGGCGTTAGCCGACAGTTTACCTTTCTGACGGGTATATGCAATGCGTTCTTCCTTGTCGGTATGATTTCCACTCTCCTGTGTCTTCGTCATAACCAGAGAAACGCCGTTCTCTTCATTCCCTCTTTGGGTTGTCAAAATCAGGTAACGGTCTGTTCCGCAAGCAAACGTGCACACCGTTTGGTTGTCAGACTGTTCATTCAGATAGACCCAGACAGACAAAGTGAAATCTTTCACATGTGCCAGGACTCCGTCCGGTAACTTGAAGTGTCCTTTGTTACTGAGTCTTGCCGCTCCCTGCTGCAGACCCGGCACCCACTCCACCGTACCTCCGTTGATCCGGGCATCATATTTTGAACCTCCGCTTCCACTGTTACGGGCTGTCTCTCCTCCCTGTTCATCGAAGTTGAATTGAAGGAAAGGAACTTGCTGCACCTGTCTTTCCGCCTGTTGTATCTGCTGCCCATACACAGGAACAGATAACAGGGTAAACGCCCCCAACAGGATCAATCCCGGAGAACAGGAAAAAGGGGATTTCCTTAAAGAATTTATAAACATAAGCCAATATCTGTTTTAAGTATCACCAATATACCTATATGACACATTATTATCCAAGCGAAGCTTTACGCCTTGACAACGGCACCACCTGAAACCAGGTAAGCGAACGCCACAGCCACTCCATGGGACCATAGTAGAATCTCTTAATCCACCAATTGCTATAAGCAATCTGGATGACACAGAAAGCCGCTCCCAGCAAAAAGCTCTGCAAATAGTTGAACTCGACAGCAAAGTTCCCGCCAAAACCATAGAATAGGGAAACTCCGACTATCGACTGCGCCATATAGTTCGTCACACTCATTCGTCCCACCGGAGCAATACGGTCGAGCACTTTCTGCCCCTTATACCGATAATACAGCAAAGTGAAACCGCAGAAATAAACCATCATCTGTCCCAGATTGCCATACGTCTTGAAAAGAGTCTGTCCTACCCGCAACGCAAACCCGTCCACTCCCCATACCGGAAGCAGGAAGGCAACAGCATAAAATACTGCCCAGAAAGCCAGACAATAAGGTAAAAACAGACGACTGTACTTCACCATCTTTTCCTCACTTTTGTGAATACCCTGACGCCCGATCAGCATTCCGGCAATAAACAGTCCCAATAACTGGAGGTAACGGAAATTATTGAATACCCACAGGCATTTGGCCGACTGTCCGTCGAACGTATTGAAACTCAGTACATCAATCAGTGATCCATTGGTAAAGACATCGGCCGCCCTTTCAAAAAGCCGGTCCATATAGGCTGCCGCAGCAGTCGGTTCGTTAGCCACATTGTCGCTGAGCAGAGATACAAAACTAATGACTGCCGGTATCTGCAGAAACAGCAAAATGCATAGCACCAGCAACCATCTGGTGGAAACTTTATAAAGAGGAATCAAGAAGACTCCTAATACGGCATAGACCATAAAAAACTCTCCCATATAGACCAATCCGTTGATATAGCCAAACAGGAACAATAAGGCAAGCCTCCAGAGGAAGCGTCCCCGGAAATCTGAGACTCCATCTGCATGAAAAAGCTCAAACCGAACAAAAGGGAAAACATAGCGTATGATTTCCCGGAAAACAAAAAATAGAGTGAATCGTATACTGCCGTATCTATTGCCTGCCAGAAAGGAGACTTCACAACCGGAGCTAAAGTCAGGTCGAAACGCTCCATGCAATGCAAGAGCATGATGCCAATCAGTGCGAACCCCCGCAAGGCATCGATCGAATTAATACGCTTTTTAGGTGTGATCGTTTGTGTATGTGTCATGATATGAATTAAAAACAGGATATAAAAAGAGGCATAAGGATATAGAAGCAGATCTGCCGGACCCTATATTCCTTATGCCAATACAACTAAAAAAACGCTTGTGTTATTTTCCGTTATCTACCGAAAATTTGAAGATACAATGACTATTGTAGGTTTCACCCGGACGCAATACAGCCGAAGGCCATTCAGGTTTGTTCGGAGTATCGGGATACTTTTGAGTCTCCAGACAGACAGAAGCACGTTGATTGTAAGTAATACCTTTCTTTCCGGTCAGCGAACCGTCAAGGAAGTTTCCTGCATATACCTGAATACCGGGTTCGTCAGTGTATACATCGAGTACGATACCGGTTTTGGGTGATTCAAGAGTAGCGGCCTTACGGGTAATATCGCCTTTGGCATTCAACACCCAGTTATGGTCGTAACCATTACCGTTCTTCAACTGCACGAAATCGAAATCGTTAATGCGTTTTCCAACCGGAGTCGGTGTGCGGAAGTCCATCGGAGTACCTTCCACTGTTACAATCTCACCACTGGTCATAAAGGTACTGTCCACGGGAGTATAAGCATCGGCGTCGATAGTCAGCAGATGATCGGCATTGCTGCCTGCATCTCCGTCCAGATTGAAATAAGAGTGGTTGGTCATATTGACAATGGTCGGTTTATCCGTTTCTGCCTCATACTTGATATCGATGGCATTATCATCTGTCAGCTTCATAATAACCTTACAGGTGATATTACCGGGGAAACCTTCCTCGCCGTCTTTTGAAAGATAAGTCAACTCAAGTTCCTGCGGTCCCACCTGCTTGGCATCGTATACCTGATATTGGAATCCTTTCGGACCACCGTGCAGGCAATGTCCGTAATTATTGCGCGGCAACTGGTATTCAACTCCATCCAAAGTAAATTTTCCCTGATTGATGCGATTGGCATAACGACCGATGCTGGCACCGAAGTCCGAAGGCTTGCTGATATAATCCTGAATAGAGTCGAAGCCCAACACTACATCACGCATCACCCCTTCTTTATCGGGAACCATTACCGAAACAATACGTCCTCCAAAATTAGTGACGCAAACCTCCATGTTGTTCTGATTACGGAGTACATACAAATCGGTTTTCTTTCCGCCCACCTCAGTCTGGAAATTGCTCTTTACCAAACCGGAATCCGTAGTAGCCTTTTCTGTCTCTGCACAACCGGCTACAAAGGGGGCACCCAGTGCCCACATAGCTAATTTTCTCATTATTAAACTGTTTTGAGTTTTATTCACCACAGAGCGACACGGAGTCCCACTGAGTTTTTTTTTAGACAGATGAACAAAAGGACAAACTATTCTTTATTTGTTCATCTGTTCTTTTGTCTGAAAACAAATAGAGCGCAGCCAATCAATCTCTGTGGGACTCTGTGCTACTCTGTGGTGAATCTCATTCATTTTTGTTTCATTATATTCTTACTGTATACTATTCAGCATATCCACTTTACCTTCATTCACCAGTTTCAGGATCAACTCACCGAACAAAGTATTCTGCCATGCAAACCAGGCACGGGTAAATTTCTCAGGATTGTCTTTATGGAAAGACTCGTGCATGAAGCCTGTACCTGCATCCGTATTCATCAGCATCTCGATGCACGACTTGATCTCCGCATCATCCTTGCTGGTGAAAGCTTTCATCATGATACTCATGGGCCATACCATATCGTATCCGATGTGTGGTCCGCCAATGCCCTCGCCAGCCTTACCTTTGAAGAAGTAAGGATTGTCGAGGCTCCATACAAAACGGCGGGTATTCTGATAAATCGGATCATCAATCGACACATCACCCAGATAAGGCATTGCCAGCAGGCTCGGAACGTTGGCGTCGTCCATCAGCATGTGGTTACCAAAACCATCCACCTCGAAAGCATAAATCTTTCCGTATTTGGGATGATTGTAAACGGCATATTTCTTCAGGGCTGTTTCCACTTCGTTTGCCAAAGCCTTGCATTCATTGGCCAGAGCCGTCTTTTTATTCACGGTTGTCAGTATCTCGGCTGCCTTGCGGAGTGAAGATACGGCAAAGAAGTTGGACGGAACCAAATACTGCAATGTCGTGGCATCGTCCGAAGGACGGAAAGTGGAAACAATCAGTCCGACAGGTTTCACCGGATTACCCAGTCCGTCGTTGGTCACTGTATCGAGAGCACGCTCTGTCTTACGTTGGAACTTATACGGACCCACACCGTCTTTGCGCTGTTGTTCCTTAAAAGTACGCAATATGTTGGTGATTGCCTGTATCCATTCTTCATCGAAGATACTGGCATCCCCTGTTGTCTTCCAGTACTGATAAGCCAGGCGCAACGGATAGCAAAGTGAGTCGATCTCCCATTTGCGTTCATGCAACTCAGGTTTCATATCCGTCAGGTCGCTCATCCATTCACCCCCTTTAGGACCATCATTGAACGCATTGGCATACGGATCAATATTGATACATTTAAACTGGCGGTTGATAACTCCGGCAAGCATCGTTTTCAGTTCCGGATCGGAATTGGCCAGTTGTACATAAGGCCATACCTGAGCCCCCGAGTCACGGAGCCACATGGCATGAATATCTCCTGTATATACAAAAGTATCGGGTTTGCCGTCTTTGCCTTTGCGGAAGTGTACGGTGGTATCCAGTGTATTGGGGAAACAATTGGTAAACATCCAGGCCAGCTTTGAGTTACGCAACAGTTTCTGTACACGTATGATTTCGTTTTCTACAGCCTGCGAACGGAACAGACGCTTAGCGGGTTCCGGACGATTGTCTTTCTGAATAGCATCTGCCACACAAGTATAATGCGACAACATACCTTCGGCCTTCAGTGCTGAAGGCGCACAGAGCAGTGCCGCAGTAACGACACATGCTCCGATCATTTTCTTTGAGTTTTTTCCTGGCATAATCTTGATTGGTTTTTATTAAGTAATCTGTTTCTGTCCAGCCTCAACGTACCTCTTTAGAGAACGAATACGGGAAATCCGACTCGCGTACTCCACGCTGTTTATTCGGAGTAGACGACATTTTCATCGTAATCTTCGCTCCGTTCATCAGTTCTTTATGTGTCAGGTAGTTGCGAGTCAATGTTTTACCGTTTACGGTCATTGACGCAATGTAACGGTTTTCATCGCTATTGCCCGGTGCGCTGATCTGCACGGTCTTGCCATTCTCCAGATGCAGCTTCATCTGTTTGAAGTACGGCGTACCCATCACGTACTGATCCGTTCCGGGGCAAACGGGATAGAATCCCATAGCAGAAAATACATACCATGCCGAAGTCTGTCCGTTATCTTCGTCACCGCAATAACCGTCGGGATTGGGTGTATAGAGTTTATCCATCACTTCACGAATCCAATGCTGTGCTTTCCACGGTTGTCCCGAGTAATTGTATAGATATAGCATGTGCTGGATGGGTTGGTTACCATGTGCATACTGTCCCATATTCATAATCTGCATTTCACGGATTTCGTGAATCACACCGCCGTAATAGCTGTCATCAAATACAGGAGGCAGGATAAAGACAGAATCCATCATCTGATTGAACCCTTGCTGTCCGCCCATCAGGTCGATCAGTCCCTGAGGATCATGGAATACAGACCAGGTATAGTGCCAACTGTTTCCTTCGGTGAAGGCATCGCCCCACTTCAGCGGATTGAACGGTGACTGAAATTGTCCGTCCTTATTCTTGCCACGCATCAGCTTATGCTCTTTATCGTACAGGTTCTTGTAGTTCATGGCACGCTGTGCATAAACGGCTATCTCCTCTTCGGGCTTGTTCAAGGCTTTACCCAACTGATAGATGCACCAGTCATCATAAGCATATTCCAGCGTACGGGCGGCATTTTCATTGATGCCTACATTATAAGGTACGTAGCCCAGTTGATTGTAATATTCATAACCGAGACGTCCGGTAGACGAAACCTGGGGATGAACAGCATTTGCACCGTGTTTCACAGCTTCCCAAAGAGTTTCTATATCGTAACCTTTCAATCCTTTCAGATAGGCATCAGCCACTACCGAAGCGGAATTGTTACCTACCATACAGCCCCTGTGCCCGGGACTTGCCCATTCGGGAAGGAATCCGCTTTCCTTGTAAGTATTTGCCAGTCCCTCCTGCATCTTTTCGTTCATCGAAGGATACATCAGGTTGAGCAATGGAAACAGGCAGCGGAATGTATCCCAGAAACCGGTATCGGTAAACATATATCCCGGCAGCACTTTACCGTTGTAGGGACTGTAATGTACCGGTTTCCCTTTGGCATCCAGTTCGTAGAAGCTTCTTGGGAAAAGTACCGAACGATAGAGGCAAGAGTAGAATGTACGGAGATGATCGGTATTATCGTCTTCCACCTCAATACGTCCCAGAACCTTGTTCCATTCCTGGCGTCCTTTGGCTGCAACAGCTTCCAGATTGTCTTTACCCAACTCTTTCAAGTTCTGTTCTGCCTGCTCGGGGCTGATAAAAGAAGAAGCCACTCGTACGTTGACCGTCTCTCCACGACGTGTAGAGAACCCGATGATACCACCTGCATGTTTATCTTTCGATTCCAGCTCACCCGGACGAATGTTGCCGTTGGTAACTGCTGCGGTAAAAGTGAACGGCTTATCGAACACCAGTACAAAATAATTCTTAAAGTTCTCCGGCACTCCTCCACTGTTCTTGGTTGTGTAGCCGATGATCTTGTTCTCTTCCGGAATCACTTTCACATACGAACCGTTGTCGAAAGCATCTACCACTACATAAGAGTCCTTACTCTCAGGAAAAGTGAAACGAAACATCGCCGCACGGCTGGTCGGAGCAATTTCGGTCGTGACATCATGATCGGCCAGATATACTTTATAATAATACGGTTTGGCAACCTCAGCTTTATGCGAGAACCAGCTCGCACGCTGATCCTGATCGAACACGACCTTTCCCGTAACAGGCATAATGGCAAACTGCCCGTAGTCATTAATCCACGGGCTGGGCTGGTGAGTCTGCTTAAATCCCCTGATTTTATCGGCATCATAGGTATAAGCCCATCCATCACCCATCTTTCCGGTTTGTGCCACCCAGAAGTTCATTCCCCAAGGCATGGCAATAGCCGGATATGTATTTCCGGTAGATAAAGCATGCTTTGACTGGGTACCGACCAGTGGGCTTACATAATCCACCGGTTCTGTCGTACTCTTTGCAAAAGTGCAGAAAGCAGTACCCAATACGCCAACAAGTAATAGCGCTAATTTCTTCATGATATTAATAGTTTTAAATTCACCACAGATTACACGGACTAACACAGTTTTTTTAATCTTCAGTATCAATGGGAAAATAATTAACCTGTGAAAATCCGTGTAACCTGTGGACAGAATCTTATTTTTTCAACTTCTTCTCAAGCATCTTGATATAGTATCCGCCTACTACCGAACGAGCTTGGAAACCTCTCTGGTTCGGACGATCGGTAAATACCCAGTCAGACATCGGCACGCGATCGGTCGTCTCGTTCATGAACAGATAAACCGGATCGATAAACTTCTCGAATGTAGCTTTGTCCGGTGCCAGTGTAGCAGTCCACATAATCCAGTCGGTCTTGGTATAAGTTTCACGGTTATCCAGCGGCAATCCATATTGATTCTGTTTGCCAAGATAGTAAGCTATCTCTTTCTGTGCAACTGTTTCAGGGAATATCTGCAGATTCATCAGTTTATCCCATACCAGATTGTATTTCTGGCTCCATGTTCCGGGCTTGTCAAAAGTCAGGCGGTAGTGATCGCCGTCGTCTGCCATCTTCACCCATTCGGCAGCCATTTCTTTGGCTTTCTGTGTATATTTCTCAGCCACTTCTTTCTTGCCCAGCTTATCGGCCAGATAGCCATAAGACGCTACACCCAGGATGGCTTTGATAGACAGGTTGGCGTTGTGTGCAAAGTGTCCGGCAAAGTCGTCTGTACAAAGTTGATTTTCCGGATCGAGCCCATATTGAGCCAGATAATCGGTCCAGGTTGTCAATACATCCCAGTGTTTCTGCGCATAGTCGGCATTTCCTTCGACAATGGCGATGGCTGCACTCAAGATCAGCATATTTCCCGATTCCTCGATCGGCATATCTCCACCGTATGTCTGGCCGTTAGCCAACGGATAAGTACCTACATCATGTGCAGCGAACGGCTTATTCCATTTTCCGCTTTCGCTATAATAGAAGATGTGGTTCATCAGACCTTTTGCCAATTCCGGATTGTATACCAGGAACAAAGGAGCAGAAGGATAAGTGATATCCACCGTACCGATCGAACCGTTGCTGAAGTTCTCTTTTGAGAGGAACAGCAGGTCTTTGTTGGGGGCTTCCACCAATTTGTGGGCAGCGATTGCCTGGCGATAAGCCAATGCACAGAGTTCGGCATACTTACGTCCGCCTACTTCAGTAGCTTCTTTCATCAGGTTAGCACCGAATGCAGCACATTTATCCATCACTGCATCATATTCCTTATCAGCTTTCGCAAACTGCGACTGAATGGTTTCGTTTCCATTGCGATTCCAGTACGGACGAAGATTTTCACCGAAATACTGAATAGAGTACAAGTCATCGTAACCCAGCAGCAAGTGTCCTTCCGCTTTCTTCGTTTCACCCAGTGAGCGAACCAGTGCCAGCTTGTCACTTCCATCGGTCTTGGATGATGTCAATTTTCCATCGATGAAACTCTTTCTTAGGGTCTTTCCCTCTCCGGTAGCGCATGAACTGTTCTCCTTATCGGCAGCCATGTAGAAGTATCCCCAGTCAATGCGGACATCATCTCCCTTTTTACCCAATATTTCCTGGTTGCGGCTTCCCGTCTTGAGGTATAGCAAATTACCTTCTGTAAAGCTTTCGGCTACAGCTTCCTGATGAGGCTGGTCGAGTGCCCACTGCGGTCCTGCTTCGAAATACAGTTCTACGTTATGTTTATTTCCGTCATTCGAAGCCACTTCATAGGTAAGATAGCTCACCGGACGAGTCATCAAATCGAGATTATCCATAAAGAGAGGTGAAGTGAACGCAAGTTTCAAATCCACCGGTCCGCAAGTAAATTCGTAGTTGGTCTGCATAGCCTGCACGTCTACCGATTTCTGTACTGCTGTCTGAGTAAAGTTCTGTGTATTGTCTTTCTCTACCAACAGACCGCAATCGATCAGACCGTTGGCAACACGGTTGTTACAGTAAATTGCAATCAGGTTCTCTCCCTGTTTCAGTGCGGCCACAGCCTCTTCCGGCAGTTTGGCAAGCATATGTTTCTTAGCCGAGTTACCGGTATCCACCACCTTCACGCCATTCACATAGATGATGGCGTCATCGTCGTGAGAATATTCCAGATATACATTTTTACCTTGCAGGTTGTCTTTAATATCCGCTTTACGGCGTATCCAGATATACTCTTCTCCCCACTGGGTCTTGGCTGTACTTTCATTTTCCATGGTACCGAAAGCACCTTCTCCTTCTTTCCATGCCGCATCATTAAAGTCGGCATTCTGCCAGCCGTCAGCCGGTTTCTTTGTTGTATACTTAGCTGTCCATCTGCCTTGTTCCGAGGTCTTAACCAGCGGAAGCAGCTCAAGTTCTTCCGTTCCCATGAAACGGTAAATCTGTCCGTCTACCTTGGCAACACCCAAGAACGGGAAGTCCTTACCAGTCCAGTGTTTCACCGGTCCGTCATACAGATTATCCGTAAACGACCAGGCACTGGTGTAAGGGTCAATCATCACCAACGGATAGGCCGGTGCACGCATCTCACTTTTTTCACTCTTGACGTCCTGCGGTGCCCCACAACTGCTCAGCATGGCAGCTGCACCCAAGAACAGAGTCGATAGTTTAAGCTTCATAACTTCAGATTCTTTTTTTATAGTTTTTACCATTCAATATCTACTTGCACGCCGGCGGGGTCGTTCTCGAACTTCAAGAGCAGGGTACGCGAACGCTCTTCCCACAATTTCTCCAGCTGAGGCTCTTCCTTCCCGTTCACGCAAACCCGTATCGGCTGTTTAGGGAGCAATATCCTCGAAGCATTAGTCGTATGCAACGGGCTCTTGGCCACAAACGAATAACTTCGTTTTCCTGCCTTTTCATCGTATATCCTGGAAGCACCACAAAGCACTTTCGCCTTTGCCCGTCCCGAAATCCGTTTGACATTATATAAGTAACCTTGTTCGCCCGGACGAATCACCTTATGTGTCAATACCGGAAGATCTTTATCAAACAGGTCGATATACACCCCCGAAAGTTCCATCGGAGCATCCGACACACTTTCGTCCAATACGGCAGCAATGGTATATGGTCCCCGTTCGAGCAGGAAACTGTTTTTCAGTTCTACTTCTTTCCCGGCACTCTTTCTGTAAGCAGCCGAAACCGCATCGAAATATTGCCAGTCATTTCCGCTTTTCAGCACAAAGTGTTTCGGATCTTCACGTATAACAGTCACCATACCTTTTCCACAAGGGTAAGTTCCGGCAGCAGGTACTCTGTCCAGTCCCAGTTTCTCGAACAAATGTTCCGAAGGAGCCTTATATTGATTTCCGTTGGAATTCCACCATTCAAGCACCGACTGATAAGGATCGATATCTTCGCCGCAATAGATCAGCGCTCCGCCTTTTCTCACCCAGTCTGCCAGAAATATCGGGGTTCCATCGGTTTCATGTTCGAATAAGACATTACAAGTACCTTCAGCCCCTTGAATGTGTCACCGAACGGAGTATTCTCCATGTGTACCAACTCCACCGGTATTCCTCTTTTCAATAACGGCAGGGTCTGTCCATAGAAACTGCTGAATTGCGGATCATCATAGCCATCATGATCGGGGAAACGCTGAAACATCAGCGAATTTGCCATCAGAACCCCGATCATGATGGCTA
>OGUD01001264.1_pt1 | contig 13355 bp, 9 predicted proteins | sample 1573671 | NCBI WGS metagenome assembly OGUD01 (sample SAMEA2582065, study PRJEB24529) | metagenome | biome: Human gut stool | place: China | collected 2011 | reverse complement strand
ACGCGGATCGCCCGCCATGATCTCCGTCAGCATCTCACGGTTCTCTCAGGATACGCGGCGAACAAAGATCTTGACGCGATCTCAGACTATCTCGCGTCCTTCCGGAAACATATGATGCCGGAATGGCTGCCTTCTTACTGTGAAAATCAGGCCGTCAACGCGATCCTTAGCTACTATGCGCAGATTGCAGAAAAAGCCGGAACTGCTCTGGAGATCCAGGCACAGATGGAAAAGGAAATACCGGTCCCGGAACCGGAATTCTGCGTGCTTTTGGGAAATTTACTGGAAAACGCGGTGGACGCATGTCGGGAAAACAATGAAAGCGGCGCGATCAAGGTCCATATCCGCCAGACCGGCACCTCCCTCATAGCCATCACGGTAGACAATCCCTGCAGAAAGCCTCCAGTTCTTGAAGGAAAGCGTTTTCTCTCCACAAAGCACAGTGGCCCCGGCATAGGCACCCAGTCCATCCGGCTCATCGCTGAACGGCACCGTGGAGATGCGCGTTTTGAATGGAAGAACGGAATGTTCTACGCATCAGTGATCTTAATTCCGTCTGCGGAGTCATGATAGAAATAGCAAAATATTTCCGGGCAATTTCGATCGTTCACTGTAATTTTTCAGACTTTTCCTTGACTATCTTACATTGCGGTTCCGCTGAAATTGAACGGTAGGCGTAAACGGGTTCTCCCGTTACAGAGAAAGGATATCCGGCCGGTATCCTGTAAAGCAGCGTCTTCTATGGACGAATCGGAGTGGTAACGCGGTGAAAACCATCGTCTCTTCATGCAGCAATGCATGGGGAGATTTTTTTCACTTAAATATCGCATAAATGCCGGAAGTGAAGCGTATTATGGCTTCATTTCACACGAATTTCGATTGCAGAAAAAGAAAGATCCGCAGGTTCCCACTTTTAGGATCCTGCGGATCTTTTTTACTTCATGTTGTAACTGTTCAGTGCCCTCACAGTTACGCGCAAAAATCCATTCCAAATCGGCTGTGCCGATAGGATTTTTGCCTTCTATTCTAAGTTTTCTTACGGTCAGCGCAGTAAATGCGCAGACCTACTGAACAGTTACTTCATGTCTTAATTTTCTTTTGCCTCAAGTCCATCCCATGCACCGTCTTTGTCGACATAATATCCATCCGGTGTCCTGATTTCTTTGTACATGGAGCCAAGCGGCACAGCTCCGGATGTCTTTGAAAAGTAGTACCATTTTCCATTGATGAGCTGCCAGCCTGTGAGCATAGCTCCACTCACCGGATCAAGGTAATACCAGAAGCGTCCTGACTCATCGTAGTGCCAGCCAATCTGCATTCCGTTCTTCTCATTAAGCAGATACCATTTTCCGCTTGCGCCATCGAACACCCATCCGGTCTTCAGATAACCTTCGGAGTCAAATGCCCACCATCTTCCTCCTGTCCAAATCCAGAACGGTTTTTCACTGCTGTTGTTTTCACTCTTCTTTCCCGCCGGATGGGTTCCATTCGTAAATTCGAACCACCATCCTTTTTCATCACGTTTCCAAGTTCCCTGCGCTTCGTTTTCAGAAGAGCGGCCGTTTGAGACATTCTTTCCGAAGTTCGTTGCCGCCGGGTTCTTCGTACTGCCGGAACCGTCGGAATTGTCGGAATCATCGGATCCGCTGCTTGCTCTGCGGACTGCATGAAGTGTTCCGTTCTCAAAGAGGATCTCGTAATTTCCAGATGTCAGACCGGACGGCAGGATCGCGTAATCGCCCGCCGCGCTGTCTGGCGCGTATTCACAGGTAAACTTCAGGCTGCCGTTCAGCACATCCGCGGTATCTGTTCCTGCAAATCCTTCGTAGAGGACTGCGTACTCCGGAATCGCATCTCCAACTGTGACATTCTGATCCACCGCTTTTACACTGAGCGGTGCTTTTTTGATCTCAAAGGAAAAGATCCGGCTTCCCGCTTCGTAGTTCTTTCCGGCATCCGCATGTACTTCCACCGTATAGGTTCCGGTGCCCACCGGAGCTTCCGTTAAGATCTCACTGCCGTTTTTGATCGTCACGGTCACGTTTCCATCACTGTCCGTCCATGTCTCCGGCGCGGTGTTCTTCGCGTCATAGACACGGTTTAACTCAGCCGGATTTCGAAGCTCAAATTTCGGTTTTGCCTGAACTACAGTCAGTCTGCCCGGCAGATATGTAATCTCATAATTTCCATTTTCCGCTGTGAGACCAGACGGGATGATCTCGTACTCATCCACATCGCTGCCGGCCGCATACGCGCACTCGTAGGAAAGTGTTCCGCCGAGGATTTCTGTGTTTTCTCCGTTTACGAAACCTTCGAACGTGCTGCTGTATACTGGCGGTTCGTCCTTATAGGTCACATTTTTGGACTCTGCCGTCACAGTAAGCGGAGCCGGGGTGATCGCAACGGTTGCGGAACCGCTTAAGGTGTCGAAGTTTTTCTTTGTTACCGTGTAGTAAACGGTATAGCTGCCTGTGTTCTTGTATACAGGGCTTTCTGCGAGTGTGCAGTTATCTTCGGATTCACCGTAAAGGATCTTACCGTTTTCAGCGTTTCCGGTAAGGGTGATCTTGATTCCGTGAGACTGTCCGTCGTAGATTCCTGTATAACCGGCTGCGTCGACGCCTGTGATCGAGGCATTTTTAATCTCGATTTCAAAGCTTTCAGATACGGAATCATGATTTGCAGCAGACACAGTGTAGTATACCGTATAGGTTCCAGCATCTTTGAAAGGAGGAGCATTTTTTAATGCCTTCGTTTCGTCTGCGGCCTGTTCTGCTGTGAGACCGTAGTGGAAGGTGATAGCCGTGCCACCGACTGTACTTCCTGTTGCCGTGACTTCCGGCAGCTGTTCCTTTCCATTGTAGGTCAATTCCCTCACCTGCCGTACAGAAATGTTCCGAATTTTGGCATTTTCGATCTTTGCACCGCTGCAGGAGACATTGGAAAGCTTACTCGTTGTAAGTTCATAGCAATCCGCAAATTCCGGATCCAATTTGATCTCTGTCACATTCACAGTATCTGTCCCGGAATCACTGGAGGTCCATTGGAAAGTTCCATTGGCCTTTAATTTTCCCGCTTCTTCCGGCAGGATCGGTTTTCCGTCAGCAGAACTGAGCGTAAGCGTTCCCTCAGCGTTTGTACCTCCATCATAAGTCTTTGACTGAAGAGTGTTTACAGAAGGAACGAGCCGCGCTTTGGAGACTGTAAATGCGACCGGGGTGCTTTCCGCTTCCTTGTAATTTAAGCTCTGGCTTACGACTGCCTTTACATACCAGAGTCCAGGTTTATTCTCTGCATTCCATTCCTTATATTCACCGTTTTCGTTACTACTGTAGATGTATTTAATTTCTCCTGTGGTGTCCGCTGCCGTGAGCTCCGGCTTCGGTGTTTCTCCGTAGCGGATATCCGGGCATGTTACTATGGAGATTGTGTTTGAAGCGCGATAGATCTTTAAATCTGTCCCTATGCGTACAGGATTTTCGTGCGCTTCCACATTGTTTCCACCGCTGCTGGTAATTCCCATATAATAAGTTACATATTCTTGATCCGGATCTGCATTGACCTCATAATGTCCTTCTGCATTTCTCGAAACCTTCTGGGTCAACTCTGCGTCACGATACAGTTCAAACCGGATTTCTCCATAACCTGTCACCGTATGTCCGCCAACGGAATAAGCATCCTTTATTCCCGGTTTAAGATAGTCCTCTTCATCGTTGCCATAGTTGATGCTTGTTACAGTCTGAAACCAGTCAGGATTGAACGTGGCTTTCTTGATCGTTATCTCTCCAATTCGTAAATTTGTAACACGTTCAACTCCATTTTCACTATTGGTGCTTACATAGATTCCATAGGTTCCTGCTGCCGCCGGAGCACCGATGAAATTATCCGCATCCTCTGCACCAACTTTTTCTTTATATCGAACTGCGTCAATGCCAAACGTTCCGCCTTTTTCCTCTACCGGCTGTACCTTCACGTTATGCACGTCACCATTATTTGTATAGGTAAATTCGGTGTCTCCAACTATCTTGAAATCATCCTTTGTCAATGTACGCTTAAGAGTCATAAATTTGACTGTCTGCATTTCCGACACATCATTATTATCATTCTCTGCTACAAGATAATATGTATATGACGTATCAACAGAGAGATTATTCAATTCAATAGAAAATTTACCATTTTCTACATCTACTGTTGCAAAGCTCGCCTTACTATCCTCTTTCTTTGCTTCTGCTCTGAGCGCTTCTCCAGTGTATCCTTGATAATTAGAATTTGTATAGTATACTTTTGTTCCATCTGAAGTTCCCTTTATAGTCGCAAAATTCTCTTTGATATCATCAGATGATATTGCTGCGTCAAACTTAACCTGATATCCTGCGTAAAGTTCAATTTCCGGTATTTGACCTTGTGGATTTAACCTATCTTCGACAAGTTGATTCACTGTTGCTGTTGTATCTGTCGCAGTGCCATTTCTGTTTGAATCTTCTTTGTACCTCCATACTGAAAAAGCCGCACCATCTGGCAACCCGAGATTGCTCAAATAGCTTCGATGGCTATCGTCAAGATTCAGAAGATATTCATCGTAAAATGGATCCTTTTCATCTTTTCCAGTATAATACTTCACATGAACTGTATAAAGATTCGGTGCGCTGAATGCATAAATCTCAGTTGTTTCCGGATTATCAGAAATCTTATGCTCATTATATACTGCAAAGATCGGAGTCTTTCCGCCAGACAGTGTAATATGTTCAAGGAGATCCCGATAATTTGAGGTCGAGGCTTTGAAAAGCTTCATGTTCGCCCCTGTGTCATTTCCGTCCAACGGGAGATTGATTTTAAGGTTTTCTTCGCCTGTTGCCTTTGCCTTTGTAAAATCGATCTCATTTACTTTTGAAGCACTTTCGATCTGCATAGATGCGAACGGGAAATTTCCTTCAACCGTAAATTTTGCAGTCCCGCTGACACTATTTTTCTCTAAAGCCATATAAACATCCGGCCGATTCTCACCACCGGAAATTTTTCCGCCTGACAAGGTAACTTCATTGAGATGTGTGTGCTTTAAACCATACTCTCCGCCTTTGATCGTTCCCCCTGTCATCTCGAACTTAGCATGGTCTTCCTGCAATCCGCTGCTTCCAGATCTATACAGATAAACCGCCGTATTCTTTTTTGACTCTATCGTTCCACCGTTAACTGTTACTTTTACGCCACCAGTTGCGCTGATTGCATATCGGTTTTGCGAAGAATAAGCGGACTGATCTACAATATGCGCATTACCATCTACAATCAGATCTGCAGAGTTCAATGTGATAACAGACTCATTCGCATTATCTGCATTCACAGTTCCAATAATCTCCCCACCTGTAATATGGATCGTACTTTTTGTCTCTCCATTGAAACCGCTGCAGTTAATTTCAGATTCCAAAGTTCCCGTTCCAACAACATTTACTTTTCCAGTGATCTTTCCCTTAAGCAAAACTGGTTTATCGTCAGCGTTGCCTGAATCTACTGTAATATCTCCAGCAATTGGATTTTTTGTTGTTCCCACACTGATTTCTACTCCATCCGTTCCAGTGTTTCTCAGCAGAATTTCATCTATAATTCCGGATACTGTAACTTGGGCTTTAGTGTACTTGACCGTCTCTACTTTCTCAGTCCCATCCTCAGTTTTGTCATACGTAATCGTAACCTGATACTTTTCCGGATCGGAAGGTAACTGGATTTCCGCACTTTTAATATTTCCTGCCGGAATCAAACTGGATTCATCCTTTGGATCCATAATACGGATATAGTTGTCCACCGCTCTCGCTTCGTAACTCTTATACTGGTCCGCATATCCTTTATCAGAATTATGATTGACAATGCTTAAATGAATCCCTTCGACTAACGTCTTCATGTTCCCGGATGAACCTTTGATCCAGTTTTTCAATGAAGAACTGGCCTTCATTGCAAGGTCACTTACCACAAATTTGAATGTGTCATTTATCGTTTTTAAATTCACAGCATCAATAGTAGCACAGGATTGAGCACTGTAACCATAATATATCGATCCATACGTATTTTTACCTGCAGCAGATATATCAATATTATCTGATAATGATAATTTTGTCTTATCTGACATTAAAATCGCAAAAGCTCTTCCCGATGGATTAGTATTCTCGGCATAAATTTTTCCACCACTGATAGAAACTTCTTCGCTTTCGCTAATTGCAGTAATCGTACTCGTATCATCTTTTATATTATTGAGTTGTCCCCCACATATATCTATATCTTTTATTTGTGCCAGTTGTCCATTCCATGTACCGTCTTTTATTTTAATACTGCCTGTTCCACCGTTTCCTCTGACATTTCCATTAATTGTTCCTCCATTTAAAGAAATCACATCATTTTCATACATATAAAAGCCATCTACAGACTTAACAGTACCGCCATTTTGTTCAAAAATAACTGTAGAATTCTTAGAATTCTTAGCAGACGACCTACGAATAACGTACGAACTTGTTGTTATATCAGCCTCATTGTGTATAATAAATGTGTCATTTGAGCCAATAATAAATGCTTCAGCTGCACTCGTATATGTGCCTTTCAAAGTCAATTCGCAGCCTTTCGTAAGTTTCGGCGCTCCGGGCGCTCCGCTACTAATATTGACATTATCAAAATTAATATTTATATTCGTATCTGTACCGAAACTCAAAATCTTGTTGAACGCATCTGTCAGACTATTTAAGTTTTCTCCATCTTCTGTCAAGCTTCCGCCAACAACCTTAAACTTCCCATCTGTCTGGCTGATCGAATACGTCTCTTCCGTAACTGTCTCCGCATTCATCGCACGCTTAGCCATTTTTCTCTTCGTCGCCGGGTTCTCTTTCCCATTCGATGCTGTCGCGGTCTCCTTCTCAAGGTCGGACTCGGTCGTCTCGTTTGAATCCACAGTTGTATCCCGCTTCTCGTCCGCATTGGACGCGCTGGCTGTCTCGGCCTCGATTTTCTTATTCTCTTCTTCCAGATTTTCTTCCAGCGCAGTTATTGTCTCCGCCTTCGCCATAATTCCCATATCGCCATGATTGACCAGAAGGACTGCAATCAGGACTGCTGCTGACATACGTTCATACCATTTTCTCTTTCTCATATTCATTTCCCCCTTTATGACAGGTTCTTTTGGATTATACTTGTAAATTTTCAGACCGTTCCACGGTTCATAGTTGATTTTATTATACGTTTTTTCTGTTCCACCCGCAATTCTTTCTGCACAAGATGTCAAAATTCCGCATAAGATGTCAAAATCAGGAATAATTCTCAGGAAATAGCTCCCGTTTTTTTCATGTATAAACTGTCCTGTTTTCGTAAATCATTTTTCTATGAAAATAATTTGCGGAGGTTCTTGTCATGGCAGGATATAAGGTTGAGATCTGCGGGGTGAATACTTCTAAGCTCCCGCTTCTGACGAATGAGGAAAAAACCGACCTTTTCAGACGGATCCAGAATGGAGATACGGACGCAAGAGAAACATATATTAAGGGAAATCTGAGACTTGTCCTGAGTGTGATCCAGCGCTTTTCGGGCAGCAGTGAGAATCTGGATGACTTGTTTCAGATCGGGTGCATCGGGCTTATCAAGGCCATCGATAATTTTGATCTGTCGCAGAATGTGAAGTTTTCAACTTATGCGGTGCCGATGATCCTGGGGGAGGTGCGGCGGTATCTGAGAGATAATAATTCGATCCGGGTGAGCAGGTCGCTCAGGGATACGGCTTATAAGGCGCTTTCAGCGCGGGAGCTTCTCACGAAGAAGAATCTGCGGGAACCTACGATCATGGAGATTGCGGATGAGGTGGGGATCTCGAAAGAGGAGATCACCTATGCGATGGATGCGATCCAGAGTCCGGTGAGTCTTTATGAGCCGGTTTATACGGATGGTGGGGATCCGCTTTGTGTGATGGATCAGATCAGTGATAAAAAGAACCGGGAGGAGAATTGGGTGGAGCAGCTTTCTCTGAGTGAGGCGATGAAGAGGCTGCCGGTCAGGGAGAGGCGGATTATTGATATGAGATTTTTTGAGGGGAAGACGCAGACGGAGGTTGCGGGGGAAGTTGGAATTAGTCAGGCGCAGGTGTCCCGTCTGGAAAAAAATGCCTTAAAGGCAATGAAAAGTTATTTAGATTAATAATAATCAGAAAGAGCCAGAGACTTATATCCCTGGCTCTGAGTTTGTTTTGGTCAGCTTAAAAGATTTTCATATAATTATTTCGCTGTCTCCCCATATCTGGTCAGCAGTTCCATATAGAAGTCGATGCTGTCCGCCAGCTCTTCTACTCCTGTGAACTCGTTCGCTGCATGGACATGATGGTCTTCTCGCGCGTAGATCGTTGAGAAGCGGTATACGCGGTCGCTGAGGTCGTAGACGTATCTCGCGTCTGTTCCGCCGAGCATCATCTCCGGACACGGGATCACATCGCCATAGATCTTACCGCTGATCTCAACGAGAAGGTCTTTGATGGCTCCGTCGTACAGGGATGTCGGGGACGCGGTGCTGCCTTTGAGAACGCGCACTTCCACCTCATCCGGCACAATGTCTTCCAGGTGTTTCTTTACGCTCTCAACGGTATCTCCCGTGAGGATACGGCTGTTTACAACTGCGGTGACCTTCGCCGGAAGAATGTTCGCCTGGGCAGATCCGGAAAGCATCGTCGGAACGACGGTGGTGTGGAACATCGCGTCGAGGGCTGGATCTTTCTTAAAGTACGGAACAAGCTTTTCCAGATTCTCATCCGGTTTCTCAAGCAGCTTTGCCAGCTCCGGATTTTCCTTCGCCATATACGGCGCAAGGACCTCGAAGCGGCATCGGATCGCATCCGTCACGCGATATGGCATCGGATTCTCCTGGATCGCGATCAGTGCCTTTGCAATCATGGTCGTCGCGAAATTCTCGCCCGGGCGGCTGGAGTGTCCGCCTTTTGCGGTGTAGGAGAGTTCAAAGTCCACATATCCTTTTTCGCAGAGACCAATAGTGCAGAGTCCCTTATCGTCGATTCCGTAATCACTTCCCGCGCGGACTCCGCCGCCTTCGTCAAGGACGGCGCCGAAGCGGATGCCGGTTCCGCGGAGTGTCTCCGCCGGGATCTTTCCACCTGCGACCTCCTCCATGTATCCGTAGGAAAGGTAAAGGTCATAGTCCGGCTCGTAGCCTTTTTCCAGAAGTGCCTCAACGGCTTCCAGCTGTCCGATCAGGTTGCTCTTGCAGTCACTGGATCCGCGGCCCCAGATCTTTCCATCGGCGATGGTTCCGGAGTATGGCGGATATGTCCACTTTTCAAGGTCGCCTTCCGGGACAACGTCCTGATGCGCCATTAAGAGAAGCGGCGCGGCACCGGATTTTCCGGTTCCTTTCCAGTGATAGAGAAGTCCTGCCTGTCCGGTATGTTCCAGGGTCAGGTGTTTATGTACTAACGGGTATGTTTCCTTTAAATACTCGTGGAACGCGTCAAATTTTGTGTAGTCAGTCAGTGAATTGTCCGCGTTTGATACGGTTGCGAAGCGGACCGCGCCCGCAAGGTGTTCCGCGCTGATCTGCGGATCGATGGTGTGTTTTCCCATGTGTCTCTTCTCCTTTGCTGTCGGATTATTCTGCTTTCTTCTCCGCCTTCTCACTCATCGCCTTGGAGTTTACGATAACGCGCAGGTGGGAACCTTCTCCGCACTTGCCTTTTTCATCGTTCACTTCAATGTCGAACCAGAGCTTTCTTCTCTCGATGCTGCGGAGCTTCGCAGTAGCTGTCACTTTCATTCCCACCGGTGTCGGTGCCAGGTGGCGGCAGTGGATCTCCGCGCCGACGGTCGTCTGTCCCTCTTCGAGGTAGGATTTCGCAAGCTCCAGGGCTGCGTCCTCCATAAGAGCCACCATGTTCGGGGTGGAGAGGATCTTGGAACCGGCGCTGCCGATGCGTTTTGCGGTCATGTCATCGGTAACAGTCCATGTGAGGCTGTATGTCGGTGCATAGAGGTCTGCTTTGTCAGCTAAGATTGCAGCAACAGCTGTGCATGCCGGACAGTCGCAGAATCTCGCGCCCTCTGCCTTGATCTTCTTCGCGTGAGCCTCGATTCCTGCTGCCTTTTCCTCTCCAAAGATCTTCTTCCCATCCTCAGATCCCGCAAAAGCGATCAGGCCGTCGATCGGGATAATATCTGCCGCGATCTCCTCGATCAGCGCCTTTGCTGCCTCGTCCTGTTTCTCTGTATTGACGGCTTCAAGCCATTTGTTTGCAGCTTCCTTTGCCTCCGCACAGCAGGACGGCGCGTTGATAAGTGCTTTAACTTTCTCGATCATTGCCTCTATTTTGCTCATGATTTATTCCTCCGTTCGTTTCTTTCATGTCACTTTTTCTGCCTCTGATAAGACTGTTCCGGAAGGAATCTTTTCCGGTTTTCCCCTTGCAGAAACAGTCCTGCTCCCATTCTATCGCATGTATTTCGAAAATTCAATCGGATTTTTCCACAGTTTTCAGACCTTTTGTCGATACTGAGATTTTTTCTCTCAAAATATCCGCGGCAATCCGCAGCAGTTTCCCTCTCACATCTCCACCCTGCTGCAGGCCTGCAGCTGATGTTCATGCTCGTACTTCTCCTTCGTCGCAAGCCCGCCGCGGATATGCCGCTCCGCCTTGTTGATATCCAGAACCACTCTCGCCTGTGCCGCCAGGGACGGATCGATATGGATCAGACGATCCGTCACATCCTTGTGTACCGTGCTCTTTGAGATTCCAAACCGTTTCGCCGTCTGTCTCACCGTCGCATTCTCGTCAATAATATAGTTCGCGATCTGGATCGCCCGTTCTTCAATATATTCCTTCATAGGGTTGCCCCTCGATGATATTTTTACCATCTTATTACAGAATTTGAGAATTTATGCGGGCAAGATTCCTATCCTATATCTCAACGCATTCCCGCGCCGCAGCAGTCTGTATTTTCGCGCAGATGCGTATTCCCGATACGTTATCGTCCTCTGATATAGCAATGCATTCCTCGAATTTTCCTATATACAAAAATGTACAGATATAGGTCCCCTCCATAAAAGGATCTCCATATCTGCACATCATTTCACTCTAAATCTTTAATTTTCTTACTTCACCACGATCTGACAGCTTCTCATGGTCTCTAAAGCCGCCTCATGTCTTTCCCTCGTCACACCTGCCGCACATGCGGAATCCACGAAGACCGGGGTCTCCGGGAGGAACGCTTTGATGAGGAGTGCGTTTGAAACCACACAGATATCCGTACAGAGTCCCACAAGCTCGATGGACTCGATCGGTGTCTTCTTATTTCTCTCAAGAAGGTCTTCCGCTAACTCCGGACATCCGAAGGTGATCTTCTCATACATCGCCGCGTCGCGCTCCACGAAAATCTTTTCAAGCTCCGGGATCAGGTTCCATCCGTCGGTTCCTTTCATACAGTGGGGAACCGGAAGGAAATGTCCCTCCTGGGTGTCCATATAATTCTCGAAATGTGTGTCCTTCGTAAAGATCAGGTCCCCATCAAACTCTTTTGCCTTCTTTACAACAGCCGGGACGATCGCCTCCGCGTCCTTGCTGCCGAGACTTCCGTTCACAAAATCCTTCTGCATATCCACAACGATCAAAATCTTCTCTGCCATAGCTCATCTTCCTTTCTCCGAATCCGGATCTGTCTTAGGTCGAGGATACCCCAGGCCACCTGCCCTGTCAAGCGTTTTTCCGGATCAGCAGCAAAATGCCCCTGAGTTTCCACCCAGAAGGCATTTTTCTTTTCCCTGCACGGCCCGCATCCCATTGATCGCGGACCTGCGCGATAGCAGCTTATATTTACGGCTCCGCAACCCGTCTCGCCGCCACCACAAACCGTCCATTTTTCGTATGGTAGCTGCATGTGGACAGCATCAGGATCTGATCCTCATACTCCGGGACGATCTCCGTGTCGTAGTCGGAATGTCCTCTGAGCCAGGTCACCAGCTCATCGTATTCCTCCTCCGGAATATCCCCGTCGTAGCGGTAATACCGGAATCCATCCTCATCTTCATAGAGCACCTGCGTCTCCACCGCCGCAAAGACCTCATAAGTCCGCGGTTCTCCGTCGACGTAAAAACGGACGATCGGATGTTCTTTCCAGTAATCAGCCTTTTTGTAGGAATCAAGGGTTCCGAATATGGACCCGTTTTTCATGTTGTGCCCATAGATGATCAGACACTTCGTGTCCACGCCGGATGCCTCGCCGAGAAACGGGGTTCCGCCAAATGACTTGGAACCATCAAAGGCCCTGTGGAGGTAATATTCCGGATCAGACTCCCGGTCCACCACCGGGTAATCGATCCTTGTATCCGGCAGCCTGATCCAGCCGACGTAATCGGGGTTCTCATTCTTAAGCGCCGCGTATCCGGCAGCCTCCTTTAAGAGTTCTGCCCACTCCGCCGCTTTCTCCTGATCCGTTGTCTCCCCGGCACTCTCCGTCAGATCTGCCGGAGCTTTTTCCTCCGCGTAATCCGCCGCCAGCTTACTTAGGCTGTCGAACGCGTCCGCTTCCTTTTTGGCCGCCAGATAATCCCGGCCCGCCATAAAGGCGGAGACGCAAAACACCGCGCCGAACACCAGGATTCCTAATTTGTACCACCATGGGCTTTTTTTCTGTTTCTTCTTTCCTTCTGCCATCAGCTCTTTCTCCTTCTGTCAGAGTGCTCCTTTCCGAGTATCCGTGCCAGAAGACCAGTGAGGGAAATTCCCGCAAGTAAAAACCACAGATAGCCATGTGTCACATCACCAGTCTCAGGAACCTAAGTTGTCTTTTCCTTAAGCTCTCTCCCGATCTTTTTTATCACAAAGAGATACGAGACACCCGTAAATACCGCCGCTGCGATCCATGCCGCCGGATCGGCGAAACAGGCGAGCGGATAGCTCAAAAGCTTCATCGCCGCCATGGAGACAATCAGTCTCGCGATGAGCTCCGATACACCTCCCATCATCGGCAGAAAGCCATATCCGCAGCCCTGCATGATATTGCGGAAAATAAAGATCGTGCAGAGCGGCAGGAAAAACATCGCGGTCATATAGCAGTAAGTCTCCGCCCACGGCATCATCGCTGAAATGTCTACGTCCCCGGTAAAGAAAAGTCCGAGACATGGCCTGAGCAGCGCACACATGAGCAATGCTACCGCGACAGAATACACAAACTCCGCGAGAAGCGCTGCCTTTACACCCGCCTTGATCCGCTTTACATCCCCACATCCGTAGTTCTGTCCGCCGTAGGTCGCCATCGTCTGTCCCATGGCGATCATGCCCTGGATCACAAGACTTTGGAGCTTCGCCGCAGCCGTGTAAGCCGCAACTGCCACGGAAC